>Ga0187783_10001551_pt1 | contig 17001 bp, 12 predicted proteins | sample 1015_SJ02_MP02_2_FD_132471 | JGI IMG/M metagenome (GOLD analysis project Ga0187783, IMG submission 132471) | Tropical peat soil microbial communities from peatlands in Department of Meta, Colombia - 1015_SJ02_MP02_20_MG | ecosystem: Environmental > Terrestrial > Soil > Wetlands > Peat | place... | reverse complement strand
CGTCGCGCGGGCGAGCCGTACCAGCAGGCGCGCGCGGCGCCGGTGCGGAACGATCTGGCGCAGCAGATAGCGCCCGAGACGCGCGCTCGGCGCGCGCGGCAGCCGCTCCTCGAGAGTCGCGCGCCCGATGTCGATCAGTCGACCGTACTGCACGCCTGAGGGGCAGGCACTCTCGCAGGCGCGGCAGGTGAGACAGCGATCGAGATGCAGCTGCGTACTCGAGCTCACCGGCTGTCCCTCGAGCAGCTGTTTCACGAGGTAGATGCGTCCGCGCGGGCTATCGAGCTCGTCGCCGAGCAATTGATAGGTCGGGCAGGCGGGCAGGCAGAAGCCACAGTGCACGCAGCTGCGCAGAATCGCGTCCGCCTCACGCCCGCGCGGGGTCTCCCTGATGAAATCGGCGAGCGCGGTCTGCATATCCTCCATCGGCCCGTGGCGGCGTCGGAGGCGGGAATTCTACGCGCAATCCGCGCCGCGCGGCGCGCCACAGCAGTCCGGGACGCTGACTGCGCTTGGGCCGGCCGTCAGCCGGTGATCGCCTTCAGACGCTGGGTGCGTGTGGCATCGCCGATCTCGTGCACGCGACGCAGCAGCTCACGCGCGGCGTCGGCTTGCAGTGGCCGGCTGAGGAGAAATCCCTGTGCGTCCCTGCACTCCGCCTCTTGCAGGAAGGCGAGCTGCGCGTAGTTCTCGACGCCCTCCGCTGTCACTGCGATGCGCATCGACTTCGACATGGCGATGATGGCCGCGGCGATGGCACGATCATCGTTGCAGTCACTGATGCTGGTGACGAACGAGCGGTCGATCTTCAAGCGATCGACGGCGAAGTTGCGCAGCCGCCCGAAGCTCGAATAGCCGGTACCGAAGTCGTCGATGGCCAGCGTGACTCCCAGCGCCTTGAGCTGCGCGATTGCTTTCTCTGCCCACGCCTCGTCCGCCATCATGGTCGACTCGGTGATTTCGAGCTCCAGCATCTTGGGGCTCAGACCGGTCTCCTTGAGGATCTCGGCCACCTCCTGCGGGTATTCGGCGAGCGCAAACTGCCGCCCGGAGACGTTCACCGCCATCTTCCCGACCGGCAGGCCTTCGCTGTGCCACTTCTGCGCCTGCTGGCAGGCGCTGCGCAGCACCCAACGGCCGATCGGGTGGATCAACCCGGTCTCCTCGGCGACCGGAACAAACTCGGCGGGGCTCACCGTTCCGAGGTCGGCGTTGGTCCAGCGCAGCAGCGCCTCGATGCCGGAGATGTCGCCGGTGCGCACGGCGAACTGCGGCTGAAACACCAGGGAAAACTCGCTGCGCTCGAGCGCGCCGCGCAGTTTGTCCTCGATGGTGAAGCGATGCAGCACCTGCGAGTTCATCGACACATCGAAGAACGCGTAGGTGCCGGGGTTGCGACGCTTGGCGAAATACATTGCCAGGTCGGCGTTGCGCAGCAGCGTCTCGTCGTCCGCGCCGTCCTGCGGGAAGATCGCGATGCCGATGCTCGGGCTGACCACGAGCGAGTTCGATCCGATCCGAATCGGTTCGCGCACGGCCAGAATCAGCCGTTCGGCGACCGAGCCCGCGTCGACCGTGCTGCGTAGGTTCGGCAACAGCACCAGGAACTCATCGCCGCCGAGGCGTGCGATGTCACCCGGGCGCGTGCTGTCGGCGGCCGTGACGGTGACGTCGGCGCTGTAGCGCAACGAGTTGCGCAGCCGCTCTGCGACTACGCACAGCAGCTGATCGCCGGCCGCATGACCCAAGGTATCGTTGACACGCTTGAAGTTGTCGAGGTCGAGGTAGAGCACCGCGAGCAGCCGGCTGTTCTCCCTCGCCGCCTGCAGCGCGCCCGCGAGGCGGTTGCGCGACTGCTCGCGATTCGGAAGCCCGGTGAGCGTATCGAAGTAAGCGAGCCGCACGATGCGCCGTTCAGCACCCCACTTGCTCGCGAGCGCGATGCCCATCTGCCGCACCTCGTGCGGGTGAAAGGGCTTCTGCAGGTAGGAAAGCTTGTCCCCGGGGGGGACCATGCCGCCGATGTCGCATGGATCGGCATCGGAATAGGCCGTGCAGATCACGATCTCGACCGCCGGGTCGAGCTCGCGGATCTGCTTTGCCGCCCACACGCCGTCCTTGCCCGGGGGCATGCGCACGTCGAGGAACACCACGGCGAAGGGCTCGTTGCGCGCCAGACCTTCCTTGACCGCGGCAATCCCGGCTTCCGCCTGGTCGCAGAAAACCGCGTCGAACGTGACGCTGCGCGAGAGCGTGCGGCTGCGGCCGCTCTCGACCGGCGCCTTGCGGAACAGCCGGCTGCGCAGCTCGCGAAAGCCGGCGATCTCCTGGCTGGCGTCGCTGTCGACCAGAATCTGTCGGTAAGCGTCGCGGATCTCGGCCTCATCGTCGATGACCAGCACGCGAATCGGGGCAGGATTTTGCTCGGACATGCACACCCTCGAACAGCTCCGGCGCGCGGAGCGGCTCCACAGTTGGCAAGCTAGATCGAAACCGGGATTCCCGTGTGTCCGGGTCTCTCAAAATGGCCCGCCCTGCCCGGGCCCCAAGGTGCAGGAAGTGAACCCCGTCACACAACTTCCCCCGTCTGCCGGTGCCGTTTGGCTGGCCAAAGTGCTCGCGTCTGTGAGTCAGGGGCCGCTATGATCCCGCGGCACATCGCGCGGACCTTCCGCGCTGACAACAACTCAAGGTGGTGCTCGAGCCATGAAAACTCTCTCCCGACGGGCGTTGTTCGAACTGGCCGCCGCCGGCGCCGCGGCGAGCGCGGCTGCTGCCGGTGCCGTGGCGGCCGACAACCCGGGTGCCACACACCACGCCGCTGCAACCGAAACCCGCAAAGCGGGCGCCGTGCCGCAGATCACCGCGCAGGAGCACGAGACGCGCCTGGCCAAAGTGCAGGGGCTGATGCAGCAGCGCAAGGTCGCAGCGCTGCTGCTCGAGGCGGGTTCCTCACTCGAGTACTTCACCGGCATCCACTGGTGGCGCTCGGAGCGAACCACCGCCGCCCTGATCCCTGCGCAGGGGCGCACGGTGGTCGTCACGCCCTACTTCGAAGAGCCTTCCGTTCACGAAACCTTGAAGATTGCGGCCGAGGTACGCACCTGGAAGGAAGACGAGAGTCCGTTCGAGCTGCTGGCAGGCGCATTCCGCGAGCATGCAGCGCTGCCTGGTCCGCTGGCGGTGGAGGCGACTACGCGCTTCTTCATCATCGAGCACGTGGTACGAATCGTCGGACGCAGGGCGAACGTCGTACCGGCCGATGAGCTCGTCAACGGCTGCCGCATGATCAAGTCCGCAGCAGAGCTCGCGCTGATGCAGGCCGCCAACGACATTACGATCGGCGCGCTGCGGCAGCTGCACGCCAAGGTCAGCTCCGGCATGCGCAGCTCCGACATCCTCGATCTGCTGATAGCCACCACCAAACGCCTCGGCGGCAACTACGAGTTCGGCCTGGTGCTGCTCAACGAGGCCAGCGCCTATCCGCACGGCTCCGTCAAGCCGCAGCAGGTGCACTCAGGCTCGGTGATACTCATCGACACCGGCTGCAGCGTCCATGGCTACCAATCAGACATCTCCCGCAGCTGGATATACGGTGAGCCCTCGGCGCGCCAGCGGGAGGTGTGGCGCACCGTCAAGCGCGGACAGGAGCTGGCGCTTGAGAGCGCGAAGCCCGGCACCCCTGTCGGCGCAATCGACCGCGCGGTGCGTGCCTTCTACGAACAGAAAGGCTGGAGCCGCGATTACGGGCTGCCCGGGCTGTCTCACCGCACCGGTCACGGCATCGGTATGGACGTGCACGAAGCTCCTTACCTCGTGCGCAACGACGCGACCCCGCTGCAGCCGGGCATGTGCTTCTCCGACGAGCCGGGGCTCTACATTCCCGGGGAGTTCGGCATTCGCCTCGAGGACTGCTGGTACATGACCGAGGGGGGACCAAAAACCTTCACCCCGCTCGCGCGATCGATCGAGCAGCCGATCTGAGGCGTTGCGTATCCTGGGTGGTCGATGTGACGCCGACGACGGCGGGGCTCAGGGGGAACTTTGCTGCACGACCGCGGACTGCAGATTTAACCGCGAGGGGTCGACGACGTTCTTTATATCCCGGCACTGCGGCAACGTCGCGCCCTTGTAGCTGTCGACCGGGAAATACTTCAGCTCCCAGGCGGCAAAACCCCAGACATCGAGCCCGGCCTCGAGATACTTCCCGGCGCGCACGGCCGCTTCGCAGTCGTACTGTGAGCGGGCGCTCTGTTGCCGCGTGTCCTGAAGCAGATCGGCGCGGGCCTTGGCTTCGGACCGCTGCAACAGCGTTTCCGTGAGGCTCTGGCTGCCGTGCGCACGGTGCGCCCGCGACGGCGCTTTGAAGTCCGGGTCGCTGTAGGGATCGAGGGGCGGCGCGGAGGTTGCCGCGGCCGGCGCGTCGCTCGGCGGGTTGAGTGTTGCCAGATCGTCCGCGCTGACACGCGCATCGGCGAGCGCGGCGCCGCCAGCCGGTTCGAGCACCTCGGCGGGCACGTGGCCTCCGGCTCGCCTGGCCGCAAAATGGTCCTTGACGGCCCAGGCCCCGAGCGTAATGAGGCCGGCGGCGACGGCGAGTGGCGGGGCATACCTCACGAAGCCACTGACGAGGACTCCGGCCGGCAGCGCAGTCAGCCGGCGGAATCGCCACTGCGGCGCATGGCCAAGCAGCCAGCGATGCAGCTGCCTCAGGCAGTAGAGCGACGCCTGCGCGGCAAAGAAGCCGAGGGCGGTCCCGATGACGAGCTGCGTCATGCTCATGAATCGCGCTCGGGCCTATCTCCTGTCATAAGAGCATTTTGCGGTGTCGGCTCAGTCGCCATCCGTGAGAGCCGTCACGCGCAGGAGCGAGCCGCCCCGCCGAAGCGAGCGGGATTTCGCAGAATCAACCACTTGCAGAGCGCACCCGGCGCTCGCCACGGCCTGCGCCGCGAGAGCGTGCATGCCGCGGGAGCGACGCGCCACCCGCCTTCGGCAGCGCCGGCGACCTCTCGCCCGCGTCGACTAGCACTGCAGCTAAAAGATCGATCGCGCCACGAGAAAAATGCATGGCATGCGGGAACGCGGTCCGACATCCTTCAGGCAGTGGGGGGCGAAAAGAACAATTCGAACTGTGGCGCGCGCGCGCGCAGGGGCATTGCTCGGGATGGCCTCAGCTTTCCGGCGCGCAGCAGCATTGCCACCGCTGTGTTCATCGCCCTCTACGGCGTGCCGCCCCCGCTACTCGCCGATCAGCCGGAGGCCGGCCCGAACCCGCTGCAGGAAGTGGTGGTGACGGCGAGCCGCCGCGAGGAGGCGCTCGAGGCCGTCCCCTACGCCATCTCCGCGGTCAGCGCGGATCAAATTGCGGCCAGCGGGGCGAGCGACATCATGACGCTCGCGCCGAACGTGCCGGGGCTGAGTATGTACGACTACGGCGCGCGCTTCGCCGGAGCGGTCTCGCCCATCATCCGCGGCATCAACGCCACGGGGAGCCCGGCGCGCGGCTTTCGCACCTTCGAGCAGGACCCGGTTGGCACCTACGTCGGCAACTCGCCGATCGATGGCTACTTTCAGCTCGATGACATCAACCGCATCGAGGTGCTGCGCGGACCGCAGGGCACCTTGTACGGCGCCGGCGCGCTCGGCGGTGCACTGCGGTTGATCCCCAACTCCCCGCAGCTCGACAAGTTCGACGGCTCGGTCGAAGTGAGCGGCTCGAGGCTCGCTCACTCCGACGGTACGGGATACGCCATCAAAGGTATGGTCAACGTGCCGCTCGGTGACGTGGTGGCCTTCCGCGTCGCCGCCAAATACGACTACCAGCCGGGCTGGATCAACGTGTTCGGCCCGCTCGTGCGCACCAACGACACCATCTACGGGGTGCCGTTACTCGCAGATCCCAAGGACATCGTCGACAGTCCGCCGATCTACACGAGTCAGGAGGACTGGAACTGGCAGAAGACCTTCAGTGGCCGTGCCAGCCTCCTCTTCAAGCCGAACGACAAATTCAGCGCCGAGCTCGCGCAGCTGAACGCGGACGCGAGGGGCAACGCCGGGCCCCAGGTCAACCCCACCTTCGCCGGCGGCCTCTCGCCCTTCGATCCGACCGAGACTTTCCCGCGCGGCGGTCCGTACCAGGAGTTCGCGCTGGTGCAGGAGCCGTGGGAGCGGACCACGAATCTCACGAGCCTCGATCTCAGCTACGATGTGGGCTTCGCCACCGTCTCTTCGACGAGCTCATATCAGACGACCTCCGGCTCGCTCGTCCAGGACTCGACTTTCGATTACGGCGGCTTCGCCGGCGGGTACTACGTGCCGTACTACGCCGGGATACCCACCAATCCGCGCTGGATCTATCCGTTTCAGTTCAACGATACCGCGGACACCTTCTCCCAGGAGTTGCGGCTGGTATCGAAGTCCGACCCCACGAACCTTTTTGACTACGTACTGGGCGTGTTCTACGAGAAGCAGGCACGCCACGGCAACTGGTACGTGACCTCCCCGGGCTCGCCGGAAAGATCCATCGCCGAAGGCTGCACGACGCCGGTTTACTACAACGCCAACGGCACGACCTCGAGCTTCCCGGAGTGCCTGGTGGTCGTCGGTCCGGACGATCTCACCTTCCAGCAGATCGACACGCAGAACTTCCAGGACAAGTCGGTGTTCGGCGAGCTGACCTGGCATTTCATGGCACACGGACAGCTCACCGGCGGCATCCGCCACTTCGACCAGGAATTCACCGACCGGCAGCTGTACCAGGATTTTCCCTTTCCGACCCTGATTCCACCGACTCCGCGCGTATCGGATGCCACCAAGACGGTCGGCAAGGTCGATGCCTCCTACGAGTACGCGGAGCATCAGTTCGTCTACGCACTCTGGTCACAGGGCTTCCGCCGCGGCGGTGCCAACTCCGTCCCGCAGAGCGGCATCTTCGAGGAGAGCCCACTGCTGCGCTCCTATCAGCCCGACAGCACCAACAACTACGAAGCCGGACTCAAGGGACGCTTCGACAACGGCCTGTCCTATGCGTTCGCGGTCTTCGACATCGACTGGAACAAGCCACAGATCTCCTCGAGCCTGCCCTCGGGCAACCTGGCCGTCTACAACGCCAACACCGCCGCCTCACGCGGCTTCGAATTCGAATCGACCGGCCCGCTGATAGCGACCGGGCTGTCCTACTCCGCTGGCTTCGCCTACGCCGACGCCAAGCTGACCAGCGATTTCTCGCTGCCGGCCAACAACGGCTACGGCGTAATCACCCCCGGTCTGCTGCACGGCAGCTCCGGAGAGCAGCTGCCCGGCAGCCCGAAGACCAGCTTCAGCGCCGCTCTCATTTACGACATCAACGTCGCGCCCGGCTACCTGCTGACCATCACCCCCAACGGCGTTTACCGCAGCGCCACCGCGCTGCAGCTCGCGCCGAGTGTCGGCACTACGACGATTCAGCACTCCTCGACGTACGAGATCATGAATCTCAACGTCACGCTCACGCACGCCTCCTGGCACGCGACGCTCTACGTGACCAACGTGTTCGACAAAGAGGAGATTCTCGCGCCGCCGTCGCAGCCCAATCAGCTCGACAATCTCACCAACGACTTCCTGGTGAATCCGCCGCGTGAGATCGGCGTGCGACTGGGCTACGCCTTCTGAGCGCGCACCGCGCCGCTCGCTGTCACTCGGGCAGCACGACCCCGCGGGCGCGAAGCACCGCCATCAGTCCGGCGAGCTGGCCGCGATAATGACGCCAGCGGCCGGAGGAGCTGCCGTAGATTGGGCGTCGCACCTGGGCGGCGCTGGCGGTGAGCGACACCTACCTGTTGTTCTGAATCTCGAGCGCTGCATCGCTCCAGTCGAGCCGGCAGGCGCGGGCGGCGGCCGCGCCGACGGCGGCCGGGTCGCGTACCAACTCCTCATACACGATCTCGTGCAGACCATCGCCGAGTGCTCTGCGCCAATGATCCATTAGGCGCTCGTAGGCGCCGTAGTAGCGGCCGAGCTCCTCGAGGTCGTAACTGAACGGATAGCCGGCGGCGAAAAGCGTGCGATACATCGCGAAGCAGCTGTCGAGCGGCGAGCGGCTGACGAGCAGGATCCGCGCCTCAGGCAAGGCGCGTCGAATCGCGCCCGCATAAAGGTAGTTGAGGGGCAGCTTCTCGATGATGCGGCGCGCGGCGAGGCCTGGGTCAGCGAGCCGGGCATAACCGCCTGCGACCGCCTCCGGGTCGGCCGCGGCGGCCCGCTGGAACACGTCTCCCGTGCCGCGCGCGGCCGCGAGCAGCGCGCGCGAAAAATGGTCGGTCTCGCCGTTCGAACGCACACCTTCGAGACCGCTCAGGATGCGCTCGAGGAGTGTCGTGCCCGAGCGCGGCAGACCGACGATGAAGATGTAGCGCGAGGAGTCGACAACTGAGCCCGCGTCCCCAGCCACCGCATGTGCCGCCGCCACTAAAGATCCGTGCGGATACGCTGCGGCGATGCGCGCGAGCTTGCGCTCATCCGCCGCGACGTCGTAGTCGAGCCGCTGGCGCCGCGCCCGCGCGGCGCCGGCGAACCAATGGAACGCCTCATCGAAACGCCCGAGGTCGTCGAGCTCCTTGCCGAGAGCGTACCCAAGGAAGACCTGCGCGCGGTATCCGGCATCGGGGCGGGCAAGAAGCCGCTCAAGCTCGCCGATATGGTTCGTCTCGGCCGACTGGACGCGCAGCTCCGAGCGCAGCAGGTAGGTGGGATATGCGGCCGCATCGAGCGCGATGGCCCGGTCGCAGGCAGCTTCCGCCTCGAGGAGCCGCCCGAGACTGCGCTCGCTGCACGCCAGGTTGTACCAGAAGCGCGGATCGCGGGGAGCAGCCTGCGTAGCGCGCCGATAGAGCTCGTTGGCCCGCTGGTGGCGGCCCAGCGCCATCGAAACGAAGGCCAGGCCGTCATACGCGTCGCCATCGCCCGCTCCGAGCTCGATCGCACGCGAGATAACCTGCTCGGCGTCCGCGGCGCGCCCGAGCTTCAGCAGCACCGAGGCGAGGAACCCGTGCGCCGGCAGGCACACGCGCGCGTCGGCAGTGGCGCGCTCGGCGTAAGCAAGCGCCTCCTCGAGGCGTCCGTCCTGTAGCAGCCGGCGGGCCTCGGCGGCGGAAGCACTAGCAGGAGCATTCATCGTGTGTGCAAGTCTATGGCCGGCCATGCGATCTTCAATATTGCCTCGGCCTCGGCGGCCGGTGTCCTTGCAGCCGGGCTGCAGGGCAGTCGATCCGCCGACGCCTCCGGCGTTTAAACAGAATCACACCGATCTGTGAAGCGCCTCACAGCTGCTCGCACCCCCAAGGCTCAGCCGGTCAGCGAGTGCTACCTTGTTTCTTGCGCGCCGAAAACGCGCCGACACGGCGTAGGGGCGCCGGACAATGCGCACAATAACTACCAAGCAGGGGACGAGAGTTGCTGACCTCATCGGCGCCAGCCTCTCACTAATCGCGGTGATGCCGTTGCTGGCATCTTGTGCCAGCTCAGGTCTGTACGACATGTCCGACGAATGGTGCGCGAGGCACCTGGATGCGAGCGCTGCACATTGTGCTCAGGATCAAAATGCTCGCGCACTGAGCGGTCACCCTGGGTCGACATTCACATCAGACACTCGAGCCTCGCGCGCCGGCGAGGATATTCCGCAGAACGCTGCTGAGGCCGGCGAGTAGCCGCTCACGCGACGCGCGGACCCCGGGGGCCGAAGCCCCTGCGGTCCAGCTAGAGCTTTGACGCTTGGGTACCCTCCAGGAACCGTTGACTCGGCGCAGCGCTTGCACCAAACAGGTCGGAAAACAGCGATTCGCGCGCGGCCCAGAAAGTGATTGCGGCCCTCTGTCGGTGCGAGGGCCGATGCCTGTCGCCCGGCGGCGTCAGAAAGGAACGCTAGAGATCCATCGAATCAGACGGTTGCTGACAGCCGGGCTTGGATGCCGGCAGTACGCTCCGCGCCGTGAAGGGACAAACGGTGTTCCAGCATCTGACCCGTGCCGAGAATGGGGCAGGCAGCCGGAGCGTGCGGGGACGGCCCGACAGCCTCGCTTGCCGACTCGAGACACACTGCGTCGCCATTTGGCATTATCTGGTCGCTAATGCCTGGATCTGCATCGATCTCATGCGATCTCTCGATTAGTGCTCCGCGCCCTAGCCCGCTGGGCTGTGAAGACGGCGCAAGTCTCGATGGACAGGGTTGACGCGCGCAAGTTATTAGCCTGCCTGGGGATGAACACGGCATCAAAAATCGCACTCGGCGCGCTTGCAACGGGAGCGCTCGTCATAACAGGCGTGGTCGTATGTACGCGGCATGACGCTGCCGCAGTCAGGCGCGGCGTGAGTACTCCGCGCGTTGCAGGTAGCGGAGCGCGAGCTACGGCGCCCCACGCTCTGTCACTCCGCGTTCCTTCGATTTCGGCAAGCCAACCATCTGCAACCACCTGGACTACGCAGTTCCGAGCATCAAACGATTACCTGAGCTTTGTGAAGGAGGCGCTCCCGGCGGCGCAGGCGGGGGACGCACGCGCGAACTGGTACATCGGCGAAGCTCTCAGCACTTGCGCGCTCGTAAGGAAGACTTATCACGGCGTCGCAGACCCTGAGGCCCAGTTGAATCAGGAGCTCAGCAACATGCCGAACGCACCTCAGTGGGCGCGAGACCTGCTGGCGCAGAAGACCCGACGCTGCATAGGTCTCGCAAACGAGGATCCCTTCGCGGGTCTTCCGCACCGCGACGATGGCCAGGCGGCCGCGTACTGGCAACGCCGGGCCCTCGACCTTGGGGATGCTCTTGCCCGGGTGCAGGCGGCGGCCGACGTCGTCGCCAGGATCTGCGTCAGTAGCAGTATGCCCCAGGCCGAGAAGAGTGATGAGCTCAAGACAGCTGAGACGCAGCTGCGTGAGGCGGCTCAGTCGGGCGACCCGGACGCGCTGTACACGGCCGGCGTGCTTCTCTCCGATGGCCGTTACGCCAGCAATCCGTTGAACGGGATCGCCGTCGCGCTCGCCTCGTGCAACCTGGGCCGGGACTGCACTGCCGCGAATCCGGAGAATTCATTTGCCAACTGCAAAGTCAGTGGGGCGTGCCCCGCTAATGCCGACTATGCGTACTTCCTCCAGCAGAGTCTCGGCGCGGACAAGTACGCGCAGGTGTACGCACACGCGCAGGAGATCGAGCAGGCTGTGCGGGCGGGAGACTGGGACGCCGTATTGTCGAATTTGAGAATCGCCGGGGACGGAAGTGCGACGTCGGGTGCTCCCGACCCGACGTCTTCCTAATCTTGTGGCCATCTCGGTGGCCCTCACGTTGCCCGATCACGGCGCTGCGCTGCGGTAGCATTCGCGGAACCTCGCCGATATGCCTGGACGATACGGTTGCCTAGTCGTCTCCCCTGTGCTTTCTGGCTGCACGGACGTCGAACTCATCGGACGCTGCCTGCACCCACCGCCAAACTCGCACGCCGGCAAAGATCGCCCATGGGAAGAAGCACACGAGGCAAGCAAACCAAAGTGTGTGCGCGATCTCAGGATGGAGGCGGGCAGTCACGGCCCCGGTTGTCAGGGTCAGCGCCGCGGTGATCAGTTTCCAATCCATAGACGCCCGCTTCTCTGCCGAGTCACGAACTAAGCTGTCACATTTTCCCGCGTAGAGTAGGCTTCGAGCGCCGCCTCGCCGGCGGAGTTCATGCGCATCCCGGCCAAGATACCTTGCGACTCCGACACTGAGAGTAGCCGCTCAAATTCCTTCGCCGCCTGCCGGATTCGCTCCGGCAACTGAGCATCAATTTCGATGCGAGCGAGATAGTTTGAAAGATTGTCATTCTTGTGGGACCGCTGCGGGAAATTGTTGGCTCGTAACACCTCTAGCAAACTGCTGATCGTAGCTCGCCTGCCGAACAGCCGCCAGCTCAGAACCCCGGCGGCGGTTTCAATGGCACCAAAGAACGCACGCGCTGCGAGCAGGGCTCCAAACACGCGCCCGAATGTCACTTCGAAAAACTGCGAAGCTGCCCATGCGACGCCGATGTACACAGCGAGGGAAAACATACCGGCGATGAACTGCCGGACTTCGACTGTGGTCATGGCGAGCACCTTTGTGCGCACAACGCCGTGCGCGGCGGGAATGGTGCGCTTGACATAGCCCCCGCACCGTGCACTCCGTCACGGCACACCCGCCACCTGGCGTGAGATCGGTCACAGCGGTTATGTCGCGCCGAGCGTCTGATACAGCTCCTCTGCTCGCGCTCGGGAGCTGACGCCGTGACGCCCCATCAGAGTTTTCTGGGTAGTGTGCTCCTCTTGCTCATAGTGCTGGGCGCGGGCGCCCTGTTCACGAAAGCCACGAAGAAGCCGACAGCTACTCCGAAACGCCGGCGGCGCGCTCGCGAGGGAAAGACGATCATCAACATCATCTCGTGGCATCGCTGAGGCCGGGGCCGCCGTATGCGTAATCCGCTGGCATTCGACGACCCGAGCCGGCCGGGCTCCACGGGTTTCTGCCCGATTTGCACGTTGCGCAGCAGAGGTGATCGCTGGGCGCGTGGTGCGCGTCGAGACTTTACGACCGATGCAGAGGGCATTCCTCGCTGATCGCGTACAACGGCGTACCGTCCCGATGCCGCATAACCTTGCCTGCCGAGTCACGCAGGATCTCGCATGTGCAGCCAAGCGCCTTGGCTTCGGGACTTTCAGGCAATGGCCGAAGGTCCCGATCGGGGGGCGGCGATTTCGGGCTGGTCATGGGACGGGAGTTCTCATCAAGGGAGAACTGTCGCGAGCGCCCCGGTTATCTCAGCGCCTCGACCACGACATAACACACGTTATGCCTGCCGCTTGGCCGTAGTCCGCCACCTACAGCTACATACGCTGCCCGCCGACAAGAACGGCAACGGCTCTTCGGCAGGATGGCCGGCTATGACGGTCCCGTTCAAGGCAATTCCGAAACAGTCTCTGCAGCCGGGCAGCTGGTACTACGGGGTGTCTTGCCACAATTGCGGCCAACAGCTCATCGTACTCGAGAACTCAAGGAGGGAAGCCAGCAGTGAATCTTGGACACTGCACAGGGCAATCCCCGTCGAGTGCGAATGCGGGGCCGTCAACCTCGTACAGAGGTTCGAGCGCTTCAGAACGCCGTAACAGAGCGATCCTCACCGAGGCGCCGTCGGGCTTCCACGACCGCAGCATCACGGTGACGCGCTGTGGCAGGATTTGCATGGGACCTTTGAAGATTAACCTCAGCCAGGCTTTCGCCGGTCAGTAGGTCGGCGTAAAACAGGTCGAAGAGAAGATCGGGCAGGTGAGCTTTATGCAGTACACCTGGGGTTCTTCGGCGACGAGAGCATCCGCGTCGAGTGCGCCGAACCCCTTTGAGGTAAAAGTGTTACCTATGTCTCCGGAATAATCCGTTACCCATGTGTCCGGAATGGACCTTGATTGATTGGCGCGCCCGGAGAGATTCGAACTCCCGACCCCCTGGTTCGTAGCTGGACTCTGATTTCTGGACCATTGATTTCATTAACCAAATCCGCGTGGCGCCCGTTGCATTTGGCACCACCGAGCAGGGCCGAGCACTACTGGGTACGCAAGAGTCCCGCAACCACATGGCGCTTTTGGCCGGGCGTCCACGAACGACATAAACCCAGCGCGTTCCGTACGCTCGGTTGACCACCATTACGACATCCCGATCCGGGAGCTCAACTGCCAGATGGCGAAGCAGGACAAAGCAGAGGGATGGTCTTGCGGCCGTGGCGACGATAGATGTGGAAATCCGCATCCAGGGTCAGCACCACGCAGGAGTGGTAGATCTCCGACATTCGCACCAAGCAAGCATCCGCGAGCGTGGCGGGGACATTGTGGTAGCGCTCGAAAAGCTTCCGGACTGCTGAGACTTCCTCCTCGAGGTGCATTCCGACCCGCAGCGCGCCCGACTCCAGCAGTCGGAGAACCGCGCTCGAATCCCGGTTGGTACGGCGCAGCAGATGGCAGGCTTCAGTCACTACAGCTTCGCACGTAAAGAACGGGCCGCCGAATGTTTCAAACTGCTCCTTAGCCCACGGGTGTGCACGATCGTCGCGGGCCAAGGCCGCGACCAGAGGGCCGGTATCCAAGAGAACGACGTTCTGCGCCACCAAAGCCCGCCACTAGCGCCCAAGATCCTGAAGGTAACGCGGATCTGAAGAGAGGTCGGGTGGTGTACCGCGGACACTGCCAATCAAGTCCCCCGCCAAGTCCGCAGCGGTGCGTAACTTGGGAGCCATGTCCCGTCGGGTGACATACCTTGCCATGGCACGCCGCGCGAGTTCGGACTTGCTGATTCGCTCGCGGCGCGCGGCCCGGTTGATCTCTCGATCCAATTCCTTCGGGATCTTCACGGTAAGGACGTTCATGGGATGTCTACAAGGGTAATACCGAATGGCTCAGCATCATACCATGAATCGAGCCGCGGCCTCGGCAGGCGCACACCACCGGGTTCGCCGTAACGCCGTCGTGTGCCATCGGATCGGAACGCATCAGGACCTGTTCACAACGACGTGAGGGACCAAGCGCGGCCGCACCAAGGGCCGCAGCAGACTGTAAAAGTAGTCCTGGCAGAAGCCGCCGCTCGACTTCGTCTGAGCTATTCACACTTTCGACCCTTCAGCGACGTTGCGATCGCCCGATTGCGGCCGTTCAAGAGCGACGAACCAGACACTGACCGCACCCTCGGCCGATTTACGCTAAGCTCCGGCCCACGGAGGCGGTGAGAAGACCTCCGGCATCAGGGGTGGGCGCTCCGTGGCCGAGGCATCGCACGCGGTATTTCTGAGCTATGCCTCACAGGATGCCGGGGCAGCCCAGAAGATTGCAGAGGCCCTGCGCGCAGGTGGCATCGAGGTCTTCCTCGACCAGAGCGAGCTGCGGGGCGGGGATGCGTGGGACCAGAAGATCCGCCACCAGATTCACGACTGCGCCCTGTTCATGCCGGTCGTGTCCCAACATACCCAAGAGCGGCTCGAGGGTTATTTTCGACTCGAGTGGAAACTTGCCGTCGATCGCTCGCATCTGATGGCGACAGAACGCCTGTTCCTAGTGCCGGTCGTGGTCGACGGTACCCGCGATCAGGAGGCCTTTGTCCCGGACGCGTTCCGGGCGGTGCAGTGGACGCGCCTACCCGGCGGGGACGCGCCCCCCGCTTTCGTCGAACGGATAAAGCGCCTCCTGTCACCGGAGCTGTCGCCCTTGAACGCAGTGTCCGCTGCCGCACCGGGAATCAGGGAGCGGGTCCCCGTATCCCGGCGGTCAAGGCCGGTCCTGCTCGCGATCGTTGCCGCCGTCGTCTTCGCGGTGGCGCTGGGGTACTTCGTGGCTGACAAGCTCTGGATATCGAAGCGCCTGGCCGCCTTCGCCCCGCCCCCTCACTCGATCGCAGTGCTCCCCTTTGTGAACATGAGTGGGGATAAGGAGCAGGAGTATTTCTCAGAAGGGTTGACGGAAGAAATCCTCAATTCGCTGGCCGACATCAACACCTTACAGGTCGCAGCCCGCATGTCGTCCTTTTACTTCAAGGGGAAGGACGTCGACCTTGGCACGATCGCTCACAAACTCAATGTCGCCTCCGTGCTCGAAGGGAGCGTGCGGCGCTCGGGGAACACCGTGCGCGTCACCACGCAGTTGATCAATGCGGTCACGGGATACCATCTCTGGTCCCATACCTACGACCGCGACCTCACCGATGTGCTGAAGCTCGAGACTGAGATTGCGGGTGCCGTCGCGAGCGCCCTCAAAGTGAGCCTGCTCGGGGAGGTGGCGACGAAGATCGAGCTGGGCGGGACGCATAACCCCGCCGCGTTCGATGCGTATTTGCGCGGCCGGAAAGCTGACCTTGCAGCGCACGGGAACAAGGATCAACAGACTGCGATTGCCGCCTACTCCGAGGCGATCGGGGTGGATCCGAACTATGCGCTCGCGTTCGCCAACCGCTCGATCGCGCTCACTGTCTATGCCGCGAATGGGGAGTCGGGACCGGCCATTCGCGAGAGCTTCGACAAGGCGCAGGCGGATGCGCTGAAGGCGATTGCGCTGGCGCCGGATCTGGCTGAGGGGCACATGGCGCTGGCGGGCTATTTCGAGAATGGAGCGCTGGATTTCGCTCGGGCGAATGAAGAGTACGAGCGGGCGCTCGCACTCGCGCCCGGGAACGCTCGGGTGCTGCAGCACTACGGCCGGTTTGCCGTCGACATGGGTCGCACCGAGGCGGGCATCGCCGCCGCGCGGCGTGCGGTCGTGCTGGACCCGTTGAGTCGCAACGTACACAACGAGCTCGGCTTCGCGCTGCATGACGCACGTCAGTACGACGCGGCCGTCGCCGCCTTTCAGGACGCCTTGGCTATCGACCCCGACGCTCCACAGACCTACTCGAATCGCGGGCTTGCCTACTACGCGCTGGGCAACTTGCAGAAGGCGCGTGAGTCGTGCGAAACCAAGCCCGACTACTGGACAAGTCAGGAGTGCTTAGCGATGACCTACGAGAAGCTCGGGCGACACGCCGATGCGGAAAGCATGCTTGCGAAACTGAAGGCCTCGCAGGGCGATGCCGCGGCTTACCAGTACGCCACAATCTATTCGCAGTGGGGGAATACACCAAAAGCACTCGAGTGGCTGGAAACGGCGCTGCGGTTGCGCGACCCGGGTCTCATCGAACTGAAGACCGACCCATTTCTCGATCCGCTGCGCAAGGAGCCGCGCTACCAGGCGGTCGAGCGGGCGCTGAAGTTTCCACAGACCTGAGTCGCAATGCGCTTCCCGATGCTGGACCTCGGTACTCGACGGATCGTTCCAGTGTCCGCAATGTAGAAAATCGAGAGTCCTGCTCGAAGGGCAGGAGTTGGCCCGTCAGACCCCGTTGCTCCCTATGAGACAATGACCGCTTGGGCAAGGCGCACGGGGGAAACCCGCCTCTGCCTCGAGAGTAAAGAGTCCTGATGACCAGAGCGCGACGACAACGTATCGCTGTCT
>Ga0187783_10001550_pt1 | contig 17001 bp, 11 predicted proteins | sample 1015_SJ02_MP02_2_FD_132471 | JGI IMG/M metagenome (GOLD analysis project Ga0187783, IMG submission 132471) | Tropical peat soil microbial communities from peatlands in Department of Meta, Colombia - 1015_SJ02_MP02_20_MG | ecosystem: Environmental > Terrestrial > Soil > Wetlands > Peat | place... | reverse complement strand
TTCGGAGTTGGCGTGATGATGGGGGCATTCTGGAGCGGCGGTTGGGGATGGAACTGCGGCTGGGGAGGCAACAACAACGTTTATATCAATAACAACAACAACTTCAACCGCAACACGAACATTAACGGTGGCAACCGCAACAACCTAGGCGGCGCGCGCCCCTCGAATCCAATAGCGGGCGGGGGGAATCGCGGCAACCTTGGCGGTGCCGGCGGCGTTGGCGGGGCTGGTGGCATCGGTGGGGCCGGCGGTGTCGGCGGGGCTGGTGGCATCGGTGGAGCTGGCGGTGCCGGCGGCGTTGGCGGGGCTGGTGGCATCGGTGGAGCTGGCGGGGTCGGCGGCGTGGGCGGCGGGAATCGCGCGTCCACTTTGCCGGCTGGTGGCGGACGCGACAGCTGGCAGCACAATCCGCAACATCGTGGTGGTACCCCATATCCTAATCGGGACACGGCAGGCCGTTTTGGCGGCACGACGCGTGGCGATTCGCTAGCCAACCGGCAGGCTGGAGCCCGTCGCGACATTCAACGACAGGGAGGGAATCTGTCTAGCAACCGAGGTGGAGGAGGCGGCGGTGTCGGCAATCGAGCCGGAGCAGGAGGCGGTGACAGGGGAGGCGGAGGAGGTATTGGCAACCGAGGGGCTGGTGGAGGGGGAGGGGATCGTATCGGGAACCGAGATGTCTCCAGTGGGGGCGGCAACCGAGATGCCCTCGGCGGTGGCTCCAAGGGATACAACGGATCACAGGCCCGTGCCAGCGGCAACCGGGGCGCCTCGAGCATGCAATCTAGAGGTGGGGGTGGAGGTGGCGGAGGAGGCCGTAGAGGCGGAGGCGGAGGTGGTGGTGGGCGGCGCAGGTAGTCGACACGGCGGATGGAAAAAAATCATGGGAGCACAGATATGAAATCAACACCGGCAAACGGAAATTCAACCCGACTCCTTTGGATCGCTTGCGTCTTGGCCTGGATTTGTCTCTCCCCGTCGTCTCTTTCGGGTGACCAGCAATCCGAAACCAAGAAAGCTCCGCCTAGTACTGCTATCTCTACGGCAAGGGGCTTTGAGAGTCCCCAGCAAGCCGCGGATGCGTTGGTGAAAGCTGCGGAGACGTTCGACGAAACGGCGCTGATGCAGATTTTTGGCCCTGACGGCGAGGACATTGTATTCAGCGGCGAATACGCCCAAGACCGACAGGCCGCCACTGATTTCGCTGCCGAGGCCCGCGAGAAGCTGAGCATCTCCGTGGATCCGAAGAACGGGAGTCGGGCATACGTCCTGGTCGGTAATGAGGAATGGCCGTGTCCCGTGCCGCTTGTGAAGAGAGGAAACCAATGGTTCTTTGACGCCAAAGCCGGTCGGCAGGAAATGCTCTATCGCCGCATTGGCGCCAACGAACTAGATGCCATTCAAATTTGCCGCGGTTACGTGGAGGCGCAATATGATTACGCGTACGAAAAGCGGAATGAGTACGCCGTGAGCCAGTATGCCCAGCTCATTGTCAGTGCGCCTGGCAAGCAGGATGGCTTGGCTTGGCAAAATTCCGACGGCACATGGGGCGGTCCCGTCGGCGAAAAAATCGCCAAGGCAATCGAACAGGGCTACACCAGCGGCGCGGAGCCGTTCCACGGCTATTTCTTCAAAATTCTTAAGGGGCAGGGACCCGACGCGCCGCTCGGTGCCATGGACTTTGTGGTGCAAGGTGTAATGATCGGGGGCTTTGCCTTGGTAGCCGCGCCGGCTGAGTACGGGGTGACGGGAGTGAAAACCTTTATCGTGAGTGACGATGGCGTCGTCTACCAGAAAGATTTTGGGTCAAATACTCTCGAGAACTTCCGGAAGATGGAGCTTTTCAACCCGGACAAATCCTGGGAACCGATCTTCGACGAAGAATAGAGGAGGCGGACGGCAATCCCAATCGCCTTCGATGAACCCACGAAGCCCATGAGAGCGAGCATTTAGCCTCTCCCGCGTTGCGTTGTGGCTTGTCAGGGACTGCAAGCGAACTTCCCTGGGCCGGGATCGCATGGCACTAAGACAAGAAAATCAACGATCAAGGGCTTACACACCTTTGCGGAGGAGCCCAACTTTTTCGAGGGACGAGACGACTTCTCGTTAGTGCTTGGCGGCCCGATATTCCAGTTCCTTCTCCGGTCTCGTCTCTCGGGCGGTGGCTTATAGATCTTGCATCGCCGGCTGCTGGCTATAACACTGATCGCATGGCTGCCGCTATTGCTGCTACAGCATCGCGGAGGGGGCTACCAAACCTTAGGCGTCTAATGCATCCCAGCGGCGTAGTGGGGTTGTTCTCTTCACGCTGTCGAGACGCGCTCGGTAATGTCGAAGCCGCGACGGCGGGCTTCGCGGACAAAGGCGTCTCCGGGGACGGCGAGTTCGAGCGGCACGGACCCAACTGGGGTCCGGCCCTGTGCCAGTAATGATGCCACAATCGAAAGATGCCAGCCGGTGGTGCGTTGCATCGAGGTAAAACCGGTGGCTGGATCATAGTAATCAATGACTTCGACCACCGCGTTGGTCTCGCGACCCTCTTTGATTCCGACGGCGTGAGCGCGGATGATGCAAACATCGTTCACCACTGTGGCGGAGACCTTCGGCTCAAACAGCGCATGGAAGACGTGACGGGGGATCACCAGCTTGCCGTCCACCTCAACCGGATCGAGTTCGTATAGGCCGAGATCGCTGAAGGCTTTGAGCTGGGCAAAAGTCCCCGGATAGCGGAGGACCTTTAGCTGGTAGGTTTTCAGCTTACCGCGGAAAGTCCAGGGAGCAGTCGAGACTCCTCCGGCAACGATGAAGGCTTCGAGCCTTCCAATCGGAGGGACATCTACCATTTCCAGTTCCGTAAAGCAGGGCACATGGACCAACCTTCCGCCGCGCAACACAGTGATACCACCGTAGTATTCGTTGGTGAGCCCCTCGATGTTGAAAGAGAGTAGGTAGTTCCACGGCGGCTGCGGATCGCGCGGGATTCCGCCGTCGAAGAGGTAAACGTGCTCAGGCTGATCGAGCAGGCTCATGGCATAGACGCCCAGCGTGTTGCCCATGCCCGGGCCCATGCCACAGTCCGGAACAATCCGCACACCGGCACGCTTGGCATCGGCGTCGAGGGCGTGCTGCTGGCGAACAATGTCGGTGTTGCCTCCGAGGTCGCAAAAGGATACGCCCGCGGAGATCGCGATTTTGGTCAGCCCCAGGTTGAAGAAGTAGGGAACGCCGCTGAGCGCAGCGTCATGACCGGCGAGCGCTCGATGGACAGCGGGCTCGTCGCGGACATCGAGGGCGAGCGCTTCGGCAACTGGGCGCCCGAGCAATCGATTGACGCAAGCGGCAGCGGACTGGGCGCGGGCGAGGTCGGCATCGGCCAGTGTGATCTTTCGGGCATCGCCAAACATCCCGAGATCGTAAGCGGAGGCGGTGGTTTGCCTTCCGGAACCGAGAACGATGTAACAGTAGGGCATGGATTTGCCTCCGGGGAATGAGAACCGCGCAGGGTAGCAGAAATCGAACCCTTGCGGCACAGGAGTTCCAAAGCAATGCGCTGTTGCCCGTTGTCCCCGTTCCCGCAAAAGCGGACTACTTGATTTGAGGGGTAGCCCCCGAGTAGCCTCGTGATTCTGTTAGGCTCCGCAAGTCTCCGGGTTCGTTTCCCACTCGGCGTATCGATCGCGAGTGAGGGACAAACCGACATAAGCCAGGATCCAGGACTTGAATTCACGGCCAAGACTCAAGCGGGTGGCGCGTAGGCAGACCGTGGTGCTGACCCATTACGGACGGAAGACAGGAAAGCCCTTCCGGGTCACGATCTGGTTCGTTCTGGATGGCGACCGGTTTACATCGGCACGGCAAACGTGAATCGCCAATGGGTGCGTAATGTGCAAAAGACGCCGCAGGTCCAGTTGTCCATCGACGGCGAGAAGTTCCAAGGCACAGCCCGGTTCCTAACCGCCCGCGCCGAGCACGAAAGCGCTATGGCTGCCGTTCGACGGAAATATTGGATGTTTCGCCCGATTATTGAACTCGGACGGATTCTCACCGCCATCGGGCTCATACGTGACAATACCGGAGCATTCGAGGTCACGCTGGCAAGCTAACGATAGAGTTTCCGCCGGGCGGATCGTCCGGTACAAGGCAGGGTTCGAGTCGTCCTTTCTTAAATGATCGTTCTGATCCTATTGCTGGTAGCGTGGCTGATCCTTCGAACTATAGGAGCGGCTGGGGTGCATGCTCTAGCCTCGTGGCAGAATTCGGCCCGCTACGGCTTGGTTGTGATGTTCGTGTTTACTGCAACCGCTCATTTCAACAAGATGAAACATGACCTGGCGCGAATGATTCCGGCGTACTTCCCGCGTCCCCTGGTGCTTGTCTACATGACAGGCGTTTTGGAACTTCTCGGAGCCATAGGACTCATGCTCCCATCATTTCGCAAGCTTGCGAGCCTGGGCCTGATTGCCCTCCTGGTAGGGATGTTCATGGCCAATGTAAATGCGGCACAGAAGGGCGTCACACTTCGCGGCAAACCGCCAACGCCGCTCTGGTTGCGGACTCCCATGCAGGTCCTGTTTATCGTGCTGCTGTGGTGGTCAACTCGCACCTAAGAACTCGCTTGGGTGCAGCGCCACGCCCGCTCGATCGGTTCCCATCAATCGCCCGAGTTGAAAAACCTCTTGATCTGCGGCCAGTATGTTCGCGTGATGTAATCCGTACTGATGTGTCCGCCACGCTTAAGCGTCTGAAGTTCCGCGCCGGTGACCTCCGCAAATCGTCGCGTTCGCCCGTAGGGAACGTTCGGATCATCCTTGGCGTGAAACAGCAGCACCTTCGAACCGTCGATTTCGTTTCTGTGTTGCCATGGGTTATAAAAAGTGCCACTCCGAAGCTTATTCCAGTTCGCATCGGAGAGGCGATAGGCACTCCCGAACGCTTGCCGAATATACTCGGCGTAGTTCGCCTTGGCCGTCTCTGCCTTCTCCGCCCGATCGAGAATCGACCAGTCCACCACCGGACAATTCGCAACCACTCGCTGGACTCTGGCACTGAGCGACAAGAGAATCGCCGCTGCACCGCCAAAACTCCCGCCGATGACGAAAACCTGATCCGGCGCCAGCCAGAAGCGTCGACCGAAGGCAATCTCCTCAACCTCTTTCGGCAATTCGCCGAGGATATCGAGGACGTCTTCATGGGGCGATTTCGCTAGAAACTCGCCGCCGCTTTCCCAAGCTCCCCGATAACGGGGATAGATGACCCAAAAGCTCTTCTGGGCAAGAAATGCCGCCAGCGACTGCTTGCGAGGAATCGAAGGCATCCCGTCGCACAAGACGATAAGCTTCTGCTTCTTGGTGCGTCGGGTGGGAGGCAGAAATTCCGCGACGATTTGACTCTTGAATCGGGCTCTGAACATATCTCCGCATTATCTCTTGACCGGGAAGCGCGAGAGGCTGGTCCCGTTTCCCCTTCCTCTGCCCCAGGTTCATCAGCGAGGTCGACAACCTGGTGCATGCAAAGGACACCTTGTTCGACACCGGGGTTAACACCAACGCCAGCAGTTCGCAGAGCTATACCTCGGGTACCCGCTGCAACTGTTTTTTCAATGACATACGGTTTCACCGTCAAAAACCAGAGCCGTCGGGAAAATGGGTTATTGGTAGGCGGTAGGGATCAGCACCAAGAGCATGGGTTCTCGCCCTTTCCGGCGGCCGATGGGCTTCACCAGGTTTCCGTGCTTAGTTGCTTCCGACCTGCTATTTTGGTGGCTCCCCAGCTCTTCGACCCAGCCGAATGCTCGATGTCAGCAAGCGAGCATCTTTTTCTATAGATAAAACTAAGGTCCTGCGCTAAGCTAACCAGCCGGTTTAGTATGCGCCGCTTCTTTCCCGCCGCCTTGTGGAGTGTTGTTCTGGTTTCTTCCGTATGCCCAGCGAAACAGCAAGAGTGGGTCGAAGTCCGCAGCCCTAATTTCATCGTGGTCAGCAATGCGGGAGAGAAGCAAGCCCGCAGGGTGGCTGTGCAGTTCGAGGAGATTCGCGCCGTTTTCCGGCAATTGCTCAAAAATGCTGATAAGCATCCTAGCCCCCTTATTACGATTCTGGCGGTGAAAGACGAAAGCTCGATGCGTGAGCTGCTTCCGGAGTACTGGACGAAGGGTCATAGTCACCCGGCCGGCCTTTTTTCCTCACGACTGAACGATTTCTATGCGGCGGTGCAGCTAGATGCGCCCGGACTCAACCCTTACGAAACCATTTACCACGAGTACTACCACACCATTAGTGTGCCGTACGTTCCTGATTTGCCAGCGTGGCTTGCGGAGGGTCTCGCGGAATTCTATGGCCACACCGTGATCACGGACAATGCTGTAGGTATGGGGGAGGCCGATCCTGTCTTGCTACAAGAGCTGCGACACACATCGCTGATTCCTTTGGATGTCCTTTTCAAAGTTGACCATTCGTCGCCTTATTACAACGAAGCCAACAAGACGTCCATGTTCTATGCGGAATCATGGGCGCTTTCTCATTACTTGTTGATTGGCGACCGCATGGCGCATCGACCCCTGCTCGATGCTTATTTGAGTGCGCTCGGTCAAGTGAGTGATCCCCAAGAAGCCGCGAAGATGGCATTTGGCGATCTACGTCAGCTGCAGTCCGCTCTCGAAGCCTACCTTCGCAACCAGCAGTTTCTGTATTTGAAGTACCCCACGCCACGAGTCAATGAAGATGAAATGAAATTCCGTTATCTTTCTGACCCCGAAGCGTCTGCCTATCGAGGCGGTTTTGCGGTGATTCGCGGTCGATATCAGGAAGGCAATACGATCTTGGGCGAAGCTCTGCAGCAGGACCCAAACATCGCCTTGGTGCACCAGTATCTTGCGATCGATGAGTTTTTTGAGGGCCAGCATGACAAAGCTGTGGAATCCGCTTCGAAAGCCATTGCTCTCGATGCCAATAATTGGTTCGCTCGTTACTTCCGTGCTTTCTTGAAAACCAATGGGGCAGGCATGGGGTCCACCGATCCACAAATCGAGGACGACCTCCGCCGGGCGATTGCCATACGGTCCGAGTTCGTACCGCCGTACGGTTTGCTTGCCGTCTACCTTGCCGCTGGCAATCGGAACCTGGATGAGGCGCTTGCTCTTGCGCAGAAGGCCGTGTCGTTCGAGCCGGCGAACCCCGATTACCAGCTGGCGCTCGCACAGGTGCTCATCCGCCAAAACAAGGTCGACGAGGCAGATTTGGCGTCCCAACGCGCCAGCGCCTGGGCGCGAGATGCTAGCGAAAAGGCTAACGCCGAGAACTTCAGGCAGTTTCTCACCACCTACCGCAAGCTTCAGAGTGAGGCGGCTTCCGGGGGAGCCGTGGCACCGCTGATCCTTCCAGCGCAGAGTGCGCAGAGCGATTCACCTACCAACGGTTCCTCCACGCCCAAGCTTCACAGAACGGGCGATGCACCATCGGCCAGCGGATCCGGCAATTCGTTGCCTAGCGTTCTTCGCGTGCAATCGAGCCTGAATATTGTTAGCAATCCCTTGGGAGTGGACTTCAATCCTTATTTCAAAAGCTTGATGGAAGCGATTCGTACGAACCTCATGTCATCGGTTAGCAATCTTCGCTTCAGCGGTCCAAAAGACATCACGCTCGAGCTTGTGATCCTGAAGGATGGAACCCTCTCGGGAATGCAAGTAATATCAAGTTCTGGCGACGAGGGCGTTGACCAGTCCACCCAAAACGGCATTACTCAGTCCAACCCCTTGCCATCATTGCCAGCTGCCTTCCGTGGCCAATCTCTCAAGATTCAGTTGCACTTTTCCTTCCTTCAGGAACAGAATTAATCCGCTCCCGGCCGCTTGCGACGATTGCAAGTGTCCCACCCCTGCTCAACCGGTCGCAGCCAGCGGGGCGCTCTGCCATGCGGTCGGTGGCTTGAACTACCGAATGCTTAGCTCGCTCTATGCTGAATGTAGCCAAGCGAGGGTTCCCGAAACCTATCCTTGAGAATCGCGACATCAACCGGATGTGTGCGAAAACGTCGTGACCATAGTTGGAAATCTTAAAGCGGCATGCAATGTGAGCGAGTCGCTAGCGGAAACGCGCGATTAGGGCTACGGAACGATGGGCAAATCCAGGTGGCTGGTGTGCGCGGCGTCGTGGTAAACCGTTACGTGGGCGGTTCGTGCATCCTTGGCCGCCTCTTCCGCCACAACGCCGCCACTGTTGTAGTTCTTCTCCAGGTAAATCGTGTTCGGACAATTCAATACCAGTCGAAGACGGCTTCCTTTTGCAATGCGGCGGGAGAAGAAGGTAAAGCCGTCGAACACGTACGGATTGATCTCCCCCGGCTTCACCAGCTTCTCGAGGGTCAACGAGTCGCGGTAGCGCGCGCGCATAATATCGCTGGTGAGTTCGACGCTGGTGCCGTTGGAAAGAATCTCATAAAGTGTCGCCGAAAAATCGGTGTCCGGCACATCGAGCGCGATCCACGCCGTAAGCTTCACGAAACCTGATACCTCGGTGTCAGCAGCCAAAGGCTCGCTGTGGTATACCACGCCATTCCCGTAGAGATTGAGAGCGTAACGCTGATCCGTTAGATTGTTCTTGATGTCTTCGCTTTCTAACTCTTTGCCCGGGCGCACATCGAGAGGATCGTAGACATAGAGATCCGGTTGCGTGTTGACTGGCCTGGCATCACTCAATCGCCCGGAGTTGACCACATCATTAGCGCGGCCGGCATCGGATTCTAGGTACAGAGTGCGTGTCGAGTTGGAGATAGTCTCGAGCGTGTCGGCATACTTCCACTCATCCGCCGCCATGACGTAGTAGGCGACGCGCTTTTTTAGAAAGTCAGGTTTGGAGCCATTCTTCAAAGTCCAGTCGTACCACTCGGTATGCAGCTTGTTCATATCGAGAAGACTGGCGTCGCCGAAGGTCAGGCCTCCTACATCTTTCTTGGGAGTTCGGGTTCCGGCATGGTCCCACGGGCCGATGATCAGGTAATGCTTCGCCTTCGCCTCCTCGCTGCCGTACTTCATATGATTGCGGTAGTAGGTGAAGGCTCCAGCCTGATCGCCGTCGTAGCTCCCCGTGATGGTCAGAATGGGGACGTGGATGGCGCGGTACTGCTCCGGAGAAATCGCCAGGCTCCGCCAGACCGAATCGACCGTGGGATGGCTCACCCACATCTGGAATGTCGCGGATGGATTGCCCACAATTTGGTCGAGCTCCTGGAAGGGCCGGTGTTGCACGTATAACTCGCTGAATTTTGAGATCCAGAATGCTGACTCGCCGAAAAGATTCTGGTTGCTGGTCACCCCGCCGGTAAAGGTGAGCCACTGCATGTCGTAGGGGCCGAAAATATTGTTGAACATAGGAAAGTCCACACCGGCATGAGCCGAGGCGACAGGGACAATCGTGACCAGATGCTCCGGTGCCTCTCGCAAGGTCATCCATTGATCGAAGCCGGCATACGAGCCGCCCCACATCGTGATTTTGCCATTGGACCACGGCTGTCGAGCCAGCCACTCCACCACATCGTGGCCATCGTGAGGCTCCTGCAGAAATGGTTCGAACTTGCCTTCCGAGTTGCCCCGCCCTCGCACGTCCACCAGCGCGAAAACATATCCGTGCTGGGCAAAGTAGTACGCTCGCTCGTGATAGCTGTCGCTGATGTACGGCGTCAGTTCGAAGATCACCGGCAGCGGTTCTTTTTGCCCATGGGGACGGTAGACGGTAGCATTCAGACGCACGCCGTCGCGCATCGGGATCTTCACCGCCCACATCAGGTCAACTTGCTTGGCTGATTCTGGCTTCGTGTCGGATGACTGCGTTAGCCCTGGCCGACAGAGAGCAAACAGCAAGGCAACTAGGATTCGGCAACCAGGGGAGAGGCGGCAATTCCTCGGATCAGATTTTCTCATTTTGTCGCTCATTCGCCTTCCAAGTCCGAGACAGGCTAAAGGGCGTTGACACTCGATGTCAATCAGTGAAAAGAGAACCTTGCGGGTACGAGAACAGACACAACAGCGCTTCTCGACAGAATCGCGGGACGAGAAGAAGAAGTGAATGCTCTCCACTGAGACAGTTGGGCCTTCCTAATCCCGTCTTTTCGCTGGCCCAGCACGGTTTTTGACAAGCTGGGCAAACAAGTTCATTGCTCTACCCACCCGAGCACAGTCTCCCGTAGCGCAACACGGTCAAAGAGCAGACCCCGGGTCACGGCGAGAAACAGGCGCCGTCATTGCCGGCAGACTCTTCTCAGCGGAAAAGAACAAAGCAGTTGCCCGGCGAATGCTTGAAGAGATTCTCAATCAGGGGAGATTTCAGTTGCCGACGAAATCTACGCCAAGGATTTCGTAAACCATGGATTGCACCGAAACCTCGATTTGCAAGTGGACCCTGCTGGGAGAAGCAGCATCTTCCGGCTTTAAAGATAACCGCAGATCGGATGGTGGCTGAAGACGATTTGGTCAGGGTCGTGTGGACACTGCACGGAACCAATAGCGTGCCACTGGGCAACGGGAGTGAGAGTCGAGGAACGAGGCATCACGGTGTGGCGCATCGTCAGTTACGAATTGCCCGTCCGATTGTGAGTCAGTTGAAGTGGCAACTGATGGGCCTTCCAGGCGCCGTGGTGGTTCTTATCTGGGTAGCTGCCAGATTGATCGCAAAACTGTGGCACATTGATTCGCCCCGGGCGGCAACGGCGACTTCGTAGGCCCTCACATCTAGTTTCGGTTATCTGCTCTAACCCGCGCCGCTATTGGCATTCTGCCGGACGGCCCAAAATCAATTTACAGTATGACTGGGAAATTTTAACCTTCAAAACACGGCATTTCGGTGGGTGATAGTAGGCTAATTTCCGTTTTCTTCGTGGCGAATAGAGAACTCAGTGCGGCATAGGTGCAATTCCAGAAGTGTGTGCAGTTTTTCTCCGCTGCGCAAGAGGTCGCTCGCTTCCTACTGGGTCCCCCCGCCTTTACAACCCGCTAAAGGCGAGGGGACATTCTGCTGCGGCTCGAGAACTCAGCTGCCGTTACTGAGCTCGATTACTCCGAACGTTCCGGCGACGTTACCGAACGGCCCGGCAGTGAAGAACAGCTGATTGATGGCGCCGTTGTTCGCAGTCCCGCCACCAAAGTCGATTCCCCAGAGCTGGTCGATCACAATGGGTCGGCCGTTGTCTCGAAGGGTGCCCACAAAGTTACCGTTCGCGAGGTTGAATGCGTTAATCGTACCCCAATTCGTGTTGTTCGAAACCAAAAGGGTATTGCTGAGAGGACCAAAGTTCCCGGGTGCGACGGCCAGCCCCCAGGGCTGGTCGAGTGGCGCGCCCTTCACCAGTGGCTTCACCAGCGTCCCCTGTTCGCTGAAGACGTCGACGAAACCTCCCCGACCTCCAGAGGAGCTGGCGAACGTCACATAAACCACTCCGCCAATGTCCTGAATACCGAACACCGAAAAGCCTAAAGGGATGCCCGGATCGGTGAAGGATCCTTGTAGGGAGAAGTTGCCGTCATAGATGTCGACCTTGTTGTTGGCATTGTCGGCGGCCAATAGTAGGGGGCTGGTAGCGCTGCTGGTGATGGCAAGGCCCGTGTAGACCGAGCCCGAACTGGTAGCCGCCACGATCGCTGCATTCGCATTTGACTGCGGAGCCCAGCCGCTGATTGTGCCGTCGAGAGTTGCGAAAAGAAATACGGAGGGCCATCCCCCAACCTGGAATTGTGCCGATCCATTATAAACAATGCCTGTTGGTGTACCGGGACCGTTCCCGCCGGCAGTCGGAATAAGAACGTCCAAGCTTTCTTTGGCGCCGGTGCCATCGTAAATGGTCGACCAACCGCTTAGATTGTCGCTGATCCAGAATCGTCCACCCGGTTTGTAGACCAGTCCCCACGCATTTACCAGCAACGGGTCGGTGTTCTGTGCTGCACGTACTTGATTGGAAACCAGATTCTTGAGTTTATATTGTGCCTGAGCCACGCTGGAAGCAAACATCAGTGCGAGCCCACAGCAAGCCGCAAAAGCGATCCCGCGACGTCGCATAACGATTCTCCTTAAGTAGATCGAAGTGGCTCTGCTCGAGAATCCTAAGCAGGGGAGAACTTGTAGTTGTCACGCCACCGTTGCAGTTTTGTAAAGAAATCTTGTGGAGCCCAAGAGCGGAAATCAAAGGCTTGGCTTTTGCCGAAAAGAATGGAAAAACACCGGCTGCTCTGGGGTTTGGGCGTAGAACCCATTTTCTATTTTTCCAGTTTTGGTGGGAAATAATCGGGTGGAAGATTGGGGAAGAGTGCCTACCGTGGATACAAGAACCAGGGCTGACGTGCCGAAAGCAGATGGCTCCTACCTTAAATTGCAGCCTGCTCCTGAAATTCCCAACCTCGAGCATTCCCCGACCTTTGTGATGCGCACGCTCCCGTCCAGCCGTCCGCGCACCGACACCCGGAGCAGCCTCCTACAAACCGGAGCGGAATCGGGGATCAAGGCCGGGGGGCGTAACGTAACGATAACAACGCGAGCGCCGCTATCACAACGGGAACTGTGAGTCTTGTCACGATGCGTGCGAGGGGCGGATTCGTCTTTCGCCCATCGTACGCCAATCCAGGCCCCTACTAGCCAAAGGTCTCCCGCTTGTTGGATTCCCGAAAGCATCGTAATGCGTGCACGCGGAAAGGCTACAAAGTCGAACACCACGTCATCGAACCCAGCCGGCGGCGGGGATTTGCGGCCTGAGAAGGGTGTTCGCTGTGCGCGGTACTCAGTTCATGTCGGTGAGAACTGCTGTCGTGTAGCCAGTCACGGCGCCATTCAGTCCAACGATGCTGCGAACTTGTCCGGCCGTAAAGGTCAACGAGCCGCTGCTGATCACCGGAGCGGTTTGCCCCGTTTCGGTGAACACGACCTCGTAGCTGCCCGCCGCCAGCGAAACATAGTTGGAGGCTGATTCAAAGATCAAGAAACTGACGGTGGGGCGCACGCTGTCGAGCTCGGTGTTGGGTGCAACCACATAGACGTCCGCGGTTCCGAGCGAAGGTGAGGCATTTATGACGCGAAGCAGGATGTTCCCCGCGGAAGGAGGGGAGTTGTTATCCGTCAGAATGGCGGTGCTAACTCTCGGAGGATAGCCCGCTACCATGACCGTATAGGGCATGTTGGACAGCAGGCTTACGGTTTCATTGAGCTGCACGCTGGTCGAACCTGACGGCTCGATCTCAAGCATGACTAAACCCGATGCTACCGAGCCATAGTTCGAGACGGTCTCGTAGGCGACGTTGTTCGCAAAAGAGCTGCCGTTGACCATGCCATTGAGACCTGCTTCTCCCGGAGAGGCATTCAGTAAGCGGGCCTTAGCGGTGCCACTGCTGCATCCCAAGGCAGGCCAGACAACCGCGATTATCACAGCCAGGAGCAATTGCGAAAGTCGGTTCACCGACAGCCTCCCTCCGCCCGATCTCTGGGCATCGTTTTCTTTTTTGCCAAGTGAGATGCTCGCCGTGAACAAAGAAGTAGTTTTTTTTTAAGTGTGTAAAGCCTTTCCGAGAGCTCCCAAGATGGCTCCCGACACCAAGATGATAAACGGTGGCGGGGGGGGTGGAAAAGCGCCGGGCGTCCGGGGCGTACTTCGCTCAGTGCCGTCGTAAGCGAAACCCAGTAGGGATATAGGCGTGAGTTCGACATCGGCAGCATGCCGTCGTGCTGTGGAGCGTTATTGGCGCAAAATGCTGAGCAGCCGGAGCTGGAAAGGCCAAGTCTGGTGGAGGAAATTCCAGCAGATCAAGGAGCAGTTCCCTTTGTTGCGACCCCAGCTGCATCTCCCTTACGGGAAGCTGCAAGCCCCGGTTACGCTGTGAATCAACCTCTGAAGAGCGTAGTGCCGAAAATCTGCACGCTACGTTCTGTGGGAGCCGGGGACGGGTGACCGCCCCGGCCTCCCGGTGGGCACCGGGCAACCGGTGTCCCTACCGCGATCGCCAACGATGGTGCCGGGTGAGCAAAATGCACAAGCAGTGCGTCGCCGCGCGGGCTAGATCTGCAGAGGATTATTCATTCCGCAGTACTCGCATTGGGTCAATCCGCATGGCTCGTCTTGCCGGAAGCCCTACAGCGAGCAGTGCAGCACTCAGGAGCAGCAGTGGCACACACAGAAAGACAGTTGGGTCCCAGGCCGTAACCCCGAAAAGAAAACTCGCGATGAAGCGCGCAAGACCGAAGGCCGCGCAGACTCCAATCGAGACACCAATGACCGCCGATAACATTCCTTGCCGTAGGACCAAATTGCGAATATGGGTTCTACCCGCGCCCAGCGCCATGCGAACGCCGATTTCCCGACTGCGCTGAGCAATCGAGTAAGACACGACTCCGTAGATTCCGACAGTGGCAAGAAACAGCGCAGCGGCAGCAAAGATCGTGAGCAGAAGCATATTGAAGTTCTGCCGGGAAATCGAACTACTCATCACCTCATCCATCGAGCGAATATCTCCTACAGCTAGGCCGCCGCTGGCTTCGCTCAGTTGCTTGGCAACCCGGGACGCGGTCTGATGTGGCTCTGCTCGCGTGCGCACCAGCCAATAGGAAGGCCCAAACTGTGACCAGAAAGCCGTCATTTCATCGGATTTCTGGGCTTGAGGAATTATCATTGCCGGAGCAGGCGGGGTGCTCAAGTCAGCGTCGCGGGTATTGCCCACGATGCCGATGATCTGACGAGGCACATTTTTGAATCTCGGTCCTAAGCCGTCCCCGATGACAATCCGGTCGCCAAGCGGATTTTGATTAGGCCAGAACTGTTCTGCCATGGCTTCGTTGATCAGAACCACGGGCGGCGCACCTTCATTATCCTGCTCTGTAAAACTGCGCCCACGCACGATAGGGATTGTGAACACATCGAAGTAGCCTGGAGAAACATCTGTCCATAGGGCGTCGCCCGTGCTGGAAGAATTTCCCAGGGATCGGCCAACTACGCTGAACGGAAGGCCGAATCTACTAGTGAATGGCGGACAGCATGTCATAGCTGAATTCTGAACACCGGGAATGGCGTTAATGCGCGCACGCGCATTGTTCACGAAACGGGAAACATCGGCGGTCTTCACAAACCGATTCCCGGCAAGCGTCATGTCGATCGAGAGCACGTTGTGAGGCTCAAAACCGGGATTCACCGCACGTAGTGCGATAATGCTACGAATCAGAAGGGCGGCTCCAATGAGAAGCACAACCGCCAAAGACATCTGACTGATGACGAACCAAGAGCGCGCTCTGTTCTGTCCAAAACCCGTGCCTTGCTGAGTGCCGCTTTCCTTGAGCGTTTTGTTCAGATCCGGCCGCGATGCGGTGAGAGCCGGAAACAACCCAAAGAGAATTCCTGTGAAAAGCGACAGCCCAATCGTGAAGCTCAGTATGCGCCAGTCCACGCCAATGAATTTGCCGCTCTGTCCAATGCGCGGAATATCGCCGGAATTGATCGCCAAGAATGTGCGTACCCCGGCGAGACCAATCACCACTCCCAGTGCGCCCCCGATCAAGGACAGAATGATGCTCTCGGTAAGGAGCTGACGCACAATCCGGACACGTCCCGCACCGAGCGCGGAGCGGACCGCGAACTCAAGTTTTCGACCATTCGCACGGACAAGCAGCAGATTGGCTACGTTCGTACAAGCAATCAGCAGGACGAGACCCACCGCGACGGCCATCATCAGCAAAGAAGATTGCACATCGCCCACGATCATGTCGCGAAGCGATTTGACCTCGAAGTCGAAATTCGAATCAGCAAAGGAATGACTGCGTCGCGCCTCCCCCGCGGCCGATTTTAGTTCGGCATTCGCCTGTGCAAGAGTGATGCCGGGCTTCAGGCGACCCGCCACCTGAAAGTAGTGGGACGGGTCGTCGCTGATGAGAGGAAACTGAAAGGGTATCCACAGATCTGCTTCTGGGTCGCTTTGAAAACTTCGCTCTGTTACACCGAGCACTGCGTATGGTTCATTCTCCAGAGAAATTGTCTTTCCGACGATGTTTAGGTCGCTGTTGAATCTGCCTTTCCAGAGACTATAGCTAAGGACTACGACATTTCCGCCATTCGGGCTGGTCTCTTCTGTAGTGAATGTCCGCCCCAAAAAAGTTGAAACCCCAAACAACCGAAAATAATCCGAGGTAACGTGAACCGCGCGAAGTTCTTCCGGCACGTCACCGGTTAAACTCAGCCCGACCGGTGCGAAATCGTAGGCTGAGACATCCTGAAAGGCCCGCGTCCGGTCTCGCCAAAGACGAAAATCAGCGATGGATGAACTGGGAACCGGCTCGTGTTGCGCGGGCTTCAGCAGAAACTGCACGATTCGGCCAGGATCTAGATAGCTGAGCGGCTTGAGGAGCACGGCATCGATCACGGAAAAAATGGCAGTATTTGCACCGATGCCCAGCGCCAATGTTGCAATGACTGTAGCCGTGAATACTGGCAACTTTCGAAGTTGATAGGCTGTGAGTTTCACATCGGCCCAAACGCTTCCCAAGATTGGTTGGCGGCGAGTGAATGGTTGTATCAGCCTGAACATACAGAACTCCTATCACCGCGCATTTGCTATAAGTACATAGACACCGTAGCAGCATGGTTGTGTGTGGGACCCAGCCGGAGTTGAAGTCAGGCATTCTGGGAGCGAGAAGCGAGCGCACCAGCTGTGCGCGAGCAGCAGTTGCCCAGGGTTGCAAGTGCACTGGGATTTCACTAGAGTATTTCTTGGCATTCATGGCGCCAGCTGACCAGACAACCCAATGCGAGCTGCATAGGATGGCTTAGTTTCGAGCCGCAGGGATAGAGTACCCGCGCGGCCCGGATAGGTTTACAGCATGGCATACATATATGACAGCAGATCTTCAAGTTGGTCGTCATACCGTCCTCGTTCTATTGGCCTTGGGGACTCTGCTTGGGTGTCAGGGTCTTAGCAGCGGAAGGCAAGCCATACCACCATCCTCGAATTCCCAGCCGAACCAGCTCACCACAAACCCAACAAGTATCAGC
>Ga0187783_10001549_pt1 | contig 17005 bp, 11 predicted proteins | sample 1015_SJ02_MP02_2_FD_132471 | JGI IMG/M metagenome (GOLD analysis project Ga0187783, IMG submission 132471) | Tropical peat soil microbial communities from peatlands in Department of Meta, Colombia - 1015_SJ02_MP02_20_MG | ecosystem: Environmental > Terrestrial > Soil > Wetlands > Peat | place... | reverse complement strand
CGCGATTGCTCGCTGCAACGCCGGCACCAGAAACTCTTGGAGGAGTGCCCGAGCCCGGCGCTCAACGCCGCCTCGCGCGACCGGATTGGCGAGACGGTCGCCGCCGCCATGCGCGAATTAGCCTATCTGGGGGTCGGCACAGTGGAATTTCTTCACGAAGACGGCGCCTTCTATTTCATCGAAATGAATACCCGCATCCAGGTCGAGCACCCGATCACCGAGATGATCACCGACATCGATCTGATCATGGAGCAGATCCGGGTGGCCGCCGGAGCCGATCTGACACTGGCCCAGCAGGACGTGAAATTTCATGGGCACGCCATCGAATGCCGGATCAATGCCGAAAATCCGGTCTCGTTTCGGCCGTCCCCAGGCAAGATACTGCAATACCATCCGCCAGGCGGACCAGGCATTCGCGTCGATTCGGCAGCGTATCAGGGCTATACCATCCCTCCCTATTATGATTCCCTGCTTGGCAAGCTCATCGTCCACGCCAAGACTCGCACCGAATGCCTGATGAGATTGCGACGCGCTCTTGATGAGTTCGTGGTCGAAGGCATCGAGACGACCTTGCCGCTGTTTCGCGCGCTGGTCCGCGAATCTGATATCCTCGACGGCAACTACCATATCCACTGGCTGGAGCAGTTCCTGGCCGAAGGTGGGCTGAAGGACTAAAGGACCGCTGCCCGCTTTCGGTCGAACTGCGCTGCTGGCCGGTGTATGATCAGTCGTATCCTGACCACACGCCAGACCTTGACACTATGGCCAGCCGCGAGACCGCGATCGTCGAAATCACTCCCGAAGTCCTGCTCAAGGCCTATGCCTGCGGGATTTTTCCGATGGCGGAAAGCGCCGATGACCCGGCTCTGTACTGGATCGAGCCGGAACGACGAGGCATCCTGCCGCTGGAGAGCTTTCGCGTATCCTCACGTCTTGCGCGCACCGTGCGAAGCGAGCGCTTCACCGTCCTGTGCAACCGCAATTTCGATTCTGTCATCGATGGTTGTGCGGCGCCCAAGCCCGGGCGAGCCCGCACCTGGATCAACACGCGCATCCGGCTACTCTATCGCAGCCTGTTTGATTGCGGCCATTGCCACACTGTCGAGGTGTACGAGGGCTCAAGCCTCGTGGGCGGCCTCTATGGCGTGAGCCTTGCGGGCGCCTTTTTCGGGGAGAGCATGTTCCACCGTTCCCGGGATGCCTCGAAGGTCGCACTCGTGCATCTGGTGGCCCGATTGCGCGCCGGCGGATTTAGGCTGCTCGACACCCAATTCGTGACCGACCATCTCAAGATTTTCGGGGCTGTCGAAGTCTCTCGCCGCCAGTATCACAAACTGCTGGAAGCCGCCCTTGAGGGTGACGGGGATTTCGCGACACTTCCCATGGAGACGCCTCTGCCTGGCGTCGAGGCCATGCGCTACGCGATCGCCGCTTGAGGTGACTCAAACGCTGGTCAGCGGCGGGGCGGCCGGTCTGGGCCGGCGGTGGCGTTGCGGTTCTGGGTGGCCGGAGGAGTGCCGGCTACCACCGTGGTGGTTTCATCCTTGCAGTCGACCAGCCACACGTCATAGATCGGATGCTCGACTGCGTGCAGGCCGGGACTGGCAGCAAACATCCACCCGGTGAAGAGACGCCGCATTTCACCCGCGAGCGTGATCTCGTCAACCTCCATAAAGCCGTCAGTATTGGCGGTCTCGGTCGGCGGCCGCGTGTAGCAGGCCCGTGGCGTCACCCGTAACGAACCGAATTGCACGGTTTCGTTGATGGCAACATCGAATGTCGTAATCCGTCCCGTGATCTTGTCGAGGCCGGCAAAGACTGCGGTGCGGTTGGCGATCTTCTGGGCCGGCGGTTCGGCCACGATTTCATCGCTCGATTGCGAAGGGCCGGGTGGTACCGGCCCCTGGGGACCGGCATTGTTCGGTTGGGGCGCCGCATTGCTCGGCTGGGCAGCGCTGGTGCTGTTGACAGGTTGCGGATTCCTCGACGGGCGCTGGCCGGTCGGTGGTGCGGCTGCCGGCCCTTGACCGCGCGGCGGCGCCCATGATCCGGGCGGAGCGCCTGGCCCCGGCGAGCGCTGATACGTCCCGGGTGGCGGATAATTGCCCGGCGGATAGGCCGCTGGCTGCCCGTAATCCGGCGACGTGGCGGTCCCCGAAGGGGGAGGCAGAGGCTGCGACTGGATTGGCCCGGGTGGTGGCGGCAACGGTTGGGATTGCACCGGGCCGGGCAGCGAATCAGGAGGTGCGTCGGTGGTGTCGGGTGGAGGCTGCGGGGGCGTGCGGGTTGGCACATTGCCGGGCGGGCGGGGGGGCCAATCGCCGAACAGGCCGCCGAATTGCGCGAACGCCGGTGGCCCGCCGAGCCCGGCAGCGACCACCAACAAAAGCAGCGCAAGCACGTGCGGTCGGGCCATGTCCGGTGACGCTGTCGGGTAACGCGTGGGCGATCCCCGCGCCGGCGCAGTCTCGCGACCGGCCAAGGTAAGGCTGGTTAACATGGCGAATGCGGCGGGGAAAGGGCGTCGCTCCGCTTACTCACGGCTCCGGTGACCAGGCCTTGTAATCACCGGTGGCGTGGGGCCGCCGCGCTTGCGCGAGAACTGACCCGCTGGGCCGCAAGGCGGCCGGGGTCCCGGTCAGGTTGGGATGATGCGGCTTCTCCCACGGGTGCGGTATTATCTTCTCCTCAGTCGGAGGTTGATCCACCGTGTGATGCAGCCATCCGTGCCAGCTTGGCGGCACCATTGAGGCCTCGGCATAGCCGCTGTAAATCACCCAACGCCGCTCGAACCCGAGGCCCGGGTCGATTTTACCGCCCTTGGTGCGGTAGTAACGGTTGCCGAACTCGTCCGTGCCGACGAACTCACCATAAAGATGCGTCCACACCTGGGTCCCGAAGGTTTGCCCATTCCACCACGTAAAAAAGTAAAGGAGGAAACGTTTCATTGGCGCTCAGAGTTTGCAACCGAACGTCGGCGTTCATGCCAGTTCCGAGCGCCCCTGTCTAGAACGGCCCCGGCTTCGTATCTGCGTTGCTTTTCACCCCCACAGATCTGGCCACCGCAGTCAACGTCGCGTGGACAGGAGATCCCCAAATGGAAACGGACAGGTTCGCCGCCGCGATTTCCTGGTTGCAGAACCTTCTCGGCCTGGCGCCCCCGGCCCTGGTAGCAACCATTTTGGTGGCGATCGCGGTCGCGGCCGCGCTGGTATTGCACGCCATCTTCGTCCGTCTGCTGACACGCGGCGTCAACGGCCGGCATCCCTTCGTGCTGTCGCTTGTAACCAGCACGCGCGGACCAACCCGGCTCGCGCTGATGATTTTTGTCGTGCGTCTGGTGATCCCCCTGCTGTCGCTTCAACCGACGCAAATCGAGGTGATCGACCGGGTCCTCGAGCTTGCCTTCGCCATCTTGCTCGGATGGATCGCACTCGCCGCTGTCGACATCGCGGCCTCGCTTTATCTGCGCCGCTATCGCACCGACGTCGAGGACAACCTTCTGGCGCGCAAGCACGTCACGCAGGTGCGCATCCTCGCCCGGGCGATGGGCACGCTGATCGTGGTCATCACCATCGGGGCGTGTTTGATGACCTTCGACTCGGTTCGCCAATACGGCGTGACCCTGTTCGCCTCCGCGGGTGTCGCCGGATTGATCGTCGGCCTCGCTGCACGTCCACTACTAGGCAATCTGATCGCTGGGGTTCAGCTGGCTTTCAGCCAGCCGATTCGCATCGACGACGCCGTGGTGGTTGAGAACGAATATGGGGTGATCGAGGAAATTACATCGACCTACGTGGTGGTGCGGCTGTGGGATTTGCGACGGCTGATCGTGCCGCTGACATATTTCATCGAGAAGCCGTTTGCGAATTGGACGCGCGAAGGCTCAGCGATCATTGGCAGCGTGCTGCTGCACCTGGATTACACCGCACCGATTGCGCCCTTGCGCGAAAAGGCCCACGAAATTGTCACTCAGTCACCGCTATGGGACGGCAAAGTCGTAAACCTTCAGGTCACCGACGCCACCGAACAGACAATCGAAGTGCGGGTGCTCGTGAGCGCCCGTTCGGCCGGCGCCGCATTCGATCTGCGCTGTGAGGTCCGCGAGAAGTTGATCGACTATGTTCAGCAACATTGGCCGGGAGCGTTGCCCCAGCGTCGTCTCCAAAAATTGAGCGGTGTCATCACCCCGGCGGCCGCATCGGAGCCGCCGCCGCGCCCCGCTGTTTAACAGATCGATCGACAATTCGCTTGCGCTCTAGGCGCGCCTCGAAAGAACCGACCACGCATCTCCCGAGCCGGACGCATTGCAGATATAGTTTGTGGGTGGACATCCGGCCGATCGGCCGGCCGATGCTTGGCGCCGCGCCCGCCTTTGCGCCCGTCAAATCTCCGGCAGGGCCGGGATTGTACCCGCCAGATTATATCGAGGTTGTGGCCTGGGAATTGCGAAGATAGCCGACCGTAGCCTCGACCGGCCACAATGGTATAAGCGGGGTCAGATAGTAACGGGATTGTCGAACACACAAGTTCGCCTCGGCCCTCGGGGGTCGTGGCCACTCGGGGAGGATCGAGAATGCCTACACAATCGTTACGACATCTTCTGGTTGGCATCGCCGCGGCGGCCGGTTGCGCGGCAATCGGTCTCGCAATCGGCGGGCCGTTCCATACAACGGTGTTCGCACAATCGCCGATGGCGCAATCCGGCGAGGCCAAAGGACCGTGGCTCACGCTGTCGCCGTTCCCCGATCCATCCGAGGAACTGCTTGGTGCGGTCGCCGGAGGCAAGCTTTATGTGTTTGCCGGGCTTGGCCCGGCCTGGAAGCCTAAGGCGCTGGTCTATGAGTACGACCCGGATACCGACAAATGGAACGAGCGCAAGCCAATGGCGTTGCCTTCGCACCATTTGGCGCTCGCGACGCTCAACGACAAGATCTATGCCTTCGGCGGATTTGCTCCACCGACATCGGGGCCGCCCGGTTGGGTGCCGATCGATAACGCCTGGGAATACGATCCCGCCAACGACAGCTGGAAGGCGTTGGCCCCCATGCCAACGAAACGCGGGGCCGCTGCCGCAGCCGCGGTCAACGGCAAAATCTATGTGGTAGGAGGTGCCGGGATTCGCTCGGGCTCCGGCGACACAATGATACTGCCCTCGCGGCTGCATCAGATCCTCGACACGGTGGAGGAATATGACCCGGCGACCAACAGCTGGCGCACGCGCTCACCCATGCCGACGCCGCGTAACCACCACATCGCGGCCGCCGTCGCAGGCAAACTCTACGCAATCGGCGGGCGCATTGGTGCGGCTTTCATCACGCGAGCCAGCAACACCGACGTGGTCGAAGCCTACGACCCGGCGAACGACAGCTGGACCCCACCGCTTGAGCGCATGCCCACACCACGCAGCGCCATGGCCGCCGCGGTCCACAACAACCGCATCTATGTTGGTGGTGGCGAATTTCAGGACCGCCGCATGCTCGGCGCATACCGGGCTGTCGAGGGCTACGATCCGGCGCAAAATCGCTGGGACATCATGCCGTCGATGCCCAATGCCCGGCACGGACTGGCAGGTGGTGTGATCGGCGATCGACTTTACCTGGTCAGCGGCGACGCACAATCGGCCGGTAATGGCGCTCACACCGACGTCCCCTTCAATCAGGCTCTGCAGCTGGACAAGGTCGAAAGATAACGGCGATCAATTACGGTTTGCTCGATGGCGCCATCGCCATCGAACTGTTGAGCACTCCCCGAGCGGCAGGTTTCAGATACCAGTTTTTTGGTGACGCTTCCTCCATAGCGATCACATTGCCGGTTTGGGTACGTTGATGGCCACCGAACGGCAGTACGGCCGTCAAGATCCCATCAACGTACACCGGCCGCCGGGCGTCGAGACGATCGTTGCTGCGGCAATTCAATACTTCATGCCTGACGCTGAGATCCAGCGGGACCAGGGGCTACAAACTTCGATGCAGCAAATGTTTCGGGGCCACGATGTAGCCCCGGGCCGGTGTACCAGGATGCCAATATCAAAGTGACGGCCAGCGAGCATGCGCACTTCCGCACACACTTGATTTTGACCGGAGATGACGACCCCGATGCGCATCACTATGTCGACGCTGTGAAAAAATTACTCGGGCTCGGTCGATCTCGCCGGGGACCTCAAGCAATTCTAGCTGCACGCCCCGGGTTCTGCCGATCTAAAGCCGATGCTGAGATGCGAACCGACAATCCCAAGCTGCCGCCACCGGCCGACTTTGAGGCGCTGTTGTGGCTTACAAAACCGACAGCGGAGGTGCGCACCCTTTGACCTTACTGTAATTGGGGAATTGAAGGTCATTCGAGCATGGGTCGAACACGAAAATGAATGGCAAGACGGCGAAACAAACCACGAAGGCGCCAAGAGTGACACCGCGAAGCGCATCAGGAAAGGGCATCGGTGCACGCATTGCGTTTCTGCGACGCCAGCAGTCGTTCAGCCTCGAGGATCTCGCCCAGAAATCCGGACTGACCAAAAGTTTTCTTTCGAAGATCGAACGCGGACTTTCCGTTCCTTCCATCTCGACCGCCATGGCACTGGCCCAGAGCCTGGGGTTGACGGTCGGCCAGCTCATGGGTGAACAGCAGTACGACGACGCTATCTGCGTCGTCCGCAAGGGTGAGCGGCCCTCCTTCATGCGGCGCAGCGCGGTCGGCTACAACTACGAAATGCTTGCCGCCGGCAAGCGTTTTAAACTGATGGAACCTTACATTATGCGCCCCCCGCTTTCATTCCAGGACGAGCGGCGGTTTGAGCATACCGGTCAGGAGTTCATGTTTGTGTTGTCAGGATCGCTGGAAGTCGAGCTTGGTGGCGAGGTCGTTCACCTCAACGCCGGAGACGCTGTCTACTTTGACTCGAATATCCCGCACCGGACGCGCTCACTTAAAGGCCGGATTGCGCAGGCGCTGGTCGTCGTGACTGCTTAGGCGGGCTTCGTTCGGTTGACAATCTGTCGCCAATGACACACCGTGTCCTGGGTTGGGGCCGACGTGAATTTCTCATTCGAGGAGACATCACGATGGACGCCGTTTTGCGCGACAAAGCCGCCTACCATCAGCAGACCGACGACCGCATGAACCACTATTTCCAGTCTCCGGACTGGTCGGTGCGGCAGAAACTGGCGCTTGCATGCCGCATCCTGGCGATGGAGGGCCATGATTCTGGTCTTGCCGGTCAGCTCAGCGCACGCGGCCCGGAAGATGGCACCTATTACATGCTGCGCTTCGGACTCGGCCTCGACGAAATCACCGCGAACAACCTGCTGCTTGTGAATGATGACTTGAACGTGCTTGAGGGTGCCGGAATGCCGAACCCGGCCAATCGCTTCCATCTTTGGATCTATCGCGCGCGCGATGCTGTCGGTTCCATCATGCATACACACGCACCGCATGTTTCAGCATTGTCAATGATCGGCGTGCCGCTCGCGGTATCGCATATGGATACAACACTGTTCTTCGAGGATTGCGCGTGGCTGCGCGAATGGCCCGGCACCCCCATCGGCGACGAAGAAGGCCGCATCATCTCGCAAGCCATCGGCGACAAGCATGCGATCCTGCTTGCTCATCATGGCCAACTCACTGCGACGGCTTGCGTGGAGCATTCACTGGTGCTCGCGATGTTCATCGAGCGCGCAGCCAAGCTGCAACTGATGGCCATGAGCGCCGGCACCATTCTGCCAATCGACCCTGCACTGGCTCAGGAGGCCCATGACTATCGGCACAAGCCGAAGGCGATCGACGCAACGTTCGGCTATTACGCCCGTCGCGCGCTTCGCCAGGATGCCGCCGTGCTGGACTAGAATGATCAGCCGAACGGTTGCCTGAGCATCACCAATCTTGTCGGATGGAGGCGTGAGATGGCGACCTCGATCGCGGCAAGCAGGAGTGATCGCGAGCAAGACACGACGCCGGGCGAGGCCCACTCTCCCCAACGGACCTCAACGCCCACGATTGTCGCAGCGAGCACTTTTGGGACGATCATCGAATGGTACGACTTCTTCGTCTACGGCACCGCGGCGGCGCTGGTTTTTGGGAGGCTGTTTTTCCCGGCGTCGGATCCAACTGTCAGCACCCTTGCGGGCCTTAGCGTCTATGCCGTCGGCTATGTAGCCCGACCGTTCGGCGGCATCATCTTCGGCCACTTCGGCGACCAGCTAGGTCGCAGGTCGATGCTCGTCATCTCCATGCTGCTGATGGGCTTCGGGACCTTTCTGGTCGGCGTGCTGCCGACCTATGAACAGATCGGCATCTGGGCACCTGTCGTTCTTGTTGCGTTGCGACTGGTGCAAGCCGTGGGCCTTGGTGGCGAATGGGGCGGCGCCGTCCTGCTTGTCTTCGAATCTGCGCCGACTCAATGGCGCGGGCTATTCGGCAGCTTTGTACAGATCGGCAATCCGATAGGCCGACTGGTCGCGACGGGCGCGTTCGCCTTTGTGGCCCGGCTGCCGGAAGGCGACTTCCTCTCCTGGGGCTGGCGGATTCCTTTCCTGATCAGCGCGCTGCTGATTGCCGTCGGACTCCTCATCCGATTCCAGATCGACGAGACGCCGGAGTTCCAGAGCCTGCGTGAGAGCAAGAAGATCGTCAAGACGCCGATACTCGAGGTGCTGTCGAAATATCGGCGCGAGACCATCATCGCGGTCGGACTGAAGATCACTGAGGTGGCCTGGGTCGGTATTCTGACGGTGTTTGCCGTAACTTATCTCACCCAGCAATTGCGCGTGCCGCGTTCCGTTGTCCTCGACGCAGTCACGCTTGCGACACTGGTCGAGCTGTTCGTCATGCCGCTTGCCGGCTGGTTGTCGGATTTGATTGGACGCCGCGCTGTCTACCTAGTCGGAACCTTGTTTGGCATCCTTTTGGCTTTTCCGATCTTTTGGTTGTTTGAAACCAAGAATGTGGCAATCGTGACATCGACGATCGTCGCGGGTATCTGCCTTTGCCAAGCCACGGTCTTTGCGTTGCATGCGAGCTTCATGCCTGAGCTCTTTGGTACCGGCGTGCGTTACAGCGGCATCTCGCTCGGATTTCAGATCGGCGCTGCGATTGGCGGAGGCCTGACACCGGTGGTAGCCGCCGCCGTCATCGCCTGGAGCGGCGGCTCGACCTGGCCGATCTCGCTGATGTTGGTCGCGCTCGGCGTTGCCACCTTCCTCGCGATCCTGTCAATCCAGCAGCGGGTGGTCACCCCAAAGCACCGATGATGCACTCGCAACTGGTCGGTTTACCGGTCTCCTCAGACAGCCGGCAGAGTCTTCCGCGCAACCGCGTTTCCATTCCGCGCTCTGCGCTGCTCTTGTTCGAGATGGTCAAATCGACCCGTGATGAGGTCGCGATAGGTCGGGTCAGCCATATCTTAAGACTCAGACCGGACGCGGCCCGGTACTCTGGCCGTCCGTCAACGCCATCGATGGCGTGGGGGCAAGCTTCGGCGTCTCTGACGAATTTGTAGTGACATAGATCAATTGGCTGCAGGCCGGCTCTGAATTCCGGCAAGGCGCGTTCGCCTCAATGCTGATTTGTCGCGACACCGACTCGCTCCCGAAAAATTGCGACGGCGATGACCGGGACGACGCTAGAATATTCCCGGACAAATCCGTTTCGCGCACCACGTCAGCGACGGCACCCCAACGTGGCGGAGGCCGGTGGTCGTGACCGCCCTCCTCCCAAAGCCGATTCTTCAGCGAGCATTCGATTCGCAAATGAGCCGTTGCCGACCGATTCGAGGCGTAATTTTCTTGCTCGGCTCGGGATCGGGTTTGCCCCTCCCCTCTAACCCGCTGATGTCATTAGATCGATTTCACCAGGACGGACGGCGTGGTCTGGCCTGCGACCGATTCTCTGTTGTGTCCTAGGATACGCCGGCCGAACCGAGCCGCGGGACCCAGCGCCGTTGGCCCCTGGTCGGCTTTGCATTTGTGCCACCCTCCGGAATTCTCGAGCGGTCATTTGCGCCAAACTGTTGCAGTAACGTCACGGCTGCACTGCGACTAACGCAGATCCGGCATCAGCCCTCTCGCGAATCCCCCATCGGAATCCGATACTTGGCAGCACCTTGCGATTCGTCCCCAGAATCCACACTTCATCCACTATATTTAGCGGTTCGTTTAGACTCTCGCACTACTGCTTGACGGTGCAGCGGAGTCGGCCTAGCCTTCGTGGGTCGGGCGCAGGTTGTCGCAAAGTCGTCGCCGGGCGCTTTTCCAACAGGGCTAGCGTCACCTTTCGCCGAGGCGCCGGGCGCCAGGCGGACGCGCGATTGCGTCGGCTCGGAAAACGTCCGGCAAGGGAACACGATCCGATACTCACGGCAGGTATCGGACGGCAGGTGAACGGGGACGTCGCAGAGCATCGGGCTTGGTCGGGTTGACGCGGACGGGATCGGGGCCGCGTCGCGGTGGCGTGTCTGCGCATTATATCTGAGGGTGGATGCCGTAGGCTGCCAGCAAATAAAGGGGAATGAACAATGCGGATCGAGCGGCGCTACACCAAGGCAGGTCAATCGCCCTACGCAGAAATCGAGTTCCGGCTGACCACCAGTGAGATCCGCAACCCGGACGGTTCCGTCGTGTTCCGAGCTGATCAGGTTGAGGTTCCAGCCTTCTGGTCACAGGTTGCCGCGGACGTGCTGGCGCAAAAGTATTTCCGGAAGGCCGGCGTCCCTACCCGGCTGAAAAAGGTCGAGGAGGAAACTGTTCCCTCCTTCCTGTGGCGCTCGGTCGCTGACACTGATGAACTCAGCGAGTTGCCCGAGCAGGATCGCACCAGCGGAGAAACCTCGGCCAAGCAGGTGTTTGATCGATTGGCCGGGACGTGGACCCATTGGGGCTGGAAGGGTGGGTATTTCGATTCCGAGAACGACGCGCAGGCGTTCTTTGACGAACTCCGCTACATGCTGGCCATGCAGATGGCTGCTCCGAACAGCCCGCAGTGGTTCAATACCGGACTGCACTGGGGCTATGGCATCGATGGCCCCAGCCAGGGCCATTACTACATCGATTTTAAGACTGGCCGACTCGCCAAATCGAAGTCGGCCTATGAGCATCCCCAGCCGCATGCCTGCTTCATCCAGGGCATTGCCGACGACCTCGTCAACGAGGGCGGGATCATGGATTTGTGGGTGCGCGAGGCGCGGCTGTTCAAATACGGTTCCGGCACCGGGTCGAATTTCTCGAAACTGCGCGGCGAGGGTGAAAAGCTCTCGGGCGGTGGCAAGTCGTCTGGCCTGATGAGCTTTCTCAAGATTGGAGACCGGGCGGCGGGCGCCATCAAATCCGGCGGCACAACGCGTCGGGCAGCGAAAATGGTCGTGGTCGATGCCGATCATCCCGACATTGAAAAATACATCGAGTGGAAGGTGATCGAGGAGCAGAAGGTTGCCAACCTCGTCACCGGCTCCAAGGTCAACCAGAGGCACCTCAAGGCGATCTTGAGAGCGTGCGTGAATTGCGAGGGCTCCGGCGACGACTGTTTCGATCCGGACAAGAACCCGGTCTTGCGCCGCGAGATCAAGGCCGCGCGCCGGCACAGCGTGCCGGAGAACTTCATCCGCCGGATCATCCAGTTCGCGAAGCAGGGATATACCGACATTGAATTCCCAATCTACGACACCGACTGGGATTCAGAGGCCTATCTGACCGTCTCCGGTCAGAATTCCAACAATTCGGTGCGGATACCCGATGAGTTCCTCAAGGCCGTGGAGGCCGATGGTGACTGGGACCTCACCTGGCGTACCAAACCCGGCAAGATCGCCAAGACCATCAAGGCACGTGACCTGTGGGAAAAGATCGGCCACGCGGCTTGGGCCTGCGCCGATCCCGGCCTGCAATTTCACACCACGATCAACGATTGGCATACCTGTCCGGCGTCGGGGCCGATCCGCGCATCGAATCCCTGCTCGGAATACATGTTCCTCGATGACACCGCCTGCAATCTCGCGTCTCTCAACTTGCTTACCTTCCGCAAGGCGAAATCTGGAACTCTTGACATCGAGGGTTATGAGCATGCGGTGCGGCTGTGGACCGTCGTCTTAGAAATCTCGGTTCTGATGGCGCAGTTCCCCTCCAGGCAGATCGCGCAACTGTCTTACGAGTATCGCACGCTGGGACTCGGGTATGCCAATGTCGGTGGTTTGCTGATGTCGTCAGGCATTCCCTACGATTCAGATGCCGCGCGCGCGATCTGCGGTTCGCTCTCGGCCATTATGACCGGTGTCGCCTACGCGACATCCGCCGAGATGGCTAAGGAGCTCGGGCCGTTCCCGGGCTTCAAAAAGAACCGCGACCCGATGCTGCGCGTGATCCGCAACCACCGCCGCGCCGCCTATGGGGAAACCACCGGTTACGAGGCGATCGCCACGCCGCCGGTGCGACTCGATCATGCGGCCTGCCCCGACCAAAGGCTGATTGATCACGCCAAGCGCGCCTGGGACCGGGCACTTACGCTTGGCGAGACCCACGGCTATCGCAACGCCCAGGCAACCGTGATCGCGCCGACCGGCACCATCGGTCTGGTGATGGATTGCGACACGACCGGTATCGAGCCGGACTTCGCCCTGGTGAAGTTCAAAAAGCTTGCCGGTGGCGGCTACTTCAAGATTATCAACCGGGCGGTGCCGGAGGCATTGCGTGTCCTCAACTATTCGGCCGCCGACGTTGCCGACATCGAGGCCTACGCGGTCGGCCACGGCACACTCGTCAATGCCCCGGCCATCAACCATGCAAGCCTCAAGGCCAAGGGCTTCACGGATACGGCACTGCAAGAGGTCGAGAAGGCGCTTCCGACCGCTTTCGACATCAAGTTCGCCTTCAACAAATGGACGCTGGGTGAAGCCTTCTGCCTCAACACCCTTCACATCCCGCCGGAGGACCTCGCTTTGCCGAACTTCGATCTGCTGAGCTACCTTGGCTTCAGCAGGCGCGAGATCGAGGCCGCCAACGTCCATGTCTGCGGGGCCATGACGGTTGAAGGCGCCCCGCATCTCAAGTCCGAGCATTATCCGGTGTTCGATTGCGCCAATCCATGCGGCCGCACCGGCAAGCGCTATCTCTCGGTCGAGAGCCACATTCGAATGATGGCGGCGGCACAGCCCTTCATATCCGGCGCGATCTCCAAGACCATTAATATGCCCAATGATGCTTCCGTCGAGGACTGCAAGGCGGCCTATCTGCTCTCATGGAAGCTCGGACTGAAGGCCAACGCGCTCTACCGCGACGGCTCCAAGCTTTCGCAACCCCTGCAGTCGCAGCTGATCGCCGACGAGGACGAGGATGATGAGGTCGAGGCATTCCTCGAACGCTCGGCGGCCGCACGCGCGACTGGCCTTGCCGAGCGCGTTGTGGAGAAGGTTGTTGAACGTATCACTGTGATCCGCGAACGCGAGCGAATGCCCGATCGACGCAAGGGCTATACCCAGAAGGCGGTCGTGGGCGGCCACAAGGTCTATCTGCGCACCGGTGAATACGAGGATGGTCGGCTCGGTGAGATTTTCATCGACATGCACAAGGAGGGCGCGGCGCTGCGCTCGATCCTCAACAATTTTGCCATCGCGATCTCGCTGGGGCTGCAATACGGCGTGCCGCTCGAGGAATATGTCGATGCCTTCACTTTCACGCGCTTCGAGCCCTCCGGCCCGGTTCAGGGCAACGACTCGATCAAATACGCCACCTCAATTCTCGACTATGTGTTCCGCGAACTGGCGGTCAGCTATCTGGCTCGCTTTGATCTTGCCCATGTGGACCCGACCGACACCGCCTTTGACGCGTTGGGGCGTGGTGTCGAGGAGGGCCGACCGGCGCCATCGGCGGCCAAATATGTCTCCAAGGGTTTGACGCGCTCGCGTACGGACAAATTGGTAGTCATGTCGGGGGGAGCCGGCGGGGGCGGCGGCACCGAGCCGCGCGGGACGGACTCGCGTGGCTCGGCCCCTGGCAACGTCACGGCCTTCGCCGGCGCCGGCATACGCGGCCATGCCGCTGGGGCCACCGCCCTAAAACCGGAGGAGATGAAATCGTCTTCTGCGCCGACGCTCGAGCACCTGCCGTGGTCTCACGCCAACGCCCGCGCGGCGGCGGCCGAACGGCGCGCCGAAGCCAAGGCCAAAGGTTACGAAGGCGAGGCCTGCGGCGAGTGCGGGAATTTCACGCTGGTGCGCAACGGCACCTGCATGAAATGCGACACCTGCGGTTCTACCAGTGGCTGCTCGTGATTCTACCGTGCCGAACCGGGTCTATCCGTCAAATAAAAGCGATGTAATGGGCCCGGTTCGCCGCAATTTGCGCTCTCCAGCCAACAGGCCACGGCGCCGAGGACGCCACCCTTGGTGACCACCAAGGCGAACATTTACCGATCTTGCCTTGTCCGGCTTGGCGTGAGGCCCGGCTGGGACGATAGGACTCCGCAGCGGCTGCTAACTGTGTGGACGTCACGCTCGCACCAACGATCAAGGCGGACAGTTGCAGTCACCCAAAATGCAGCGGATTTTCTGTGTTTGTCATAATTGCTTATGACGCAGCATGAATTTGGCGTCGAATAAATGTTATTTTCTTGCAAATAGCGACGCCCCATACTCCAAAGCTGGTTGCATTTCGCCGGCAAGCACATCAGGTTCGTAGATCTCCAGATAATTGACGTGTTGACCGGAGCTGTTCGCCTGCATGCCCTTGTCGAGCGAAGCTCTCAAAGCAGCGGGAGGATTACCCTCAGCGCCCATGACCGCGCTGGCGTTTTCCGCAGAGGTGCGCATTTGCAGGCCGGTGATAATACGCCCGCTATAATCAATCACGCTATCGGTTTGATCAGGGGCTTCGACGCGAGCCTGCCCAGCATGGAGATCACTCCATTGGATTACAAATCGACGTCCGAACGCGCTCTTTGCCCGGTCGATGATTGCCTCCCGGGCACGCATGTGCGCGGAATGATCGCCAATTCGACCTCGTTCGAGAATCGGAAGCCCCGGCGCTGACAGTGAGACACATTGATTGGGGAAGCCCTCGGCATAAACCTGAAAGACCCTCTCCCACGCGGCTAAATATTTGCTTGGCGTATAACCGTGATCGAGCCACTTTTTCATGCTGTCGTGTGGCTTGATTGGCAACGTCATCTCCGCCGAAACCGAGGTTGGTCCGTCCGCAGCAATTATCCTGAAAGAAGGTGAACCTCCGTACCTCTCGCTTAATTGTCTAAGGAATGCGAACCACCGGTCGAGGTACACGCTATCCCAGGGCATCGGAAGTTTTGCGATGGTGCCACGGCCAGGTCCATATTGGATCGGAAACAGATCGGTCTCCACGCCCCCTTCCAATGCCCATGCTGGCGAGAAGAAGCCGGGGAAGATGAGAAGTTGGACCCATTTATTTGATGATTCTGCTGCCAACAATACATCATCCAGCTTCGACCAGTCTGGCGTGCCTTGAACCGGTTCGAGGTCGCGCCAATTGATCTGCACCGCGACGCCACTGATGAAAGGATTGTTTATCGCTTGCAGATCCTGAGAGCGATCCCCTCGCCCGGTCGACGGTAGAACGACAACGAGTCCGTTCGGCGTGGCATCGTCGGCCGATGCACACAGCGAGCCGGAACCGGCCGCATGAGATGGCTGCTCCCTGCCAGCCGTCGTGGGCGGCGAGAACTCGCTTGCAGGTAACTGGACGTCCGACGGCGGCACGCGCTCCTTGCCAAACCGCGGATTGGCAGCCTTGCAGTCCGCCACCAGTTGCGGATCCACTTTTGGCAGCGGAATTGTTGCCCTCGGCTGGGCCTTCCCCTGCATGATGGGGACAATACAGTCCACCCGCAGCCCGGTACCCACGCGTGCGGTGCCCGACGTGAAGCCCGCATCCCGACAGGCAGCTGTGATTTGTCCGCACGGCTCCCAATCTCGGGCCGACTGCGCGCTCAAGGGAGCTGACAACCCAACGACGAGCATACAAACCATGGCGATTGGAGTTGGCAATTTGCACATTGTCCTAGCCCATGATTGAGAGGAATCGATCATCAGCGGAACGGATCGAGTCGACAAAACCGTATCAGATTGCCCGAATGGCCAGGCCGATTGACTGAATCGGACTATCAGAGAGGCAACCACCAAGGCTCTCATCGGTGCCCTCGCTAGGGTCGCGAATCTGGTTGAATTTTTCTGAGGCAGCATGATCCGAAATCACCCTTGGGTATATGGGAATCGAAGGGGCTGCCAAAGTGTGAAAAGCGCCAGCAGCATCAGCACAATGATAACCCAAAGCGCGAAGTTGCGCAGATAGGCCTTTGTCGAGGTTTGTCGCGCCTCAGCCCACTCGGTCGGGCCTTCCCATGGCCAGTTGTAGCCTGTTCGGTATTTGACAACGATCGCAATAAAGAGGGTTGCGATCCCGACAAGGGAAACATATTTGGAGACGGCATCGCGGGCCGGAAGCCAGATCTCCGCGTTCCAAGCAATCATAATTCCAGCGGCAACACCATACAAAAATGGGATCAGCCATCGTATCAATCGCCTGTTGTCCATGACGCGATGTCCGTATCGTCGATCCGGCCGCATGCGGCTATCGGCGTTGCGCGGTATTCACCGACATTGGACGCGCCATGGGGCGAGTTGGTTCATGGGTCCGGGTCAGCAAATGCAGCAGTCATCGGTGCGCTGATGGCGGCCTGTTCGGCGAGGCGCTGCTTGAGCTGTGGCAATCCGATAAGCTTGCGCAACTAACCGCCGATCTTTTAGCCGGGGGCGTTGGCGGCAGGCGCAAACAAACCGAGCCATCCCGGCGATCCATCGCCTGGCAGCCGCGTCCAGCGACGGCGGCGCAATCGGGAAACGGAGCGGACCGCGATGCCCGGTGGTCGCCATCACCTGGTGCGTCCAGCAGGCATATGTGAGACGACCGTCGGAGCGGCCGCAGAGATCAGATCAATCCTGCCAGCGCGTCGGTCGCGGGAGGGCCCGAATCCTCGATAGGGCACCTGCAACGTTTTG
>Ga0187783_10001548_pt1 | contig 17009 bp, 18 predicted proteins | sample 1015_SJ02_MP02_2_FD_132471 | JGI IMG/M metagenome (GOLD analysis project Ga0187783, IMG submission 132471) | Tropical peat soil microbial communities from peatlands in Department of Meta, Colombia - 1015_SJ02_MP02_20_MG | ecosystem: Environmental > Terrestrial > Soil > Wetlands > Peat | place... | reverse complement strand
GCGTTCGCCACCAGCTTTCATTTCTGGAAGCACGCCGCAACCCTCGGCGCCCTCGACGGGCGCGCGCGCGAGCTGCTCGAGCAGATGCAGCTCGGCGCCTATGCCGACATGCGCGCCGCCGAGTTGCCCTACGGGCGCAAGCGGGCGCTCGAGATCGCCACCACGCTCAGCGTGCAACCGCAGCTGCTGCTGCTCGACGAGCCGACGCAGGGTATGGCGCACGAGGACGTCGAGCGCGTCAGCGCCCTCATCCGTCAGGCAGCGCGCGAGCGCACGGTGCTCATGGTGGAGCACAACATGCAGGTGGTCGCGCGCATCGCCGATACCATCACCGTGCTGCAGCGCGGGCAAGTGATCGCCAGCGGCAGTTATGCGCAGGTGGCGTGCAATCCGCAGGTGCTGGAGGCGTACATGGGCTCGGCCGACGCCACGCTGCACGGCCCGCACTGAATGAGCACCGCCCAGCCGCTGCGCGTCGCGGAGCTGCACGCCTACTACGGCGAATCCCACGTTCTGCACGGCGTGAGCTGCCACCTGAACGCGGGCGAGGTGGTCACACTCCTCGGCCGCAACGGCGCCGGGCGCACCACTACGCTCAAGGCGCTGCTCGGCCTGGTCGGCGCACGCTCCGGCTCGGTGCTGATCAACGGCTGCGAGGCGATCGGGCTGCCGCCCCACCGCATCGCCCGGCTCGGCGTCGGCTACTGCCCGGAGGAGCGCGGCATCTACGCCAGTCTCTCCACCGAGGAGAATCTGCTGCTGCCCCCGCCGCTCGCGCCCGGCGGCCTGGCGCTCGAGGAGATCTACGAGCTCTTTCCCAACCTCGCCGAACGGCGCCGCAGCCAGGGCACGCACCTCTCCGGTGGCGAGCAGCAGATGCTGGCGCTGGCGCGCATCCTGCGCACCGGGGCGCGGCTGCTGCTGCTCGATGAGATCTCCGAAGGCCTGGCACCGGTGATCGTGCAGGCGCTGTCGCGCACCATCCTGCGGCTGCGCGCGCAGGGCTATACGATCATCATGGTAGAGCAGAACTTCCGCTTCGCCGCCCCCCTGGCCGACCGCTTCTACATCATGGAGCGCGGTCGGATCGTCGAAGGCTTCGCGGCGTCGCAACTTCAGGCCAGAATGGGCATGTTGCACGAGTTCCTCGGCGTCTGAGGCCGGGGTGATCATCAAACAAGGAGAACACCGATGAGATGGGGCACTTTGGCAATCGCGGCGCTGCTGCTGGCGGGCGTGATCGGCCCGCGCGCCACACGCGCGGCGGAGCAGCAGGTAGTCATCGGCGATCTCGATGACATGTCCGGCGTGTACGCGGACGTCATGGGTGCCGGCGGCGTCGAGGCCATGAAGATGGCGATCAGCGACTTCGGCGGCAGCGTGCTCGGCCGCAAGGTCGTGACGCTGGTGGCGGACCACCAGAACAAGCCGGACATCGGCGCCTCCAAGTTCCGCGAGTGGGCCGACCAGAACAGCCTCAACGTGCTCATGGGCGGGTCCAACACCGGGGTGAACATCGCCATGGCCAAGGTAGCGGCCGCCAAGAAGGTGCCGCTGTTCGTGATCGGTGCCGGCGGCGCCTCGCTCACCAACGAGGACTGTACCGCCTACACCATCCACTATGCGTACGACACGACCGCGCTCGCCAACGGCACCGCCACCGCCATCATCAACGCCGGCGGCCGGAGCTGGTTCTACCTGACGGCCGACTACGCCTTCGGCACCCAGCTGCAGAACGCCGCTTCCAGGGTGGTCGAGGCGCACGGCGGCAAGAACGTCGGTGCGGTGCGCGTGCCGCTCGGCGCCGCCGACTTCTCCTCCTTCCTGCTGCAGGCGCAATCCTCCGGCGCCCAGGTGCTCGGGCTGGCGAACGCCGGCACCGACTTCAGCAACTCGCTGAAGGCGGCCAACGAATTCGGCATCACGCGCACCATGAAGCCGGCGGCGCTGCTCGCCTTCATCACCGACATCAACAGCCTGGGGCTGCAGACCGCGCAGGGGCTGTACCTGACCACCGCCTGGTACTGGGACCTGAGCGATGAGACGCGTGCCTTCGCCAAGCGGCTGTTCGCCAAGATCAACCGCGAGCCGACCATGGACCAGAGCGGTATCTACTCGGCGACGCTCACCTACCTGAAGGCGGTCAAGGCAGCCGGCAGCACGGATCCGGACAAGGTGATGGCGGAGCTGAAGCGCGCCAGGATCGACGACGTGTTCACCAAGGGCGGCTACGTGCGCGCCGACGGCGCCATGATTCACGACATGTACGTCATGCAGGTGAAGACGCCCGCGGAATCGAAGTACCCCTGGGACTATTACAAGGTCGTGAAGAAGATGAGCGGCGCGGAGGCGTTCGGCCCGATCACCGGCCTGTGTCCGCTCGCGCCCAAGTAGCCGGTGCGCCGCGTGTGCCGCACCGGCCGGGGCCGTAGCCGAGCTGCGTCCGCGCGCTCGTGACTGCGATCTTCGGCATCCCGGTCGCGGTGATCCTCGGGCAGCTGACGCTCGGGCTGGTGAACGGCTCGTTCTACGCGCTGCTCAGTCTAGGCCTGGCGGTCATCTTCGGCCTGATGGGCGTGGTGAACTTCGCCCACGGCGCCTTCTACACGCTTGGGGCTTTTGCCGCGCTGCTGGGCCTGCAGTACCTCGGCATCAACTACTGGGTCGCGCTGCTGCTCGCGCCGCTGGCGGTGGGCCTGCTCGGCGTCGTCGTCGAGCGGCTGCTGCTGCGGCGCATCGCCGGGCTCGATCCGCTCTACGGGCTGCTGTTGACCTTCGGACTGGCGCTGATCGTCGAGGGCTCGCTGCACCAGGTGTTCGGCGCCACCGGGCAGTCCTATCCGGTCCCCGAGTCGCTCGCCGGCACGCTCGACCTGCACTTCATGTTCCTGCCGCTCTATCGGGCGTGGGTGATCCTCGCCTCGGTGCTGATCTGCTTCAGCACCTGGTTCGTCATCGAGCGCACGCGCCTCGGCGCCACGCTGCGCGCCGCGCGCGAGAACGCTGCGCTGCTCGAGGCCTTCGGGGTGAACGTGCCCTGGCTGGTGGCGCTCACCTACGGCGGCGGGGTGGCGCTCGCCGCGCTCGCCGGCGTGCTCGCCTCGCCGGTAGTGCTGGTGAATTCGCACATGGGCAGCTCGCTGGTCATCGTGGTATTCGCGGTGGTGGTGATCGGCGGCATGGGATCGATACTCGGAGCCATCGTCAGCGGCCTGGTGCTCGGCGTCATCGAGGGCTTCACCAAGGTCATCTACCCGGAGGCCTCCAACATCGTGGTGTTCATCATCATGGCGCTGGTGCTGATTGCGCGGCCCGCCGGACTGTTCGGCCGGGACTAGCTGCATGCGCGTCAGGCACGTCCCGTACCTGCTGCTCGCGGCGCTGGCGCTCGCCGTGCCGTGGCTCGGTCTCTACCCGGTGTTCGTGATGAAGCTGCTGTGCTTCGCCATGTTCGCCTGCGCCTACAACCTGCTGCTCGGCTTCGGGCGCATGCTGTCCTTCGGTCACGCGGCATTCTTCGGCTCCGCCGCCTACGTCACCGCGTGGCTCGTGACCGCACACGCGGCCGGCCCCGCCGTGGCGATCGCCGCGGGCGTCGCGGTCGCCGCTGCACTCGGCCTGCTGATCGGCGGCCTCGCCATCCGCCGGCGCGGCATCTACTTCGCGATGATCACGCTCGCGCTCGGGCAACTGGTGTATTTCGTGTGCCTCGAGGCGCCCTTCACCGGCGGCGAGAACGGCCTGCAGGGCGTGCCGCGCGGCACGCTGCTCGGCCTGCTGCCGCTGCGCTCGGACCTGGTCATGTACTACCTGGTGCTGGCGGCGTTCGCGGCCGTGTTCCTGTTCGTGCGCCGCGTGGTGCACTCCCCCTACGGCCAGGTGCTCAAGGCGATCCGCGAGAGCGAGCCGCGCGCCCTCTCCCTCGGCTACGACATCGACCGCTACAAGCTGCTCGCCTTCGTGCTGTCGGCGCTGCTCGCCGGGCTGGCCGGCTCGCTCAAGGCGCTGGTGCTCGGCTTTGCCACGCTCACCGACGTGCAGCAGTCCACCTCCGGCGAGGTGGTGCTGATGACGCTGCTCGGCGGCACCGGCACGTTCTTCGGCCCGGTGGTGGGCGCGGCCATCGTCGTGACGCTGCAGGAGTACCTGTCCGACCTGGTCGGGGGCTGGGTGAGCGCCATCATCGGCGCGATCTTCGTGGCCTGTGTGCTGTCCTTTCGCCGCGGCATCGTCGGCGAGCTCGCGGCGCTGCGGCTGCGCCGCCTCGGCGCCTAGCGCCGGCGCACGCGCTGCGCCATCCGCCGCGCGGTCGCGAGCGGCACCTCCTCGAGCGGCACCGCGCATACCTCGCTCAGCGAGGCGCGCAGCAGGTTGCTCAGCACCTTGCCCGGCGGGGTCTCGATATAGGTACGGCAGCCGAGCTCGTGCAGCAGCGTCACCGAGTCCAGCCAGCGCACGGTGCGCGACACGTTGAGCACGAGATCCTCGGCGACGTCGCGCGCTTCGCGCGCGAGGCGCGCACGATGATTGCTGACGTACGGCAGGCGCGGCCGCGCGAGCGGCACGCCGGCTAGCGCCGTCCGCAGCCGCGCGGACACCGGTTCCATGAGCGGGCAGTGTGACGGAATGCTGACCTGCAGGCGCTGGGTGGCGGCCCCCACCGCCTGCGCCTCCGCCGCGGCGAGCGCGAGCGCCGCCTCATCGCCCGAGACGACGACCTCGCTCGGCGCGTTGACGCTCGCCAGGTAGAGCGGGCGGCGCGCGGCGACCCGCGCCACCAGGCCGCGCGCGGCGCGCTCGGTGAGTCCGACGATCGCGCTCATGCCGTAGCCGGCGGGCGCCGCGCGCGCCATGCACTCCGCGCGCAGCCGCACCAGCTGCAGCGCATCCGCAAAGCTCAGCGCGCCGCAGATCACCGCCGCCGCGAACGCGCCGACCGACAGTCCGGCGACGGCATCGGCGGCCACACCCTCCGCGAGCAGCGCGCGCGCCACCGCCACCGCGGCGGTCACGGTGCTCAGCTGCACCGCAGCGGTGGAGCGCAGCGCCGTGGCGTCATCGAGCGCGGCGGGGTCGAGGCCGAGCGTCGCACCGGCCTCGGCGAGCGTCGCGCGCACCACGGCGTGCGGCGGCAACCGCCCGAGGAAGCCGGGCCGCTGCGCTCCCTGCCCCGGGAAGAGCAGCGCCGTGTGCATCAGGCGCCGGCACCGGCGGGCGCCCACGGAGCAGCGCTCAGGCGCGGGCCGTCGGCGGTGCGCAGCAGAAACGGCGCGCGCGCACGGACGTACTCGCCGAGCGACAGCGCCCCCTGCGGGGTCTCGAGCTGCACGTCGACGCGCGCCGTGAGTGCGGCGAGCTGCCCCACGAGTCGCGCGGCGCACGCCGCCGCGAGCGGCTCGCCCGTCAGCACCACGAGATCCAGGTCGCTCGCGGGCCCGGTCGTGGCGCAACCGCTCACCAGCTCGAAGGCGACACTGCCGGCCGGACCCCAGCACCCGGCGAGCTGCGCGCCCGCCATGATGGCCTCGACCGCATCGAGCGCCGCGAGCGCTGCGACCTCGGCACGCCGCGGGTGCAAGCGCCAGCCGCGTCGTGCGGCCAGCTGCGCAGGCGTCACACACTCGAGCACCGCCGCCGGATCGAGCCAGGCGGCGAAGCGCTCGGCGCGCGTGCGACCGCGTACCCCGACCGGCAGCAGCCCGTCGCGGCAGCGCTCGCGCCGCGCGACGACCCAGGGCGCGCACGCCAGCTGCGCGCCCACCCAGGCAGGCGCGGCCTCGGCGGCGCGCAGCGCGCCGGCCGCGCCGATGCGCAGCAATGCATGCGGCGATGGCTCAGGAAGCATCCCACTCCTCGGCGAGGCGTGCGCGTACCGCGACCGAGGCTGCGCGGAAGCTGCGCGCCGTGGGCGAGGACAGCCGGCTCGAGAGGTCGCGCGCTCCGGCGCGAGCGTCGGCGATGGCGGCGGCGAGCTCGGCACGCACGCGCTCGAGATCCGCGGCCGCCGGCGCATCCGCATCGACGCCCGTGATCAGCTTGTGGAGAAGTCCGAGCCGCGCGAACGAGCGCACGTCGTAGGCCATCGGCACGACGCGCTCGCCGAGTTCCTCGAGCGCTTCCAGCGAGCGGCGCGTGACGCGCGCCGCGGCCTCCTTGCTCATGGCGTGCACCAGCACCCCGGGCGCATCGAGCGCCAGGATGCGGTTCGCCTGGTAACCGTGGGCGAGGAAGGCTCCGGACATGGCGCCACCGACCAGCAGCGCGATCACCGGGTGCCCGGCGAGGCGCGCGCTGGCATAGGCATCCGCCGCGGCGGCGCAGGCCAGGTGCTCGCCGAGCATCTCCTCGCAGCGCCCGTAGGCCTGACTGCTGACGTCGACCAGCGCGATGATGGGGCGCGCGCGTTGCTCGCGGTCGGCGGCCATCACGCGCCGCACCTCGCGCGCCAGGGTCCAGGCCTCCTCGAGCCCCACCTCGCCGTGACGGACGCGGCGAAAGCGGTTGCCGGCATCGGGCACCACGGCCAGCACGCGCACCGCTTCCGTGCCGACGCGGGCATCGGCGCCGCGCACCGTGCGCGGGCCATCGGGCAGCAGTCCCGGCGCGCCGCTGAGCGCCTGAAACCAACACAGGCCGCGCCCGGACGGCAATGGCGGCGCAGCGGTACTCATCGGGCGACCTCGCGCCCCCAGAGCGCGCGCAGCTCGGCCGGCGTCGGGGGCTGCTGCGGATCGATGGCCGCCAGGCGCGCGCGAAACAGCTCGATCGCTTCGCTGCGCGGCGGCGCGCCGCCGGCGAAGGCGCGCCGCACCGCGGCGGCGATCGAGGTGCAGTCATCCTCCACCAGCACGTCGGCGAGCCCGGTGGCGACGCGCTGCTCGCCGCCCATCAGGCTCCAGATCTCCTGCCCGTCGCCGGAGTCGAGCTCGGCGATGCCCGCCTCCTGCTCGATGACCTCGGGGCCGTTCATGCCGAGCCGCGCCTGGCGCGTCACGATCAGGCAGCTGCAGAGCGCGGCCGCGAGCGCCATGCCGCCGAAGCAGCCGACCACGCCCGCCACCACGCCGATCACCGGCACGTGCCGACGCAACGCGACGATCGCGGCGTGAATCTCGGCGATGCTCGCCAGGCCGAGGTTGGCCTCCTGCAGCCGCACGCCGCCGGTCTCGAGCACCAGCACCGGGCGCACTCGCACACCGCGCTCGCAGTCGCGCAGCGCCAGCTCCAGCGCGCCGGCGATCTTCGCGCCCGACACCTCGCCGATGCTGCCGCCCTGGTACGCCCCCTCGATGGCGAGCACTACCGCGCCAGCGCCATCGATACGGCCACGCGCCACCACCACCCCGTCGTCCGCCTGCGGCACGATGCCCTGCAGCGCCAGCCAGGGCGACTTGAGCCGCTCGAACGGGCCGAGCAGCTCGCGAAACGTGCCGGCATCGAGCAGCGCCCGGGCGCGCGCGCGCGCCGCGAGCTCGATGAAGCTCTGGCGCGTCCTGAAACTCACTCGCGCAGCGCCTCGGCGGCCTGCTCGAGACGCAGCAGCACGACGCCCGGCGTGGCGCCGGCGTCGTTGATCTCGATGGCCGCGGCACCGTCGAAGCGGCTGAAGAAGCGATCGAGCACGTGGCGCCACACGACCGCAAAACCTGCGACGCTGGTGGTCACGGTGACGTGCGCCTGCTGATCCGCCGAGGGCTCGAGCAGGATCTCGAGGTCGCCCGAGCCGACCACGCCGACATGCACGCGGCGCGCGACCGGCGAGCGCGCCGGGTAGGAGAATTTCAGCTGTTCCACAAACGCACGCCTCCTCGCCCGAGCACGTCATCAAGAAACAGACAGGCCGCCAGCAGATCCGCGCAGCCGCCGGGCGAAGCGTAGCTGCGCAGCAGCTCGGCATCGAGCGCGAGCAGCGCGCGCCGTCCGGCCACGCTCGCACTGCCGCCCTGTGCGAGCACCGCGCTCGCGCCGCGCTGGGCGGCGCGCAACGCCGCCCAGCCGCCGCGATGCAGCAGGCAGGTGTCATCGAGGCTCGACATGATCGCCATGAGCGCATCGAGGCGCGCGCAGCTCTCGGCGGCGCCGCGCCGGCGCGCAGCGTGCAGTGCCGGCAAGCCGATGCGCAGCACGTGCGGAAAACCGGCGGCCGCCTCACCGCGCGCGCCTGCTACCCCGAAACGGCGGCACACGCGCGCGCCGTTGCTGGGCAGGCGCGGCGCGTGGCGGTCGGGCAGACGCGCGAGCCGCGCGGCGCCGCGGGCGACCTCGGCGAGCGAGCGCCGCGCGCGGCTGCCGGCGAGCGCCGCCACCAGCAGGCCGAGCACCCAGATCGCGCCGCGATGGGCGTTGCTGCCGCCGGTCGCCTGCAGCATGCGCTGCTCGCCGCGGCGGCCGATGGCGCCGAGCGTCTCGCGCAGCGCCACGCCGGGGGCGAGCGCGCTCGCGTGCAACGCCATGCTGCGGAAGCTCGCGCGCAGCGCGTGCGCCGAGCGCAGCAGGCAATGCAGGTCGAGGTCGCCGTGCGCGCCCGAGCCGCGCTGATCGACGAGCGCCGGCTTCGGGGTGAGCATGGCCTCGGCGATGAGGGCCTGCACCGCGCAGTCGGCGAGCTGCGCGGCGCGCGCCTCGGCCGTCAGGCGCAGCGCGCGCGAGGCAAACAACGGCAGCGCGGCACTCATGCCGGGCTACCAGCTGCGAAAGCGCGCCGGCGGGTGGTACAGGCCCCCGGACCATTCCACCAGGTGCTCGATGCTGCGCGCCGCGAGCAGCGCGCGCTGCGCCTGCGTGCGGCGCACGCCGAGGTCCTCCGGGTAGGCGACGATGCCGCGCGCGCGCAGGCTGGCGGTGCGCTGCGCGTCGGCGCGCAGGCCGATGGGCGTCGCGCCGGCGATGGCCGCGAGTGCCGCGCGCCGCTCCTCGTCCCCCTGCGCCTTATAAAGGTAGGCGATCCCCTCCTCGCTGACCACGTGGCTCACGTCCTCGCCGTAGATCATGACCGGCGCGATCGGCATGCCGCTCTGCCGGCCCACCTCCACCGCGTCCAGCGAGTCGACCAGCGTCGGCACCCCGCCGCGCTGGAAGGTCTCGACGAGCTGTACCACCAGCTTGTGGCCGCGCACCACCGGCGCGGCCGCGGTCACCAGGCTCAACCACGGCGGGCTGCTGTGCCGGCGTCCGCGCGGGTCGTGACCCATGTTGGGCGCGCCGCCGAAGCCGGCCAGCCGCCCGAGCGTCACGGTCGAGGAGTTGCCGTCGGCATCCATCTGCAGCGTCGCGCCGATGAACAGATCGACGCCGTACTGGCCGGCGAGCTGACACAACAGGCGGTTCGAGCGCAGGCTGCCGTCGCCGCCGACGAAGAACACATCGCCGCGGGCGCGCACGTAATCCTCCATGCCCACCTCGCCGCCGAAGCAGTGCACGCTCTCCACCCAGCCGCTCTCGATCGCCGGGATGAGCGTCGGGTGCGGATTGAGCGCCCAGTGCCGGCAGATGCGGCCGCGCAGTCCGAGCTGCTCGCCGTAGGTCGGCAGCAGCAGCTCGATGGCGGCGGTGCCGAAACCGATGCCGTGGTTCAGCGCCGTGACGCCGTGGCGCTCGTAGATGCCGCGGATCACCATCATCGCCATCAGCACCTGCAGCTCGCCGATCTGGCGCGGGTCGCGGGTGAACAGCGGCTCGAGCGCGAACGGTCGGTCGGCGCGCACCACCAGGTCGACCCACGAGCCCGGGATGTCGACGCGCGGCAGCTGCGCCGCGATCTCGTCGACCTGCACCAGCACGATGCCGTGACGAAACGCGGTGGCCTCGACCAGCGTCGGCGTGTCCTCGGTGTTGGCGCCGGTGTAGAGATTGCCGTCGTGGTCGGCCTGCTGCGCGCACACCAGTGCCACGTTCGGTGTCAGGTCGACGAACATGCGCGCGTACAGCTCGATGTAGGTGTGGATCGAACCGATCTCGAGCAGGCCGTCCTCGAGCAGCTGCGCCACGCGCAGGCTCTGCGGCCCGGCAAAGGAGAAATCCACGCGCCGCGCGATGCCGCGCTCGAACAGCGTCAGGTGCTCGGGCCGGCTGATGCTCGGGATCAGCAGGTGCAGATCGTGCACCCGCTGCGGGTCGACCTGAACCAGTGCGCGCGAGAGGAAGTCGGCCTGCTTCTGGTTGTCGCCCTCGAGCACCACGCGGTCGCCGCTGCGCAACAGCGTCTCGAGCAGCGGCACGATCGTCCCGGGACGTACCAGCTTGCCCTCGAGATACGGATCCAGCTGCGCGAGCCTGCGTTGCTTGTCCGCGCGGCGCGATGTCCAGCCCATGCGGCGCAGACTAACAGAGCGCCGCAGCGATCTCACGGCGGCGCACCGCCGGCGCCGCTGCGGACGCCGGCGGCCGGCACCGGCCGCGCCCCGCGCCCGGCGTCAGTCCGCGGGCGTCGCCGAGTAGAACACGCTCAGGCTGGCGCGCGCGAGAAGGTGGCCGCGCTCGGCGGCGCGCAGCAGCGCGTGGAACAGCGTCTCGGCGTTGGCCGGGAAGTTGGCCGACACGTTCAACGCCAGCTGCTCGTCGAGCGCATACACCGTGAACACGTAGTGGTGCGCTTCCGGCTGCACGCCCTGCGGCGGACAGGGTCCGTCGTAGCTCACGTCGCCGAAGTCGTTGGTGATCTGCGTGCCGTAGGTGCTGCCGGCGATGCCGGCGTCCTCGGGCAGCTCGCGGGTGCTGGCCGGGATGTTGTACATGCCCCAGTGCGTGAAGGAGGCAGTGGTGTCGTACACCATCACGACAAAGCTGCGCGTGTCGCGCGGCACGTGCGTCCACGCCAGCTGCGGCGATTGATCGCCGCCCGGCACACCGCTCGCGGTACAGATGTTCACCCCGTTCACCGGGTAGTTGTAGACGACGCTCGGCGGCAGCGCGCCGTGATTCGTGAAGGTCGTGCTGCTGAGCTGCATGCGTCCCTCGTCGCTGCGGGCCGGCTCGTCCGCGCGCGCCGCGCTGAGCGTGACGGCGGCGAGCGCGACGGCAGCGCTGCAGAGGGCGCGCGTCCACCCGCCGGTGCTGTTGCGGTTCATGGTTTTCCTCCCCTGGCAGAGGTGGCTTGCTGTTGTTGTCCAGGCCTGCCGCACACTACTCCCGCATCGGGGCGGTGTCGACGCGCCCCGTATCCAACCGCCGCCGGCTTCGAGCTGGAGCACGGGCTGGGCGGAAGAGCACATGCGCCGAGCGCGACGCCGGCGGGATGGCGCGTGAGAATGGCGCACTCGAGCCGTAGCCCGAACGGACGCCTGCATGCTGATCGGGGTCGCCGCCGCGCTGGTGCTGGTCGTTGCGCCGCTGCTGTTGGGTCTGGCGGGGGTGCTGCGCCCGCATCGCGCCCACGAAGACGAGCCGCACGATGCGGCGGGTTGGAATGCCACGCTCACGGCGGCCTCGGCACTGCTGTACGCGCTCGCCTTCAACCTCACCTTCCTCATCCAGGAGCTGTTCCTGGTACTGCCCAAGGCGCTGTTGCCGGGCGTGCACCCGACGCTGTTCCACAACAATCACACCTGGAGCGGGGAGCATCCGCTCACCGGGCTCCTGCAGGGCAGCGGCGCGCTCGCCATCCTCCTTAGCGGCCTGTGGTGCGGATGGCGGCTGCGGCGGCGCCCACCGGCGGGCAGCGAGTGGCGGCTGTTCCTCATCTGGATGAGCTACCAGGGGCTGCTGCAGGCGCTGCTGCAGGTGGTGGTGGGAAGTCTCAATCCGCGCAACGACGTCGGCATGGCGATGGCGTACCTCGGGCTCGGTCCGGCCACGCGGGCGATCGCCGCCTGCGTCGCGCTGTGCGCCATCCCGCCGGCGGCACTCGGGCTGGCCCGCGCGCTGCTCGCGCTCGCGCCCGGCGCGGCGCAGCTCGCCAGCGCCCGTGCGCGCAGCATGTTCATGTTCAGCGTCGCGACGCTTCCCGGGCTGCTCGGCGTGCTGCTCATCATCCCGTTTCGCCTGCCGCGCGAGGCGCTGGAGGTGTTCGCGCCGCCGCTCGCCGTGACGGTGGTCGGCATGCTGTGGATGCAGGCCGCCGCCTGGCGCCTGCGCCACGTCGAGCGCGCGGCGCTCGAGCCACCGGGCTCGCTGCTGCGTCCGCTCGAGCTGCTGATCGCCCTGCTGCTCGTGTTTCAACTGCTGCTGCGGCCGGGCATCCGCCTGTGAGCGCTGCGGCTCAGCGCGAGCCGGGCAGCATGTCGAGATTCCTGGCGAGGAACGCGTACATGTCCGCGCTCTGCGCGACCGCCTGGGTGACCGTCTCGCCGCCGCCGTGCCCGGAGGCGAGGTCGACGGCGAGGAGCACCGGAGCTGCGCCCGCCTGCGCCGCCTGCAGCGCCGCGGCGAACTTGTACGAGTGCATGGGCATGACGCGCGTATCGTGATCGCCGGTGATTACCAGCGTGGCGGGATAGTGCGTGCCGGCGCGCACGTTGTGCACCGGCGAGTAGGCGTACAGGGCGGTGAAGTCGGCAGCGTCCTGCGGTGAGCCGTAGTCGCCCTCCCAGCCCGCACCCTGCCCGAAGCGGTTGAAGCGCAGCATGTCGAGCACGCCGACCTGCACGATGGCGGCGCGGTACAGCTCCGGCCGTTGCGTCAGGCAGGCACCCACCAGCAGGCCGCCGTTCGAGCGGCCGTGAATGGCCAGGCGCTGCGCCGAGGTGTAGCGCTCGGCGATCAACCACTCGGCGGCGGCGATGAAGTCATCGAACACCACCTGCCTGTGGGTACGCATGCCCTGGCGGTGCCAGGCTTCGCCGTACTCGCCGCCGCCGCGGATGTTGGCGAGCGCGAACACCCCGCCCATCTCCATCCAGGCGATGCGGCCGGGGCTGAACGACGGCAGGCTCGCCAGCCCGAACCCGCCGTAGCCGTACAGCAGCAGCGGGTGGCGCGGATCGGGCTGCGTGCCCCTGCGGTACGCCAGGTAGAGCGGAATGCGCGTGCCATCCCTGGCGGGATAGAAGACCTCGCGCTGCTCGAAGCGCGCCGGGTCGAAGGCGGTGCGCGGCGCGTGGAACAGCGTACTGCTGCCCGAGTCGAGGTCGTAGCGGTAGATCGAGGGCGCGGTGATCAGGTCGGAATAGGAATAGAACGTCTCGTGATCGCCCGGCGCTCCCTCGAAGCCGACCGCGGAGCCGGCGCCGGGCAGCTCGATCTCGCGCCGCCGCCGGCCGTCGAGTCCATAGGTCACCACGCGGCTGTGGGCCGCGTGCAGGGTCCTGACGATCAGCTGGTGGCCGACGAGCGTCACGCCGCGGCCGCCGAGATCGATGGCCTCAGAGCCCGGCGCGATCACCGCCTGCCAGTTTGCCTCCTCGGGATGTCCCGGTGCGTGCGGGCTGGACGGGTCGAGCGCCACGACCCGTCCGTTCGGCGCGTCGAGAGAAGTGAGGAAGTAGAGCCGCCCGTCGTCGTCGCCGACGTAGAGAAAGGCGGCCGCGAAGCCCCGCGTGATCGGCAGCGGCGCAGCCGTGGGCGAGCTGAGGTCGAGCAGGTAGACATCCTCGCGACCCTTGTCTCCCACCTGCCCCTCGCCGGCGAGCACCACGAGCCAGCGCCCGTCGCGTGTCAGGTACGGCTCGTACTGCCAGTCGGGATGCGCCTCATCGCCGAGTATGCGCCGGTCCGCCGCGGCCGGCGTGCCGAGCGCGTGGTAATAGACGGCGTTGCCGAGATCCGCTGCGGCGAGCTCGGCGCCCGCGGGCGGGGACGGGAAGGCGCTGTAGTACAGCCCCTTGCCGTCCGGGGTGAACACCGGCCGGTAGTACTTGGTGAAGCGCAGCACGTCGGTCCGATCCGTGCCGCTGGCGAGATCGCGCACGTGCCAGTCCGTCCAGTCCGAGCCGCCCGCCGAGACGCCGTAGGCGAGCAGCGCGCCGTCGCGGCTCGCGACGTAGCCGGTCACCACCGCGTGACCTTCATCCCCGAGTGCGTTCGGATCGAGCACCACCTGCGGCGTCGCGCCGAGCGCCGCGACGCCGAGCAGCACGCTCTGCTCCTGGTGCCCGCTGTTGCTGGTGTAGAAGTAGCGCCCGCCTTGCGCGAAGGGAATGCCGACCCGCTCGAAGTCGTAGAGTGCCGCGAGGCGGGCGCCGAGCGCGGCCCGCTCCGGGATCCCGGCAAGGTAGCGCGCGGTGAGCTGCGCCTCTGCGGCGAGCCAGGCGCGCGTGGCCGGCGCATCGAGCTCCTCGAGGGAACGGTACGGGTCGGCGACCGCCGTGCCGTGGTAGTCCTCGACCACGTCGCCGCGCGGTGCGGGCGGATAGCTCAGTCGCGCCGCCGGCCGCCGCAGCGGCGCACAGGCCCAGAGCGCCGCCAGCGCCGCCGCGAACAACACGCCGAGCAGCAGCAGCTCGCCGCGATTGAGTGACACCGGACCTCGCCGCGTTGAAGTGAGCGGCGATTATGCCCAAGCCGGCGGCGGGCAGCGCTGTAGAATCGTCCCATGCCGCGCCACATCGGGATCGTCGCCTGCTCCGCCGAGGGCGCGGCGCTGTGCTATCGCACGGTGTGCCTGGAAGGGCCGCAGCTGTTCGGCGCGCTCGAGCATCCGGAAGTGTCGATGCACACGCACTCCTTCGCCGCTTACATGCGCGGCATCGAGAGCGCCGACTGGCCGGCGGTTGCCGAGCTGATGCTGTCCTCGGCGCACAAGCTGGCCCGCGCCGGCGCTGAGTTCCTCATCTGTCCCGACAACACCATCCACCAGGCGCTGCCCTGGGTGGTGCGGCGCTCGCCGCTTCCCTGGCTGCACATCGCCGAAGTGGTCGCAGCACACGCGGTGGAGCGCGGCTTCCGCCGCCTCGGGCTCACCGGCACGCGCTATCTGGTCGACAGCGAGGTCTACCCGGAGAAGCTCGCCGCGCGCGGCCTCGAGTACCTGCGCCCGACGCCCACGGAGCGCGCCGACATCAACCGCATCATCTTCGAGGAGCTGATCGCCGGGGTGTTTCGCCCGCAGTCGATCGCCTGCCTGCAGCGCGTCATGGCGCGCATGAAGGACGAGGGCTGCGACGCGGTGGTGCTCGGCTGCACCGAGATACCGCTCGTCATGAACGACGAGAACTCGCCCCTGCCGACGCTCGACTCCACGCGGCTGCTGGCGCGCGCCGCGCTGCGCCGCGCCGCCGCGTGAGGTGGCGCCGCCCCTGCGCAGCGCCGCGAGCGGTGTGAGTGCGGCGCGCGCCGCCCCCGGCGCCTACTTGCCGCTGCCTTCGAACTTGAAGGATACCTTCAGCTTGGCGCGGTACGCGGTCACCTTGCCGTTCTGCACCTGCAGGTCGAGCGCCACCACCTCGGCGATGCGCAGGTCGCGCAGCGTCTTGGCCGCCTGTGCGACTGCGACGGCCGCGGCCTTCTCCCAGGACTCGCTGCTGGTGCCGACCAGCTCGATGATCTTGTAGACACTGTTGGCCATGGCCTTGCTACCTTTCATGCGCCGCCGCCGGGGCCGGCGCGATTTCTTGTTGGCTGTGCGCACTGTGAGGCGTCCTGCGAGGCACGCGCCGCTCGCGCGTACCGCGCCCGCATGATGCTGCCGCACGGCGGCGATTGCAACGCAGCGCGGCGCTACCGCGCCGCCTCAGTTGACTGATCATTCAAGTCGGCGTAGCGTGTCACTTGAGCGATCATTCAACTGAGGATGACGGAGCGCGCCGATGCAGCCTGCCGACACGCGCAGCCGCTTGGTGCTCACCGCGATGCAGCTGTTCCGTGACAAGGGCTACGGCTCGACGAGCGTCGCGGACCTGCTGCTGGCCGCGCGGGTCAACAGCGGCAGCCTCTACCACTTCTTCCCGGGCAAGCAGGATCTGCTGCTCGCCGTACTCGACGCCTACCACGAGGGCATCATGCCGATGCTGCTCGAGCCGGCGTGGCGCAACGTCAACGATCCGATCGAGCGGGTGTTCGCGCTGCTGCGCGCCTACCGCCAGGCGCTCGTCGATACCGAATGCCTGTACGGCTGCCCGATCGGCAGCCTGGCGCTCGAGCTGCACGAGCCTGACCCGCCGGTGCGCGAGCGCCTCATGGCGAACTTCGGCGCCTGGACGGAGGCCATCCACCGCTGCCTGCAGGACGCCGGCGCGCGGCTGCCGCGCGAGCTCGAGCGGCGCGAGCTCGCGTCCTTCGTGCTCACCACCATGGAGGGGGCCGTGATGCAGGCGCGTACCTTCCGCAACGTGGCGTACTTCGACGGCGCGGTGCGCCAGCTGCGCTCCTATTTCGAACGCCTGCTGCGCGAGGCGACCCCCAGAGACCCGGTGCGCGCGCGCACGCCGGGCAGAAAGAAGAAGGAGCGACGATGAGCAGAATCCCGACGCTGACACTCGTACCGGCCGCGGCCGCCGCGGCCTGCCTCGCCACGCTCCCGGCGCCGGCCGTGCCGCCCGCCAGCGGCTACCAGCCGCTCGCCTTCCTGATCGGTCACTGCTGGCGCGGCGCGTTTGCCGATGGCCAGACCAGCGACGAGCACTGCTTCAGCTGGATCTACGCGGGCAAGTTCGTGCGCGATGAGCACGTGGTGCGCCGCGCCGGCCAGGCGGATGCGCGCGGCGAATCGATCTATCTGTGGGACGCCGCCGCCGGAGAGCTCCAGTACCTCTACATCGAGAGTGCCGGCGGCTTCAGCCGCGGCACGGTGAGCGGCGCGGGCGACGCGCTGGTCTTTCCGGCGAGCAGCTACTCGGAGAACGGGCGGACGCAGACCAATCGCAGCCGCTGGCAGCGCAGCGGCGCGGATGCCTACGACGTCGTGACCGAGCTCCAGGTCGAGGGGCGCTGGGTGCCGGGCTTCAGCGTGCACATGCAGCAGGTGCGCGACTGACGGACGCCGGGGCACACCACACCGGACGGCGCACGAGCGTGCTCTTGCCGAACAGCGACTCGATCAGATCCACCGCGAGCACCGCGGTGCGGTTGCGCACGTCGAAGGCCGGGTTCAGCTCGACCACGTCGAGTGAGGCCAGGCGACGCGTGTCGGCGATCAT
>Ga0187783_10001547_pt1 | contig 17017 bp, 13 predicted proteins | sample 1015_SJ02_MP02_2_FD_132471 | JGI IMG/M metagenome (GOLD analysis project Ga0187783, IMG submission 132471) | Tropical peat soil microbial communities from peatlands in Department of Meta, Colombia - 1015_SJ02_MP02_20_MG | ecosystem: Environmental > Terrestrial > Soil > Wetlands > Peat | place... | reverse complement strand
CTCGGTCGGTTCGCCGGCTGCGTAGCACGTCAGCCGCGTGATGACGCCGAGCTCGGTGTCGATGACGGCGACGGCCGAGTCGTAGGCCAGTGCCGGGCCGGTCAGGGTCACGCCAGGGATGCGCATGGCGCGGACACGGTGGCCCGGCCGGCCGCCGACGATCTCTGCACCGCCGTCGGCCAGCCGCCACGCTAGCAGCCAGGATGGCTGCATGAGGTCGGCAAGGCGGGACGGGGCCGGCCGGGCGGGGCCGCTAACCGTCCTATCGGGGTAGACCCGCCAGCTGGTCTGCCCGTCGCACGACTCGGTGACGGGCTTGCGTCGGGGCGTGCCGGAAACCCAGTCCAGCCGGTACCGGAGCCCGCCGCCGGCGTACTGGAGCCGGGCGACCCGGTGTGCGGTGCGCGCCGCGGCCTTCTCGGCAATCGCGTCCGCGAGCCTCCCGATGCCGCCCTGCCCGACCGTCCGGCTCCCTCGGCGCAGGCCCTCGGCGAAGCCGGCCACGCTCACCCACTCGTGCAGCTCGGCGGCGACATCGCGGCCGGCCGAGCTGGCGCGATACACCAGGTACGTGGTCTCGTCGCCGACGGGCGGCCAGTGCTCCTGGCCGGCGTCGTCCGCATCGCGCGGCATCGGCTCCTCGCCATGACCCGGCGGCCGCTGCGGGCCGCCAGGCCCGTGCCGGATCGCGAACCCGAGCGCGTCGGCCGCCAGCCCGGCCGCCGTGCCGAGACCCGGCGGAAAGAATTCCGCCCGCAGGTCCCGAGCGTCCGGCAGCGCATCGGGCGGTCGCGCGAAGAGCGAGTCGTCCGCCGCCTCCGGCGGCTGGATCCGCACCGCGTCCAGCTGCTCCAGCGACAGCGGCAGGCCGCGCACGAAAGCCTCGCACCGCAGCAGAATCCCGAGCTGTGCGTCCACGATGAGGTCGAAGCGCTGCGGCCCGAGCGGCATCGATCGCCGTCCCTCGGGAACCGCGACGACGTGCCACGCCTCGCGCGAGGCAGCGGTCACGGCTCCCTCGATGCGCAGCCCGAAGCCGCTGAGCAGCCACGCCGGGCTGAGCAGGCGGCGAAACGGCGGCCCCAGGGACCCGCCAGCGTAGCTGCGCCGGACGCGGGCACCTGGCCCGTCACCGGCCGTGGTCTCGCTGGCTGAAACGCGCGGACTCACCAGCCAGACACGATCGCCGTCACACCCCGTGATCGCCGTCTCGCCGCTCTCGTCGGTCAATTCCTCGCGGAAGCGGCGCGCCGGCGCGACGGTCAGCCTGCCGGTCACCTCGTCGCCGAGCGCGATCGGCAGGTCGTCCAGATCCTGCATGACCCGCACCCACGGAGGCGCCCAGGGGGGCGGCGGCATCGACTGCAGCAGCTCGTCGCGCAGCGGGCGGTTAAACCTGCGGCTGACCGTCGCGACGAGGCTGAGATTCGTCCAGTCCGCGCGCTGCAGGAGCCCGACAAGCTCCGGCTCGGTTGGCATGCTTCCATGATGACGGTCAGCCGGGCGCAGCCGGCTGGCGCGCCGCGTGCAGCAGGCCGACAGTCAGGCTCGAGATGCACGCGGGAGGCCCGGAGCCCAGCCGGCGTACCACCACCGTGCCGCCCTGGCCGACCACGGGAACGTACAGGTCGACCCGGCCGGCCGGCGCTCGCGCGTCGCTGACCCCGGTGCCGAACCGAAGCTGCAGGGTGGCAGCGGGGCCGGCGTACCGAAGCTGCACGATCCAGCCGTAGCTAAACAGGCTTGCGGTCAGGGGAATCGTCGTCGGCTTGGACAGCAGGGGCCAGCACCCGGTCGTGCCTGCCCTGCTGACGCTGGTGACGCCCACGTCCATCGCGGGCCGCAGCGTGCCCGCGTTGTCGAAGATCATCAGGCTTCTGATGGCTCCGGCCGGGGCAGTGGTGAACCGAATCCTGGCGCCCTTCGGCGCCAGCGGACCGAGCACGTGCGACGTCTGCGCGGCGCCGCCGAGATACCTGGCAAACATCACCCGGGCCGGCGTGGTCCCGGTGACGATGACGGTGCCGGTCGGCGCCCTGGCCAGCGCGAGCCGCGCTTGGGCCAGGTAGGAGCGCGTCACCGCGCTGGACGTCTGGTCGAGGTACGCCGCCCCGGACCAGAACGAGCCCAGCACAAAGGCTCCGACCAGGGCCACCGTGATGACGGTCAGCGGAAGCCGGGCCGGGGTGGCCGCGCGGTACGGGTGTTCCTCCCCGCTGACGGGCCAGAACGCCAGACCCACGCAGATCGCGAGTACTGGCGCGGAATCGGCAACGTAGTGCAGGTCCGCGCCGAGCTGAGCGGCCGGGAGCTCGGTGAGCCGGGAAATCACGACCGGGAGCAGATCGGCCAGCAGGAGCCAGCCCGCCAGGATCGCCCAGGCCCGCAGCGCACGCCGGCGGTACCGAAGGCTGGCGGCGACGATGAGCACAGCGAGCACCCAGGAAATGCGGCTGAGCACCAGCGTCGGCGCTGCGTAGCCGTAACTGCCGCCAGACGCCGACCAGTGCCAGGGCCCGCCAAGCGCCGCGGGGACGAAGCCCACCCGGAGCATGGTCGACGCCAGCCTCAGCACGCTGGCGAGGCTCGGCGGGCTGGTCGGCTGCTGGACCGAGGTGGGCAGCCGGATCAGGAACACCACGAGGTACGCGACGGCGACAGTCCCATACGTCGCCCACGCCCGCCACTGCCGGCGCAGCACCTGGCCGGCCGCCTGCGACCACCGACCCGGCGCGAGATAGGCCGACGTGAGCGCGAAGATCAGTACCGGCACCAGCAGACCGAGCTCATCGAACAGCATCCCGGTGGCCAGCCAGGCTGCGGCGGCGACCGCGTGCCCGACCGATCCGGACCGGACGTACCGCAGGTGCGAGCTGACCGCCATGATCATCGTCAGCTGCAGCGGCAGCCAGAGCAGCGTCGTCGTCCAGAACGACAGTCCGGACAGCGTCAGCGGCGTGAACAGGAAAATGGTGAGCGGGATGAGGATAGCCGGGCGCCTGCCGAAGAGCAGGACGAGCAGGCGCAGCATCGCCGCGCTCGCGGCAGCCAGCAGCACGATGGTTCCGGTGCTTGCCAGCGGCCAGTTGTACACCGAGACACGGACCATGACCCAGGTGAGCGCCCGGCCGGCCGGAGCCAGTTGCTCCGGGCCGATGGTGAACAGGTAGCGGAGGCTGAACGGGCTGGACAGCGCGTGATCCATGAGCTGGAAGTCATCCTGGCGGAAGTAGAAGTGCGCGAGCAGGTAGGCCTTCCAGCCCAGCTGGACTGTGATCAGCCCGACGCCGGCGAGGATCACCGCGTTCCGGCGAACCCATCCGGCCGCGGTACCGGCCTCGTGCGCGGTCGCCGGCTCGGGCGGGTAGGCCGCCCGCGGCCCGGCCCGCGAGTCGCGCGCCGACCGCGTGCCGCCAAAAACGGCCAGCACGAACGGTTTCCGAGTTGCATCCCTGGCCAGGGCTCAGCGGACCTCTCGGGTGCGGATGGGCCTGATAGGTATCTCGCTCCTACCCACGAGCAGCTCAGGATACCGGTTCGGGTCCCGGCGGCCGGCGGTCGGCGGGGCAATGCCGGCACCCAGGGCACCCCGCACCACAGGGGACCCTGGTCGTAGCGCCGGCGCGGTCGCCGGACGGGTTACTCGAACCGCACGCTGTTCGTTGCGGTGATACGGCCCAGCAGCGGCAGCGCGGCGAGGATCAGCAGTACTGAGGCGACGAGCCCGCCGCCAACGGTCAGGTAGTAGGTGTCGCCGGGAATGGGTACCGCGGTCCCGGCCGGTGCAAGCTTGCCGACCGCTGCCACCGCGAGGCCGTATCCCATGCCTGCCGCGACGATCGTCGCGGCCGCGAGCGGCAGCACTGCCTCCAGCAGCACCACCCGGTACAGCGTCGCGCCCGGCGTCCCGGTGAGACGCAGCAGCGTGAACGGCCGCTTGCGCTCGGCCAGTCCGCCGCCCACGGCGACCGCCAGACTGCAGCCGGCGACGATCAGGGTCAGCACGACCGCGACGTAGAGGAGCCGCTCCACCGTGACGACGAGATCCTCGCGCGCCTGGACGGCCTCGCCGAAAGTGCGCGGCGCGGTTCCCGAGGCCGATTCCGTCGTGTGCGTCACCAGGTAGGTGCGGACCTTCTCTAGCGTCGCGGAGCTCCTGACTCGCACCAGGAGTGCCTGCAGGTAGAGCCCGCGGAAGTTGTCAGACGCGGCTGGGCTCCCCAGCGTGGCGATCGGCTGGGTGGAATACCGCGGGTTGTCGTCGAACATGCTGCCCGTCGTTACCTGGACCCCGGTCAGGCCGGGAGCGCACTGCCCGAGCACGGCCAGCTGGCGCAGGTCCGCGCAGCTCATCACCCCGACGACGGAAGCTTGCAGGACCTTAACCGGCCGGCTGCCCGGACCGCCTGCGTCCGCGCCGCCGCCTCCGGGCTTGCCCCCGCCAGGACCCTGCCCTGGCGAGCTGGTTGCCTTCATCACCAGCGAGTAGATCGGGAACACCGTGGCGCCGCGGAACGCGCTCAGCCCCTGCAGGAGCGCGGTCGCGGCTTCTGGCGGCAGACCTTCCGTGGCGATGCGCTGCTGCAGTGCCGTCGCGCCGGGTTGCGGACCGTTCACCCCGGTGCTGCCCGAGCAGTTCACTGTGTTCCCGCAAACCGGCGCCGCCGTGAATCCGTCGAGCAGCACGTTGCTGAGCGCCTTCGCGCTCGGCGTGGCCGTGGTCGCCTCCACTGCGGGCAGCAGCCCAGCCAGCACGGTGCCGAGGAACACCGCGAGCACGAGGCCCCGCACCGACCTGAACGCGCCCTTCGGGTTGTCGGCTAGCCGCCGCGCGGCCAGCAGCGAGGAGGCGCCGGAGCTGAGCCTGCCGAACAGCCGCGCGGCACGGTCGGTGAGCCACGGCCCGGCCACGACGAGGCCGATGAGGACGATGATGAGGCCGGGGAAGAGTGGCTTGCCGATCGCAATCGTGTTCGTCTCCGCGATTCCGGCGAGCACCAGGGCGACGCCGAGGACCAGCGGAATAAGCGACCACACCTTCGGCCGGGGCGGAGTCATCCGGCGCGTGACGCCGAGCGGAGAGATCCTGACGCGCCGAAGAGATAGTGCCGACCAGACGGCGGACAGCAGCGGCACACCGATCAGCACGGCCAGGTAGCCCGCCGCCGTGGGGGTGACCTCGTCGCCGAAGTAACGGGCACTGGTGATGGCGGTATCGGCCAGCGTCGGCTGGAGCAACCGGAAGATCGCGATACCGATGAGGGCGCCGAGCAGGGCGCCGACGGCCGCGTCGACGGAGGCGATGACGCCGACCTGACGGGAGGTGGCACCCGCGAGCCGCAGTGCGGCGAAACGCTCCTCGCGCCGCGCCGCCGCGAGCCGGGTGGCCGTCGCGACCAGGATCAGGATGGGCAAGACGAACGCGATCGCGCCGACCACGAACAGGTCGCGGAAGTAGTGGGTCCAGATCTGCTTGCCGGGGGCGGTCGCGATGTGGCTAACAAGGACGGTGGCCGAGAGGCCAGCCAGCTTCGCCGGCGCGTAGCCGACGTAGATCACCAGCTCAGTCGGGCCGGTCAGAGCCTGGTGGCCGATGGTCCCGGCCAGCTTGCCAGGGAACCGGTCGCCTAGCTCGTCTCGCGGCACGCTGCGGATGAGCGCGGCGAGAGCCGGCGAAGCGTAGTACTGACCGGCCGCGGGCAGCCTGGCGATTCCCGGCGGGACCGGCGCGGCCGGGCCGAGGCCGGCAATATCGAGCCGCTCGATCGTCTGGCCCTGGTAGATGTCGTTGCCATAGTTCCACAGCTCGGAGTTCGCCGCCGCCGCGTAGTTCCTGCTGACCGGCTGTCCGACCGTGGATTCCCAGGACGGCCGGTGGCTGGTGACCTCGAACGCGTGGAAGTCCGCCAGCACGCAGAGCAGGATGGCGACGCCGACCGCGACGGCGCCGGCCGTGATCAGCAGGCGGACGAACGCCTCGCGGCCGCTGCGTAGCGTCAGGCGCAGCCCTAGCCGGTACGTCATCGCTCGACCTCGACCTCGGCGTCAGCGACCGCCGCGCCAGCATGCGTGACGACCTTGCCGTCTCGCACCAGGACGTGCCGGTCAGCGCAGGCGGCGACGCGAGGCTCGTGCGTTACCACCACGACGGTGGTGCCCTCCTCGCGCGCGCTTCTGACCAGCAGCTCCATGACCATCTCGCCGGTCAGGGTGTCGAGGGAGCCGGTCGGCTCGTCCGCGAAGAGAACCTTGGGCCGCGCGACCATCGCCCTCGCGATGGCCACCCGCTGCGCCTGGCCGCCGGAGAGCTCGCCGGTGCGCCGGGCGCCGAGGCCATCCAGGCCGAGGCGCGGAAGCCAGGCACCGACCCTGGCGTAGGCCGCTTTGCGGCCGACGCGGCCAAGCAGCAAAGGCAGCGCGATGTTGTCCGCGACGGTGAGCTCGGGTACCAGCTGGCCGAACTGGAACACGAAGCCGAACGACGTGCGCCGCAGCTCGGTGCGCCTGGTGTCACTGAGGGTGTCCAGCCGCTGGCCGTCGAACCAGATCTCGCCCGCATCGGGCGTGTAGATCCCGGCCAGGCAGTGCAGCAGCGTCGATTTGCCTGAGCCGCTCGGGCCCATCACTGACAGGACCTCGCCGGGCTGGACCGTCAGGGTCGACCCGACCAGGGCGGGCGTCTGGCCGAACGACTTGTACACGTCCCTGGCCGCGATGACGGGCCGGCCGACGTGCGATGCCGACAGCCGGTTCATTACGGGAGTCATGTCGAACGCACCATTTCCGCCAGCGCGTGGAGCCTGGCTGAGGTCACGTCAATCCATCGGAGATCGGCTTCGAGGTGGAACAAGCCGTGGTCGGCCAGCAGCCCGTCCATGAGGCTGCCGGTTCGCTTGACCTCGGTCAGCTCGTGCATTCGGCGCAGGTGCATGGCCCGCTGGATGTCCAGGTAGGTGTCGGCCGGGCGGCCGAGCATGAGGGCCAGCACGACCTTCGAGAACAGCACCGTCTGCAGGTGCGGCTCCGGCTCGATCGGCTGCATCAGCCAGGAGTCGAACTCGTGAGCCCCGAGCCCAGTGATCGTGTATGGCTTACGGTCCGGCCCCGCGCCCGGCTCGGCCTCGCCGCCGGTTACCTTGCCGTCCCTGGCGAGCCGCCTGAGCGTGGCGTACACCTGCCCGAACGGCAGCGGCTTACCCCGGCCGAAGTAGGTGTCGTAGTCGCGTTTCAGGTCGTACCCGTAGCTCGGCTCACGCTCGAGCAGCCCCAGGAGAGTTAGCGGTACGCTCACACCTCGGATGCTACCTCGGGAACTACACACTGAGTGTATAGATCGAGTTAGTAATTAGGTCACAGCTCGGTGACGGAGCGGCGACTCGTTGACGGCTCGCCGCCGCGTCGTTAGCTTTCGCTGGAACGTGTTTCACTTTCTGGGCGAGCGGTGAGGGTACAGCCGGCCGCGCTCCGTCGGGCAGCCGACCGGACGGCTTGCACCGACGGCGGCGCGCGTGCGCTGCGGTGAGGAGGCGACCAGATGACGGCGCCCCCGGCCGACCAGTCGCCCACCGATAAGCGCAAGATGACCGTCACCGAGCGGAGCATCCCCGGGCTGACCACGGCGCTGCAGCAGTGGCTGATGGCACAACCGGACGCGCCGGGCACGCCGACGGTTTCCGGCGTCCGCGGACCCGACAGCAACGGGCTGTCGAGCACGTCCGTGCTCTTCGAGGTGAGCTGGTCCGGAGCGGGCGGCGTGCGCACCGGGTCCTACGTGGCCCGGATGGCGCCAGAAGACGGCGCGGTCCCCGTGTTTCCCCGCTACGACCTGGCCACTCAGTTCGAGCTGATCAGCCTGGTGGCCGCGGGCTGCTCGATACCGCTGCCGCAGCTGCGCTGGAACGTCCCCGACGGCGGCCCGCTGGGTACCCCGTTCTTCGTCATGGACCGCGTGGACGGCCGGATACCGCTCGACAACCCGCCGTACGTCTTCACCGGCTGGCTGCTGGACGCGACGCCCGCGGAGCGGGCGACGCTGCAGCGGGCAACCGTGCAGATCCTCGCGACGCTGCACGCCATGCCTGCGCAGGCCGCGGTGGTCCCCGCCCTGCGGCCGCCGCCCGGCCGGGGCTCGCTGCGCCACCACGTCGACCAGCAGCGCGCCTACTACCGCTGGGCGCTCGCCGACGACGGCGTCCGGGTTCCGCTCATCGAGCGGAGCTTTGCCTGGCTGGAGGAGCACTGGCCGCGCAATCCGGGGCCGGACGTGCTCTGCTGGGGCGACGCGAGGATCGGCAACGTCATCTACGCGGGCTTCACGCCGGTGGCGGTGCTTGACTGGGAGATGGCCGCGGTGGCGCCGCGCGAGCTCGACGTCGGCTGGTTCATCTTCCTGCATCGGTTCTTCCAGGACATCGCGGAGTTCTTCGGCGTGCCGGGCCTGCCTGACTTCCTGCGGCGGTCAGAAGTCGAGCGCTGCTACACCGAACTCAGCGGTCACCCGCTGCGCGACATGGACTTCTACGTGACCTATGCCGCGCTGCGGCACGCGATCGTGATGGCCAGGATCCGGCGCCGGATGATCCACTTCGGCGAGGACGACGTGCCGGCCGACGTCGACGACTACGTGATGCACAGAGCCAGCCTGGAGCAGCTGCTCGCAGGCACCTACCGATGGGACTGACACGAGTGCCGATTCCGCTGGACGAGTACCCGATCCACCAGTCGCCGCTCCCGATGGACCGCGTGGTGACCAGTGACCGCAACTTCTACGACCGGTGTTACCTCCACGCGCACGACCGCACCGGTGACGTCTTTCTCGTCACCGGTCTCGGTGTCTACCCGAACCTCGGCGTGATCGACGCGTACGCGACCGCGCGGTGCGGTGACCGGCAGTGGAGCGTGCGGTTTTCCGACGCGCTGCGCGAGCGCGGCCTGGAGCAGCGGGTCGGTGGCTACGAGATCGAGGTCACTGATCCGCTACGGCGTCTGCAGCTGCGCTGCGCGGCGCCGGACGGCGCCGTCGAGTTCGACCTGCGCTGGACTGCGGCATTTCCGGCGGTGCAGGAAGAACCGCACCTGCTCCTGGCGGGCGGCCGGCCGATCCTCGACGCCTCGCGATTCTCGCAGGTCGGCAGCTGGAGTGGGAAGCTGCGGGTCGGGGACCGGGACTTCGACGTGACCGACGACCGGTGGACGGGGTTCCGCGACCGGTCCTGGGGCATCAGGCCGGTCGGTGAGGCTGAGCCGCCGGGGCGGGCGGCCGCCGAGGGCATGCACGGCTTCTGGTGGCTCTACCTGCCGCTGCGATTCCCGTCCTGTGCGGTCATCGTGATCCTGCAGGAAAATCCCGACGGCTACCGGACGCTGAACGACGCCCGGCGGGTCTTCGCGGACGGCCGCGTCGAGCAGCTCGGCTGGCCGCGTGCCGATATCAGCTACCGGCCGGGCACCAGGCACCCGGAGTCGGCCAGGATCCAGCTGACCGATCCGGCGGGCAAGCCGCTCACGATCGAGGTCGAGACGCTCACCGCTGTGCCGCTGCACGTCGGCGCCGGCTACGCCGGCGACCCCGACTGGTCGCACGGCCGGTGGATGGGGCGCGGCTGGAGCAGCTCCGCCGTCTACGACCTGACCGACCCGGCCGTGGCGGGGCGGATACCGTTCGGCGTGATCGACCACCTCGCGCGGGCCGTCATGGACGGCGAGGAAGGCTGGGGGATGCTCGAGCATGCCACCATCGGGCGCCACGATCCGACTGGCTTCGCCGACTGGTCGTCAGTCAGCGGTTAATGCGGTGCCGGCTGCCGCCTGCCACGGGCATGATGGCTGGGTGCCGGCGTACGCGGGCGAGTTCGACGCCGATCCGACGCCGGAGCTGGCCTTGCCGGACGCGATCTTCGCCAACGCCAGGCTCGCAGCGGTCTACGACGCGCTTGATCCCGACCGGAGCGATCTGGACGCCTACGCGGCGATCGCGGCCGAGTTCGGGGCGCGCGCCGTGCTGGACGTGGGCTGTGGCACCGGCACGTTCGCGTGCCTGCTGGCGGGCCGCGGCCTGGAGCTCACCGGCGTCGACCCGGCGGAGGCGTCGCTGGCGGTCGCCCGGGTGAAGCCGGGCGGGGATGCGGTGCGCTGGCTGCACGGCGACGGGACCAGCCTGCCGGCGATGCAGGTCGATCTCGCGACCATGACCGGCAACGTAGCGCAGGTGTTCACCACCGACGACGCGTGGGTTGCGACGCTCCGGGGCGTGCACGCGGCGCTGCGGCCCGGCGGGCGGCTGGTGTTCGAGACCCGCGACCCCGCGCGGCAGGCGTGGCTCGGCTGGACCGCCGAGCAGACCCAGACGTCAGCCGCGATCCCTGGCGTCGGGCTGGTGCGGAGGTGGGCCGAACTCACCGGCAGCTGCGGAGAACTGGTGTCGTTCCGCACGTTCACCGTCTTCGAGGCCGACGGCACGGTGCTCACGTCGGACTCGACCTTGCGGTTCCGCGAGCGGGACGACGTCGCCGCGTCGCTCGCAGCCGCAGGCTTCCGGCTGGACCAGATCCGCGATGCACCCGACCGGCCCGGCCTGGAGTTCGTGTTCGTTGCTCGTCGGTCGTCGTGAGCGCCGTGGGAGCCCTGGCCCGGTCGTCCGGGCCAGGGCTCCTGCCGGACCCCCGTCAGCTCAGGGCACCGTGTAGGCGACGACCTGCGCCTTGCCGCCGCCGCCCGCGGGGCCCCCGACCACAGCCCCGGTCACCGGGCCGCCCGCGGAAACGATCACGGTGTTACCCGCGACCACCAGCGGCGCATTCGTGGACGTCGGCAGCTGATGGCGATAAACGATCGCACCGGTAGTCCGGTTCAGCGCGATCAGCTCGCCGCCGTAGAGGGTGCTGAAGACGAGGTCGTTGGAGACGGTGGCGGCACCGAGCGCCATCTCCGGCAGCTTGGTGTCCCACTCCACCGCGCCGGTGGCGAGGTTCAGCGCCTCGATCTCACCGGTGGCCGTCTTGGTAGCCGCGCCACCCAGGATCTGGGTGAGCTCGGTGTAGGTGATGGGCTCGTCGACGGTGGACACGTACACGGTGTCGTCGGCGACCGCCGGGTTGCTGAGGACACCGCCGAGAACCCCGGGCTCGATCGTGACCGGGGCCTTGAGGTGCAGCTTGTGCTCCAGCGCCAGCAGCCCGTCGTTGTCGTGGCCGTTGTGCACGCCGACCGGCGCCTTCCACAGCAGCGCCCCGGTCTGCGCGTTGATGGCGTAGACGTAGCCCATCTTGCCGGCGGCGATGATCACGCCGGTTCCGTTGATGCTGGCTGCGATCGGCGAGGTCTGCAGGTCGTGGTCCATGAAGTCGTTGGGCACTGCCTGGTAGTACCAGCGCAGCTTGCCGGTCGCCGCGTCGAGGTTCACCTCGCTGTCGTCGTAGAGCAGGCGGTTCGGGTGCGCGATAGCGGTCGCGGGCGACTCGTACGGGTTGCCGATGCCGAACGTCACCGAACCGTCGCTGCCGACCAGCGGCGGCTCCCAGGCGCCGCCGGTCGGTACCCCACGCATCGCGGCGTCGGACCCGACCGTGGTGTTGAACTTCCAGATCTCCTTGCCGTTCGCCGCGTTCAGGGCCAGCAGGATGCCGCCGCCGGGCCCGCTGCCGAGGGCGCTGGCCAGGTAGAGCCGTCCGGCGATCGCCTGCGGCTGGATCTCAAACACGCCCTGGCCCTTGGTCAGCAGGCTGCGGTCGACCCAGACCGTCTTGCCGGTCGCCGCGCTCAGCGCGAAGACCGTGTAGGCCGTTTCCCCGTACACCTGTCCGTTTGCGATCGCGACGCCGTCTGGCCCCGGCCCGCCGAGCACCGGCGTGTTGAACTCGTGCTCCCACCGCAGCTGGCCCGTGGCGAGGTCGAGTGCGTACACGTTCGATTGCATGTCCTGGATGTAGACCACTCCGTCCACAACCACCGGCGACATGGCGAGCGCGCCGACGGTTTGCGGCTTGCTCGTGATCCGGAACGACCAGGCCTGCTGCAGCTGTGGCACGTTGGCCGACGAGATCACCGAGTCGGGTGCCTGCCGGGTGTTGGCGAGGTCCGCGTTCGGATACGGCCACGACCCGGATGGGGGCGTGGCCTTGGGGTTAGTGGTCGTGGCCGACTGGGCGTGGGTCGCCGTCGGCGTGCTCGTACCCGTGCACGCCGCGGCGAGCAAGGCCACCAGGACTGCGAGCAGGCTCAGCCCGATGCGGGTGCACCTGGTACGACTCGAGGTCGGCATGGCACCTCTCCCTTGACTCACAAAACTGATATCAGAATGATAGGAGATTGACATCATTGCTGCAACCGGCTTTGACATTTGTCATCGAGAACCGGTGCGGTCCGGCACTACCCGGCGGGCGTGGTCGGCGCGAGGCTCAGGCTATGACGGTTACGACTGATGCCCGCCCGGGCATCGTGCTCTCCCGGCTCGCGAAGTCCTACGGGGCGGTGCGGGCCGTCCGCGACGTCAGCCTGGTGATCGCGCCGGGCGAGACAGTCGCCCTGCTCGGCCCGAACGGCGCGGGCAAAACCACGACCATTGACATGATGCTGGGGCTCATCCATCCGGACGGGGGAACGGTGTCGATCTTCGGTGCCCCACCGTCCGCTGCGGTGCGGTCCGGATGGGTCGGCGGCATGCTGCAGACCGGGGCGCCGCTCGATCACCTGCGGGTCAGGGAAATCGTCACCCTGATGGCGTCCTACTACCCGCACCCGCTGCCGGTCGACGACGTGCTGAGGATGACTGGCACCGCCGAGTTCGCGCGGCAGTGGACGACCAAGCTGTCGGGGGGCCAGGCACAGCGGGTGCGGTTCGCCGCCGCGCTTGTCGGCGACCCTGACCTGCTCCTGCTCGACGAGCCGACGGCGGCACTCGACGTCGAAGGACGGCGAGCCTTCTGGCAGACGATGCGGACCGCGACCGATCGGGGCAAGACCGTCGTCTTCGCCACGCACTACCTCGAGGAAGCCGACGCGTACGCGGACCGGATCGTGCTGCTCGCGCACGGTCAGATCGTCGCGGACGGCCCGGCCACTGAGATCAAGGCCCAGGCGGGCTCACGGACGATCCGGGCGACGCTGCCGGGAGCAGACGTCGCGGCGCTCGCCGCGCTGCCAGGCGTGCGCAGCGCGCAGCGGCACGGCGACGCGGTCGCGCTTTCCTGTTCGGACGCGGACGCAGCACTGCCCGCGCTGCTGGGCGCCTTCCCCACTGCCCGGGACATCGAGGTGACAGGCGGAACGCTCGAAGAGGCGTTCCTGGAACTGACCGCGAGCGAACCCAACGCCCGCGAGGACACTGTGGAGGCAACTCGATGAGCGGCTCAACGCACCTGCGCTACGAGATCCTGCGTACGCTGCGCAATCCCATGCTCTACGTCATCACGCTGGGGCTGCCGCTGGTGCTGTTCTACGGTGTCGCCTCGGGGCAGCGGCACGTCACCCACGACGGAACCAGTTTTCCGCTGTACTTCATGACAGCCATGGCGGTCTACGGCGCGATGTTCGCGGTGACCTCGCCCGGCGCACGCATCGCGAGGGACCGTGCCACGGGCTGGACCCGGCAGATGATGATCACGCCGTTGCGCGCTCGTACCGAGGTGACCGCGAAGGTGCTCACCATGTACCTCATGGCGTCGGCCGCCCTGGCGCTGCTCTTCCTGGCCGGCGCGTCACTCGGGGTGCGACTCACCGCTACGCAGTGGCTCGAGCTAGCCGGCCTGCTGCTGGCTGGCGTCGGTCCCCTCGCGGTGCTCGGGCTCATCCTCGGGTACCTGCTGCCCGGAGACGCCCTGACGCCGGCCGTCGGCGGTGTGGTGATCCTCTTCGCGCTCTTCGGGGGCGTGTACGGATTCCAGCTCGCCTCGTCAGGCCCGCTGTTCGATGTGATGAAGGGCCTGCCGTCGTACTGGCTTGTGCTGGCCGGGAACGCCACCGTGAACCACGGCAACTGGCCGGCTGAGGCCTGGATCACGATAGCCACCTGGGTCGTGGTGCTGATCCCGGTTGCCGTGCTGGCCTTCCGCCGTTCGGCGAGCCGGGTGTGACCCGCGACAGCCAGTACTCTCAGTGAACGTGGACAGTCAACCGCGGCCCGCCACTCTGGCCGAGGCAGAGTGGGTAGCGCAGCAGAGCAGGTGGACGGGCGGCTGGCGGCGCTTCATCATGGCGGCCATTCCGCTGGTCTATCTGGTCTTCCTGGTCGCGGCGATACACCAGAACTCGCGCGGCGAAGGCCAGACCGCCGGCTACGCCTTCGTTGTGGCCTTCGCAGTGTCGTGGCTGGCAGCCCCTGTGTTCTTCTCGCACTGCAGATCCCCCCGCGGCTTCTGGCTGTACTACGGTGCCCTGGCCGCGATTTTCGTGGCCGAACTGCCGTTTGCGCACGCAGCGGGCTTCGTCCTGTGCGTGTTCCTCACGATCCTCATCGTGGGGCGCCTTGGCGCCTGGTCTACCCCTGTCGTCGCCGGCTTCGCCCTCGCCGCTCTACTGGTTCCGGTCGCCATTCCGTCGTGGCACGTCAGCCTCGAGGCGTCCTTCGACGACGTCACGCCGGTGGCGATCCCCGTTGTCGCGCTCACCATGTTCGCGGTCCTCGCGGTGGTGCGCGGCAATCAGGCGCTCGCGGAGGCGCGAGCGGAGGTTGCCCGGCTGGCGGCGGAGAACGAGCGCATCCGGATCGCCCGTGACCTGCACGACCTCCTCGGTCACTCGCTGACCACGATCACTGTCAAGGCGGGGCTGGCGCGGCGTCTCGGCCCGGCCGACCCTGGTCGCGCCGTCGAGCAGATCGCCGAGGTCGAGGAGCTGTCCCGGCAGGCGCTCGCGAACGTCCGCGCCGCCGTGTCGACGTATCGCGACGTGACGCTCGTGGGTGAGCTGGCTCGCGGCCGCGAGCTGCTCCGGGCATCGGGCATTGCCGCCGACCTGCCGACCGCCACGGACGTGGTCGACCCCACCCATTCCGAGTTGCTCGGCTGGGCACTGCGGCTGGGACTGACCAACGTGGTTCGGCACGCCCACGCGACCACCTGCGCCGTCCGGCTGTCGCCGGACGGCGTCGAGATCACCGACGACGGCGTGGGCTCTGCCGCACCGCCGGGGAACGGCCTGAGCGGCCTGCGCGAGCGGGTGCTGGCGGTCGGCGGGTCGGTCGACGCCGGGCCGCTGCAGCCGAGCGGCTGGCGGCTGCGGGTGTCCCTGGCCGGCCCCGGCGGCGGCCCGTGACGGTCCGCCTGCTGCTCGCCGACGACCAGGAGCTGATCCGCAGCGCCCTCGCCGTGATGCTCGACCTGGAAGACGACTTCGAGGTCGTCGCGTCGGTCGGCCGCGGCGACGAGGTGGTCGCCGCCGCCCGGGAGCACCGACCGGACGTGGCCCTGCTCGACATCGAGATGCCCGGCATCGACGGCCTGGCGGCCGCCGGGGTCCTCGCGCAGGAGGTGCCCGCCTGCCGGTCGGTCATCCTGACGACCTTCGGGCGCCCCGGCTTCCTGCGCCGGGCGATGGAATCGGGCGCCTACGGGTTCGTGGTCAAGGACGCACCGGCGGAACGGCTCGCCGACGCCATCCGCAGGGTGGCGGCGGGGGAGCGGGTCGTCGATCCCGCACTCGCCGCCGCGACGCTCGCGAGCGGGGTGTCTCCGCTGACGGCACGCGAACGGGACGTGCTGGTCGCCGCCCGGCCGGGCGCGACGGTCGCCGCGATCGCCGAGAAGCTGTTCCTGTCCGAGGGCACGGTGCGCAACTACCTGTCGTCGGCGATCGCCAAGACCGGCACGCGCAACCGGGCGGAGGCCGTCCGGACCGCGGACGAGAACGGCTGGCTCTGACGGCCGGGCCGCGGCGCCCGGCTGCGTAGGGTGGGAGTCCGCCACCCCGAGGTGAGGAGCCGCATGCGCGTCGCCGGGCCGGTCGGCTTCGACCTCGACCTGACGTTGATCAACTCACGGCCGGCCATCATGGCGGCGTGGCTGGCGGTGGCCGCGGAACTCGGGGTGCGCATCGACCTGGCCGAGGTCGACCAGCGGATGGGCATCAAGCTCGAGGACGAGGTCGCCTACTGGTTCCCGGTGACGGGCCACGCGGCCGCCGCCGAGAGCTACCGTCGTCACTACGTTCGCCTAGCGGTCACGCACACGTCCCTGCTGCCCGGCGCCGCTGAGGCGCTGGCGGCGGTCCGCGACGCCGGCGAGCGGGCCGTGGTGGTCACGGCCAAGCATCCGGTGTCCGTCCGGCCCAGCCTCGCGGCCGTCGGCCTGCAGCCGGATGAGGTCGTCGCGCACGTGCACGGCCCGGAGAAGGCGGCCGCCCTGGCCCGCCTCGGCGCTGCCGTGTACGTCGGCGACACTCCTGCGGACATGGCGGCCGGCCGGGACGGCGGCGCGATCCCGGTCGGCGTTCCGACCGGATCGTTCGGGCCTGGCGAGCTGACCGCAGCGGGAGCGCGCGTGGTCCTCGGCTCGCTCACGGAGTTCCCGGCGTGGTATGCCGGACTGCGTACCGAGCAGTCCGAGGAAGGCAGGAACCGGTGACCGCTGACATCCTGGCGCTGGCCGACCGGCTGTGGCGCGGCGAGACGCCGACCAGAGAGTTCCACCCGGTCGGTCACCTCGGCGGTCTCGCCGAGATCTGCGCCGGGGTCGCGTTCCTGCCGGCGTTCGCCAACGTCACCGCGATCCGGACGGCCGACGGGCTGGTGCTCGTCGACACCGGCAGCGCGTTCGTGGCGCGGGCCATTCACGACGAACTGCGCCGCTGGACCGGCGAGCGGCTGCACACGGCCATCTACTCGCACGGCCATATCGACCACGTCTTCGGCGTCCCGGTGTGGGCGGCGGAGGCGGCGGACCAGGGCTGGCCGGCGCCCATAGTCGTCGCGCACGAGGCGGTGCCGCGCCGCTTCGACCGGTACCGGCTCACCGCCGGGTACAACCAGATCATCAACCAGCGCCAGTTCGGCGCCCCGGGCCTGCGCTGGCCGACGGAATACCGG
>Ga0187783_10001546_pt1 | contig 17018 bp, 17 predicted proteins | sample 1015_SJ02_MP02_2_FD_132471 | JGI IMG/M metagenome (GOLD analysis project Ga0187783, IMG submission 132471) | Tropical peat soil microbial communities from peatlands in Department of Meta, Colombia - 1015_SJ02_MP02_20_MG | ecosystem: Environmental > Terrestrial > Soil > Wetlands > Peat | place... | reverse complement strand
TATGCGCTGAAGGACGGGCAGATCTACGTGCTTGAGGTCAATCCCCGGGCGTCGCGCACGGTGCCCTTCGTCGCCAAGGTGATCGGCAAGCCGATCGCCAAGATCGCCGCACGGGTCATGGCTGGGGAGAGCCTGGCAAGCTTCGCACTGGATCCACCGCGAATCGACCATGTGGGGGTGAAGGAGGCAGTGTTTCCATTCGCGCGGTTTCCGGGGGTCGACACCGTCCTCGGACCGGAAATGCGTTCGACCGGCGAGGTCATGGGGCTTGATCGCTCGTTTGCGGTAGCCTTTGCTAAGAGCCAGATCGGTGGCGGCTCGAGGGTGCCGCGCCGCGGTACGGTATTCGTCTCGGTGCGAGACATCGACAAGCCGCGCATTGTCGACAGTGTCCGCCTGCTGCACGACCTGGGCTTCAAGGTGATTGCGACGTCCGGGACCCAGCGTTTCCTGGTCGAACACGGCATAGAAGCCGCCAAGGTTAACAAAGTCCTCGAGGGCCGGCCGCATATCGTCGACGCTATCAAGAATGGTGAAGTTCAATTGGTTTTCAACACCACCGAGGGGGTCACCGCCCTGGCCGACAGCCGGTCCCTGCGCCGCGCCGCCCTCTTGCATAAAGTCCCATACTACACCACTCTTTCAGGGGCCGTCGCCGCGGCGCAGGGAATCAAAGCGCATCTCGGGGGCGATTTGGAAGTTCGCGCGCTGCAAAGCTATTTCAATGGCCTGCCATAGACGCAAGACCGGGCAGGTCACGGGTGACGGCACGAGAACGCGAAAGAGTTCCGGGATCGCGGCGCCGAAAATAAGGGCCCGCGATCGGAACCTTTTGACTATCGTGTGGTCGGAGGACCATGGAAGATGGAAAAGATCCCCATGACCGCGGCGGGCTATGCCGCGCTGGAGAACGAGCTGAAGCACCGTCAACAGGTGGAACGGCCTCGGATCATCCAACAGATTTCTGATGCGCGATCGCATGGCGATCTGTCCGAGAATGCGGAGTATCACTCGGCCAAGGAGCAGCAATCGCATAACGAAGGGCGCATCGCCGAGCTCGAGGACAAGCTGGCGCGCTCCGAGGTCATCGACGTCTCGAAGCTGTCCGGCGAGACCATCAAATTCGGGGCAACCGTGACCCTGGTCGATGAGGACACCGAGCAGAAACAGGTTTGGCAGATCGTCGGTGAGCCCGAGGCCGATGCCAAGGCTGGCCGCATCTCGATTGCCTCGCCGCTCGCCCGGGCGCTGGTGGGCAAGAAGAAGGGCGCCTCGGTCGAAGTCGTGACCCCTGGAGGGGCTAAGGCCTTTGAGGTTCTCAAGGTCGAATGGCGCTAGGCGGTGCTGCCCGAACGACCTGAGGGTCGCCGGGCTCCCGAGGGCACCCGCCCCTTCAAAGAGCGCGGGCGACTTCCATGGGTACTGCCGGAGCGTCCTTGGAATTGCGTAAGGTAAGCGAGGTCTTGACGTTGCGCACGTGGGGCGCCGCCGTCAGTTCGGCCACCAAGACCTGAAAGGCGCGCAGATCCGGGGCAACGCATTTGAGGATGAAGTCGATCTCACCCGACAGCATCCAGCACTCGCGCACCAGCGGTTGACGGCGCACGAAGGCCTCGAACGCGCTGAGGTCAGCCTCAGCCTGGCTCGCAAGATGCACCATGGCAAAGGCCGTCACCTCGAAGCCGAGCAGCTTCTCGTCGAGCAACGCCCGATAAGCCTTGATGAAGCCGGCCTTCTCCAGAGCTCGCATGCGCCGCAGGCAGGGTGGCGGCGAGATGCCGACGCGCTGAGCGAGGTCGACATTGGTGATTCGACCATTGTCCTGCAGCTCTGTCAGAATCTGCCAATCGACGGTATCCAGGCGGGTCACGGGGCGTCTCCGAAGCCGGGTGTCGAAGCGACCGCCGCCCAGTCGGGCTTCGGATCGCGCCGAATGCGACGACAAATAACCCGAAGGACGCGATTGGAGAAACATTATTGCGCGCAGCGGTCCCCAGGCTGTAAAGGTACCGCCCCAGCTGGCCTGCGTCCCTTGCATACCTCGGACGAGCCTCTAAATTGTCCGCGGCGGCCCGAGTGGGAACCGACGGTTGCGCCGCCGACGCTGTTGCAACGAGGATTGCTATGGTCCCTGCCGACCCCGCCAAGGTCGTGATCGTTGGCTCCGGCCCCGCCGGCTACACCGCAGCGATCTATGCGGCCCGCGCGATGCTGGCCCCGCTGCTGATTCGCGGCATCCAGCCCGGCGGACAGCTCACCATCACCACCGATGTCGAGAATTATCCAGGCTTCGCCGACGTCATCCAGGGGCCCTGGCTGATGGAACAGATGGCCAATCAGGCGACCCAGATGGGCACTCAGTTCGTCGAGGACCATGTCGTCAAGGTTGATCTGTCGCGGCGTCCGTTCCGGCTCGACGGCGATTCCGGGCGCGTGTACCTCGCCGAGACCCTGATTATTGCCACCGGGGCGCAGGCGCGCTGGCTCGAGCTTCCGACCGAAGAAACATTCAAGGGCCACGGTGTGTCGGCCTGTGCGACCTGCGACGGCTTCTTCTATCGCGGCAAGAACGTGCTGGTGATCGGCGGCGGCAATACCGCGGTCGAGGAAGCTCTGTTCCTGACTAATTTCGCGACCAGTGTCACCCTCGTCCATCGGCGTGACATGTTGCGGGCGGAAAAAATTCTCCAGGAGCGCCTGTTCAGGCATCCCAAGATCGCCGTCATCTGGAACAGTGTCGTCGAGGCGATTGGCGGCACTGACGACCCCTTGAAGGTCACCCACGTGAGACTGCGGAATGTAAAGACCGACACCGTCACCGAACAGGCGGCTGACGGTGTTTTTGTTGCGATCGGACACGTTCCGGCCACCGAGCTTTTCGTCGGCCAGGTCAAGATGAAGCCTTCCGGCTATATTCTGACCGCGCCGCACTCGACCGCGACTTCGATACCGGGGGTATTCGCCGCCGGCGATGTCACCGATGATATCTACCGTCAGGCCGTTACGGCGGCCGGTCAGGGCTGCATGGCGGCGCTCGAGGCCGAGCGCTTCTTGGCAGCTCAGGAGCAGCCGCACGTTGCCGCTGCCGAATGAGCCGTGAGCCACGCGCGGGTTCGTGGCGGGGTAAAGGGCACCATGGACTGGGACAAGCTGAAGGTATTTCACGCCGCGGCCGAGGCGGGCAGCTTTACCCACGCCGGCGACCAGCTGGGGCTCTCGCAATCAGCGGTGTCGAGGCAGGTGAGCGCTCTCGAGCACGAGCTCAACGTGCCGCTGTTCCATCGCCACGCGCGCGGGCTAATTCTGACCGAACAGGGAGAGCTGCTCTACCGCACCGCCCATGATGTCTTCATGAAGCTCGAGGCGGCGCGCACCAAATTGACCGACAGCCGTGAGAAGCCCAATGGTCAGCTGCGGGTCAACACGACCGTCGGCATCGGCGTGCACTGGTTGACCCCCCGACTCAACGAATTTTTGGACCTCTACCCCGACATCAACATTTCTTTGATCGTCACTGACGAGGAACTCGACCTCGCCATGCGGGAGGCCGACGTGGCGATCAGGCTGCGCCTGCCGGTTCAGCCCGACCTGATCCAGCGCAAGCTGTTCTCGGTGCGCTTCCACGCCTACGCATCACCAGAATATCTCAAACGCTTTGGTACGCCGCGCACACCCGATGAACTCGACAAACACCGTGTCATGGTGGTGGGCGGCAATACACCAACCTACTTGCAGAACGCCCACTGGCTGATCGAGGTGGGACGCAATGGCAAGGGCTCGCGCGTTCCCGGGCTAATGATCAACAACGTGCTCGGACTGCTGCGCGCCTGTCAGCGCGGCGTGGGAATCGCCATGCTGCCGGATTATCTGGTCGAGGAGAACGGCGGGCTGGTGCAATTGTTCGGCCAGGCCGATCCGATGGCGGCGGACGCCTATTTCGTCTATCCGGAGGAGCTCAAATCAGTCGCCCGTGTCCAAGTGTTTCGCGACTTTCTGGTCGCCAAAGCGCAGCGTTGGAGCTTCTAGACAGCCCGGCCATTTGAGCGCAGCGGCGCCGACGCCCCCACCAAAGTCTCGCCTTGAGTTCGATCCGCGGTTGTGTGCTCTCCGACGCGCTGGACCTGCGTCGCCGGGGATTACGACGAGCTTTCCGTCGCTTGCCGGTCTGAAGTTCCAACGGTAATGAGATATTTCCACTACCAACGGTTGCGGTGCTCGCATGGCTGGCATGCAAGCCCTTGCGTTGTGTGCCGTTCGGGCGCGCAGCATAGTTATTAGGCGCTGTCGGCAGCCGGTCTGCGTTTTCCTCCCAGGTAGCGGTCGGTCTGCAGTCAGCTGTTCCCCTCTGGAAGGTGATTGTCGGTCTTTAGTGCCGACAAGACTGCGCCGGGCCCTCGGGTCCGGCGTCTTTCTTTGACGGGTGCTGCCGCCTTGCGGAACAGATTTTTCTGGGGCGCGCCTTATCTCTCCCGAAATGCTGCCATCCTAGCGCCGTCGCTCGCTTGAGATTCGTCCAGGGAGACCAAGTTGCTATAGCAATTGAGTATCACGTCGGCACTCATGAAGATCGATTGCTCATGCCGGCGTGGGTGGCGCAGCGGAATTCACAGAGATTGTTACAGGCGCTGCCGGTTTTCTGGTCCGCAATCGACTGGCCCGGCGTGTACGTCGCCTCACGTTTGGCGGATCAGAGGCCGCCTTGGATCGAGATTGGGGAATCGGCGATGCGTTGCCCCTCCGCCGTCACGGGGACCAAGCTCCCGACACCGCATAGTGCGCGCATCGTAAGAGGATCTTCCGATCCTCCTCAAGCCGCCGGCTGCGAGACCGCGCTTCATTCAGCCGCGCGCCGCGCCGCTACAATCTGATCGGCCTGTTTGCCAGACAACTCCGCCATGTGATCGAACCGGAAGGTGAAGCTGCCGACGCCGGCCGTTGCCGAGCGGATCTCGACGATAAGGTCGCCTATTTCGGCCTCAGGCATCAGTGCCCGGACCACGTCCCAGCCTGCCCAGCCTTCGCGGGTATCAAAACCCAAAATCTGGCCGCGGCGCCCCGACAGGATCGCATTGATCTTGGCGGTGGCCTCATTGGGACAGACGATTTCCACCGAATGGATCGGCTCCAGCAGCACCGGCTGACACTGCGGCAGGGCTTCGCTGATGGCGATGCGACCCGCGGTGCGGAACGCCATGTCGGAGGAGTCGACCGTGTGGTAGGAGCCGTCGATCAGCATCACCGTGATGTCGACTACCGCGAACCCCAGCGGCCCCGCCTTTAGCGCGTCGATAACACCCTCTTCGACCGAGGGGATGTAGTTGCGGGGGACCACGCCCCCGGTGATCTTCTCGTCGAAGCTGAAGCCGGCGCCTCGCGCCAACGGCTTTATATCGAGTACGACGTCACCGAACTGGCCATGGCCACCCGACTGCTTCTTGTGCCGACCGCGCTGAACGATGCCTCGACGGATGGTTTCCCGGTATCCGACCGTCGGGCGCCGCGTGTTGATCGCAACGCCGAATCGCGATGCCAGGCGCTCTGTGGCGACGCGCAGATGCATCTCGCCCTGGCCCCATACCACAACTTCGTGGGCCTCTGGATTATGGACAACGGTGAGCGAGGGATCTTCCTCGACCAATTTCTGCAACGCCTGACCGAGCTTGACGTCGTCCTTGCGCTCGCGCGCGGTAATGGCGATCGCGAGCACCGGCGGAAGCGGGTTGATCGTCGCCACCGGCGGTAGCGCCTGCTTGCCGGTCGTCAGGGTGTCGCCGGTCTTGGCATGATCGAGCTTGCCCAGGGCGACGGTCTCGCCGACCCCCGCCGGGCCACGTTTTTCGCTCGCCTGCCCGGTCAGCTTGAAGACCCCGGACGCGCGGTCCGCCGTCTCGCTCGGCCCGGTCAGCATCGCGCCTTCGCCGATTGTTCCGGACAACACCCGGGTCACCGACATCTTGCCGCCATGGGTGGTGTGAAATGTCTTTAAGACATAGCCAATGCCGTCCCCATCGGGCTTGATGTCCAGGCGCGCCGACGTCTCAGAGACGCCGGGCGATTCATGGCGCAACGCCTTCATCAGCCGCAGCACGCCGTTGGTGCGGGTCGCGACCCCGATCAGCACCGGACAGATCGCACCGTCACGCAGCTCCTTCGACAGGTCGTCGAACACCTTGTCGCGCGGCGGAGGAATGTCTTCGAGCAATTGTTCCATGAGCTCGTCGTCATGGTCGGCGAGCTTCTCCAGCATGGTGAACCGCGCTTCCTTTTCGCGGTCGAGCTGTTCGCCTTCCAACGGGATGATCTGCGAGGGTGAATGCTCCTGATAGACATAGGCTCGCTCGAGCGCCAAATCGACGAAGCCGGTCACAATTTCATTTTTCCAGATCGGAATTTGCCGCAGCACAAGCGGAATGCGGGATGCGGGCTGGAGGACCTGCAGCGTCTCACGCACACGAGTGTCAGCCTTGTCGATCTTATTGAGGAATAGAAAGCGCGGAATGCCGAGGTCCTCGAGTTCGCGCAGCACCAGCTGCAATTGCGGAACCTTGCGTTCGTCCGCTTCACAAACCACCACCGCCGCATCGACAGCTGGCAGAGCTGCCCGCATGTCGTGCAAGAACTCGACGGAGCCCGGACAATCGACAAACGTGTAACTGTCTCCCATGAAGGTCGTGGACGCGACCGAGAGCTCGATGCTCATGCGATGATGTCGCGCCTCAGGACTGGCATCACCCACAGTGGTGCCGGCGTCCACGCCGCCCTGGCGCTGGATTGCACCGGTGCGTGCGAGGATTGCTTCGAGCAGTGTGGTCTTGCCGCTCTGAAAAGGGCCCACCAGCGCGATACACCGGGGCCCCCTCGGACTCGTGCTGCCGGGCTGTCCCATATTTGCCTCCCTCTCCGGTCGATTCGTTAACAACGTTGCCGGTTTCGGGCCTCGTCCAGGTCCGCGCGAATATCGTTTCAGGTGGATGCGGCTCTGGCAAGAGGGGTGAACTACCGTCCGCCGAAACGGGCCGTTTTCACGACCCGCGAGACACCAAACGGTTCACATGACGCCCCCCGCCAGTCCGGGTGGCATCGGCCGCCTGCGGGCGATGATTTTTCTTGTTGGGTCGTAAGATGGGCTGACTTGAGCAGGTGGCGCCAGCGGGGTCGCTGCCATCCCCGGGGCGGAGCCCCACCGTGGGCACTCGGCCGTTAACGAAAATTAAACCGCTCGGCCCGCGGCCGATCAACAGCTTAGAGAAACGGGCCAAAAGAGATTGGCCGATACCATTGACGATCGTCGCAAAGCTGGTCACTGGCCGAGCCAGCGCCGACTGTCCCGGCCTCATTGGTCGGCAGGCCTTCTGTTCGAATGCGGTGATCGGCGGTCCTTCAGGCATGCCACAGATCGTCAAAAAACCGGCCCGGCAGCGTCGAGTTGCCGCAGCCTCGTCCCGTCGGGTGAATTTGCTTGAAGAAACCAAACAGCCGTCACCCGCTGATCCGCGGGCGAGATCGGCGCGAAGCCGACGCGCCGTTTGCTCTATTCCTGGAGGCGGCGCGGACATCGAGGCCGGCTCCCCGCCGAAGGTGACATCCGACTGCCCGCCGCGGCGCTTCCCGACTAATCCTCCCGGTAGCCGTACTCCGGCACGTTACCCTGATTGCCGTAATATTTGTATGGTAGAAACTTGCCCGACATTGTTATCTTGACCCGGTCACCTTTGGGATTTGGAAGGCGCTCCATCGCAATATCGAAGTCGATCGCCGACATGATGCCATCGCCGAATTCCTCCTGGATGAGTTCCTTCCAGGTGGTGCCATAAACCATCACCAATTCATAAAATCGGTAGATCAGCGGATCGGTAGGCGGCATGCTCGAGAGCGAGCCCCGGTAGGGGATTTCATTGAGCATCGCCTGCTCGCCCCGGTCGAGTCCGAACAGCATGGCTGCGCTCTCGGCCTGGGGCTTTGGCAGCTTCATCTGACCAAGCAGGGCCGCCGTAATCAGCATCGGCGAAAAGCCCCCGATCTGTTCGCAGATGTATTTCCAGGTCCAACCGTTTTCTCGCTTGATATCGAGAATTTTTTCGGTGAGGTCAGCACGCGTCATTGTTCATCTCCCTGGAGGACCGCTCGAGACGGAGTCGACACCGCGCTCGCCGCAGCGAAGCCCCGCCGCGGGGTGCTGTGCAATCGGCGTGCCAAGCGCCGGAATCCGGGAGGGCTGCGATTGGTATCGGGAGCCGGTCCGCGAGTAGTTGTGACAGTGCCGGCGCTTGCGCGGTTGCCGGATCCCGACTAGCCAATCAGATCGATGCGGCATCGGCGCGCCGGTTAGCCGCAGGTGCCATCAAACGGTCGAATCAGCCCACAAAATTACCGCGGCCAATCGATCGCCACCAGTCTGCGGTTCGAAGGCAGGCGCGTCGGCCTCGCTCCTGCTGCGATCAGGGTCTCGTGGATGTGAGCCATTCCGAGCGGCGCTCCGGTTGGCGCCGCGTCTGGCCCAACCCGCCACCCGCTCGACGCGGCCTCCTGACGAACATGACTGGCGCCGACATGACGAGTTCCGGCGGGCTTGCGGGCGAACTCACCGAAGTCTAACTTCCTGGCGGAAGACATTTTCTTGTGAGGATTGCGACGCGGAACATTCTAGTTTGGAACGTTCCCCATGCAAATTGATTTGGATCAGGCCATCGACATTTATGCCCGGGCCCTGCGTGCCAGACATAAGGGGCGCGCCCACCTGGTTGCGCTCGAACAGTCGCAGCACTTGCGGTCGGTCGGTGATCACGAAGGCTCGCGCGTATGGAAGCGAATGGCCGATCGACTGCCCCCTCCGCCAGCGCCGGCGTCCGGCGAACATTGAGCCGCTCTCCGGACCAAGCGAATCTGAACCAGTAAAACACCTGTTAAATGCCTGCTGCCGTTCGCGGTGCGGTGCGCCGGATGGTCGACGGGTCGTCGGCGGGTGAAAGTCACATGTGTCCGCTGGCCCTCGGCGGGGCGGCGTCGTTGTTGTTGGAGCCGTCGGCTGAAATTATCTGAGCAGCGGTCTCAATTTGCCTGTCGCAGAATCGTCATTGATGACTTCTAGATACAAATGGCTGACCCGGAGAATATCTGATGCTGATAAACACCGTCATGCTCGCGACCGCAACCACGCTGGTGACCCTGATGGCTTCTGCCATCGCCGGCTTATTTCTCCAGCGCCACCGCTTCCTCGGCCGACCGGTGCTCATTGCCCTGCTGACATTCCCGCTTGCCTTTCCGGGCGTGGTAGTCGGCTTCATGATCATCCTGCTTGCTGGGCGCCAGGGCCTGATCGGCGACATTTCCGGACGTCTGTTTGGGACTAAGCTGGTGTTCGCCTATTCGATGGAGGGCCTTTTTCTCGGATACCTGTATTTTTCGATTCCCCGCGTTATCCCGACCATCATGGCCGCGGTTGAAAAACTCGATCCGCGCGTCGAGGAGGCCGCCCGTTCGCTCGGGGCCGGACCATGGGCCGTCCATCGTGACGTCATCCTTCCGGCCTTGATGCCGGCTTTTGTCACCTCCGGCGCGATCGTATTTGCAACCGCGATGGGTGCGTTCGGGACGGCTTTCACGCTCGCCACGAATATCAATGTGCTGGCCATGCTGATCTATACCGAATTCACACTCTCGGCGAACCTCGTCATGTCCGCGGCCCTCTCGGTCGGACTGGGCGTGGTGGCCTGGGCGATCCTCGCAGTTTCACGTTCCTTCACCGGAACCGCGATCGCCGCGGCCGGATAGATCCCATGCGGCAGAAGTTCGTGTTCGTTTTCGAGCTGATCTTCACGCTGCTGGTGGCGGCTTTCCTCATAATCCCGATCGTGCTGTCCATGACCGCTGGGATCACGGTCAATTACTTCCGCGGCGTTGGCTCAGGTCTGACGCTCGCCTGGATCGGCGAAGTGTGGACACTCTACGCCGACACGATCGCCCGCTCATTTGAAATTGCGTTCACTACGCTCGCGCTGACTGTTTTGATCGGCGTTCCGGCCGCCTACGCGCTGCATATGCGGCCAAGCCGACGCTCGCGCCTGATCGAGGAAGTCATTACGCTGCCACTGGCGATTCCCGGGCTTGCGATCGCGCTGGCACTGCTACTGACCTATGGCGGCTTCGGCGAGTTCCGGCGCTCCTGGTTGTTCATCCTCACCGGACACGTCGTCTTCACGCTCCCTTTCATGGTCCGCTCGGTGTTGGCCGTGTTTGCTGTCACCGACATCACGACGCTTGATGAGAGCGCGTCCTCGCTTGGTGCGTCGCCGTGGCGACGATTCTGTGACGTCATCGTGCCGAACGCCAAGGGCGGTATCCTGGCAGGTTCCTTAATGGTGATCACGCTCTCCCTTGGCGAATTCAACTTGACCTGCATGCTTCACACGCCACTCACCAAGACGCTGCCGGTGGGACTTGCGGACAGCTACGCCTCGATGCGGTTGGAAATCGCCTCAGCATACACCCTGATCTTCTTCATCATGATCGTTCCGCTTCTGGTCGCCGCGCAGCTGCTCGCCGACCGCGAGCGTTTGAGCCGGAGCGCCGATCCGTGACCGCCTTGCACGGCGCATCGGTCGGGCTGCGCCAATGCGGAAAGACCTTTGCGGACGGCCGCCGCGCGCTCGAACCACTGACGCTCGACATCGCTGCCGGTGAGACGATGGTCTTGCTTGGACCGTCGGGCTGCGGCAAGACCACGACCTCGCGCATGATAGCCGGCTTGGAGCGACCAGACCCGGGGGGGCGCGTGTTGTTTGACGGCGAGGACGTGACCGCCATCCCCATCGAGCGGCGCAATATCGGAATGGTGTTTCAATCCTACGCCCTGTTCCCCAACATGACAGTGGCCGAGAACATCGGCTACGGGCTCAAAATTCGCCGCACCAGAAAGGCCGAACGGGAATCGCGGGTGGCCGAGCTCGTGATGCTGACCGGCATCGGCGGGTTGGAGAACCGCCGCATCGATCAGCTCTCGGGCGGTCAGCGTCAACGGGTGGCGCTGGCTCGCGCCGTCGCCATTCGCCCCCGGGTGCTTCTGCTCGACGAGCCGCTGACTGCCCTCGATGCCTTACTGCGCGAGCGACCGCGCGGCGAGCTTAATGCCCTGCTGCGATCACTGGGCGTCACCACCATCTATGTGACCCACGACCAAGCCGAGGCCATGGTGCTTGGCGACCGGATCGTGGTGATGCGCCGCGGCGCGATCGCGCAGATCGGAACACCGCGGCAGATCTATTTTGAACCAGCGAGCCGCTTCGTCGCGGAATTCATCGGTGCCGCCAACATCATCACGGCGCCGCTCGAAGACGGCTATCTGGTCCTGCGCGGCGGCCGGATTGGCGTTCCGGCGAGCGCGATCACGGGCGCGGTTGCAGCCATGATCCGGCCGGAGGCAATCGGCCTCATGGCGGCCTCTGCGGCGAATCTGATCGGGCGCGTTGCAACCGTCAACTTCGTCGGCGACCGACTGCGGCTGACGGTCATCGAGGCGGCCGACCAAGTGATTACCGTCGACGCGCCCAACACGGCGACGGTCCGGGCGGGCGACCAGATTGGGCTTGCGATCCCTCCAAGCGCGGTCCGCTTCCTCAATGACGGATCCGCATGATGAGAGGAGCACCGACCGCCATCGCCCAAATATCGGATCTGCACATCAAGCCGCCGGGCGCGAAAGCTTACGGCGTGGTCGATACCGCCCGCGCGCTTTCTCGCTGCATCGACCATCTCAATCTCATGTCTCCGCCGCCCGATATCGTAGTCATCAGCGGTGACCTCGTCGATACCGGGAGCGAGGCGGAATATCAGCATCTTGAACAGCTTTTTGCGCCACTCAAATCTGCGGTCGCGGTCATTCCCGGCAATCACGATGTGCGCGCGCATCTGCGCCGCCTGTTTCCAGCGCAACCGTACGCCCGGCAAGAAGGTGCCCTTGATTTTGCCCTGGCGGTCGCCGACCTCGATCTCATCCTGCTCGATTCCAGCGTTCCGGGCCGACCACACGGCTGGCTGGGCACGGATACGCTGGCGTGGCTTGACGAGACGCTGGGCGCGGCACCGGAACGGCCGGCGGTGTTGTTCCTGCACCACCCACCCTTTCGGAGTGGAATTTCGCACATGGATCGACAGATCCTGTTGAACGCTGACACACTCGGCACGATCGTTGCGCGTCACCCGCGCACTCGACTGGTGGCTGCCGGTCACATCCACCGTGCCGCATCGACAATCTTTGCCGGCACGCCGGCCACGATTTGCCCGGCACTCAACCATGCGGTCGACCTCGACCTGACGGCGGCGCGCGTTCCCTCATTCACCGTCGAACCGCCGGCCTTTCATCTCCACCTATGGATGCCAGACGACCGATTCGGCCATCTTATCAGCCACGTAGTCCCGGTCGGAAGGTTCGAAGGCCCTTATCCATTTTTCAGGACCGATGGCAAGTTGCTTTGATCGGTCTGTTTCGAGCGCGTCTTCAGACCGCCGCCCACGACGGTCGATCGCTGCCAAGTGTCGGCCTTTTGGGCGGGTGCCCGCGCGCCATCGCCGCTACCTTTTTTCAACCAATCATAAGGCCGCTCGTCGTCAGCGGGCCCCTCATGGGGTGTCGCATCACCCGCGTAGGCCGCCGCTCGAAATCGCGGCGGCCTTTAGGAGCGGTGACATCTCTCGGAGGAATCGAGAACCTCACATCGGCGGGGCGGCATCACGACCGACGATGATCCGGGCTGCCTGCAGTGTTCCGTCCTCTTTTTTCTCGGCCGCCGGAATAAAAACTTTGGCGCCGGGTTTGAGCTCGCTCGCATCACCTGGCGTAAAGGCGACGATCGTGGTCTGCGGCACGACCGTGATTGTCTTCTCACCACCCTGATATTTGAGAGTCAGGTTATTGCCCTCGACACGACTCACGGTCTGGGCAACCGTGGCATTGGTCATCGTACTCTTGGGCTGCAGATCCCACGGACGGTCCCCCTCGCCGGTGCCCCGCATGGCTTCCGGGAAAATGTGCACCTCGACGGCGCGCCAGCTGCCGTCAGTCTGCGGCAGCGCGGTGATGCCGACGAACGATCCCTCCTTGATGCCATCAAGCGAGGCCTTGACCACCGCATTGACCGTCAGCTTGTCGGCGAGCTTCACGGTCACATCGGTCCCGTCACGGGATTTGACCTCAAGAAGCGGGCCGTCAACTTTTTCGATCGTGCCGCGCACACGGACCGGCTGCTGGGCCAGGCCGATTGACCCCGTGGCCAGCCAGGCAAGACTGGCGACCGCCAACATACGAATGGTAGCATGGTAGCTCATCTGATCCTCCCGAATTTGAAAGCTCGCCACGCGGACGAACACCAATGAGATAGCATTATTCCGAGCATGAAGGTGATTGGGCGTGTCATCGGCGACCGGCCCGACGGCTTGCAACACCAAGCGGTGGTGATCGGTTCCAGTTGCAATTCAGGCTCAGTACAGACCCGGTGTTGCTCCGCCATCAACCGCAATCGCCGCGCCCTGAATGTGGCGCGCACGCTCCGAACACAAGAACAGGGCCAATTCGGCGGTATCCTCGGGTTGACCAAGGCGGCGCAGGCCCTCCTTGGCGATCGCGCGCGCCCGGACCTCGTCGGGCGAAATACCCATCGCTTCGGCCCGTTGCTTGAACAGTTGACCGACCCGCGCGGTTTCGGTGAGACCCGGATGAATGACGTTGACGTTGATACCGTCGCGCTTGCCAAGGCCGGCGACCCCCTTGGAAAAATTGGCCATGGCGGAATTCACCGAGCCACCAATCAAAAATTCCGCGTCCGGTGTGCGGGCAGCACCTCCGATGACATTGACCACGTGCCCCTGTGCTTGTCTGAGCAGCGGCCAGAACAGCCGTGTCAGGCGCACACATGCGAACAGCTTCAGCGCGAAGCCATCCTCCCACGCGCCGTCAGGCAACTCAAGGAACGCCCCTGCTCGCGTCGCACCAGCCGAGTTCACCAGAATGTCACAGCGACCAAATTGAGTGCTCACCTGCGCGAACACGTTCTCGCATGCCTCGCGCTGACGAAGATCGCCGGCGCATGTCATGGGCTTGAGGGCGCCACTGCTGGCCATGGCCTCGGCTGCTGCGGCAAGGTTGGCGGCCGAGGAGGCCGCAAGCACCAGCTGCGCACCCTGACGCGCAAAGGCTTCCGCGACGGCACGCCCGATGCCACGGCTACCACCGGAAACGACGACGATTTTGTCAGTAAATCCGCGATTCATGCACGTCTTCCTTCGCTGAGTTACGCAGCGCCCGGACCAACTTCTGACATTGGCATGGTCATACAGCTGTCGCAAAGCGCTCTTTGATGATGCTGACGACCTCGTCAGGGTCCCGCTTCCACCAGTTCGTCGACAGGACTTCCACCTCTATCCGCCCCTGATAACCGACGGCCTCGACCATGCGGCGTATCGCCGGAATATCGATGACACCGTCGCCGATCATGCCGCGATCGAGCCGAAGATCCTTGGTATCCGTGAGCCAATCACTGACGTGGAAGGCGGCAATTCGAGAGCCTGCTCGTTTGATCTGCGTTTCGAGGTCCGGGTCCCACCAGCACACATAGGTGTCGAGCGCAATTGCAAACACGTCTTCAGCGCCAAGAGCATCGCACCAGTCATTTGCCAGCTTGAGCGTGGCCAGCACCGAGCGTGTCGCGCAGCTCATGGGATGCAGCGGTTCGAGCGCGATCGTAACCCCGCAGCCGCGCGCGTGGTCTGTCAGAGTCGAGAGGCGATCGAGCGCTCGGCCGCGCACGCGTACCAAATCCTTCTCGCCCCCCTCGAGGCCTCCGGAAAGAAGCACGAGACAGCGTGCTCCAAGTGCGGCCGCCTCATCGATGGCCCTACGTACGTCGGCCAGCGCTGCTCCGGCGGCCTGCGGATCGGGCGACGAGATCAGTCCCGCAAAGCACAGCCCGGATACCTCAAGACCGTGATCCTCGATACAAAGCTTGGCGTCGGCCAGCGTTGTTTCGTGCAAGCGATCGCGCCAGACGCTCATCGCCGTAACCCCGTGCCGTGCCAAACCTTCGACAGCCTGGCGCAGCGTCCACTGCGGCAACACAGTCACCTGGTTGATGGAAAGGCGGGCAAGCTCGGGCATGGGACAAACCAGGGTAAGGACCAATGGGAGTCGCAGGATTCCCGCAGCACTGACGGCTGCAATCGCTATTATCAAAGGTTACGCGTACATCTGTGTCAACATATCCTGCACCATGACAAATCGTATCTACATTAGTTGGTATGCGTCACACTTTACGGTCGTCGACGATTGAGGGCAAACAGGCACTTTACAATGCGCAACTGAGTTGCCGGGATGGTTGGACATCGACGCCATGGGTCGTAGTGGGCCGCCGAGCCCAGCAACCTCGCCGCCTCGGTCCAAGGAAAGCTTGGCTGGGATCCGATCCAGTCAACCCAATATGGTGAAGGTGGGCACACTGGCTCGATCTGGCGGTGACCGCGATACAAGTTTTCAGAAGCCCAACGACTTGTAAGACAGTTGCGCCACGATGCATAGTCGACCTGCCCCATTCGACTTCGAAGAAAATGTCCTCGGGAGGTTCGATGAGCGAGTTCTATGTGGCCGTAGGCGACCGAGTGTCGTTCGCCAAGACGGTCGGCGAGACGGATGTCTATCTGTTTGCCGGAATCACTGGAGATTTTGCTCCCAATCACGTCAACGAGGTCTATATGGAGCGCTCGGGCTACCGGCGACGGATTGTGCACGGCGCATTGCTTGTGGGTTTTATGTCGGCGGCCTCCACGGTGGCGGCCGGCAAGGCACGCCACGACCCGGAAGCAACCCCGGTGTCGCTCGGTTACGATCGGGTGCGATTTCTAGCGCCGGTCTTTTTTGGCGACACCATCGTGGTCGACTATTGCATCAGTGCAATCGATCCCGACCGGCTGCGTGCCACCGCCGACATCGAGATCAGAAATCAGGACGGAATATTGGTCGCGATTGCCATTCATATCCTGAAATGGGTCAAGAACGACAACCAATTATAATGTTATATCAAGGCTTTAGGCCATTCGCCTGCACGCTAGCGACCAGTTAGCAATCACCAAGCGGCGTCACGCCCCCTATCAAACCTATCACCGCCACTGATGCGGGCCCCTTCCCGCGCACCGACCGGTCCCATCACCAGCACCGACCAGCGCCGATCGACACCGGGGAAGCCATCCAGCGCCACCACGCGCAAAGGCGTCCCGCTCCGACGAGCTCGATCGGCATGACGCTGCGATCGTCGTGCGACACGCGTCGTGCCTGGGTCAACTCAGGTATCCGGCCACCCCGACGCGGGCGCGCGAATTCAGTCACCGTGTTCGAAATCCAGATGCGAATTTTCGTTTTTGATTTCGACTGCGCTGCCCGCCGGTCGAATGCGCTCAGGTTGTGACTGCGGGGGGCTGGTTTGTGATTGTTGCTCCCCATTCGGCGGGACTGACGTCGCGAGCGTGCGCAGAAAAGAGCCAGTGGTGCCCGTCGAGGTCGCGAGCACCGTATTGGCGCTCGCCATAGATTGTCTCGTGAAGGTCCTCTACGATCGTCGCGCCAGTGGCTTTCGCTCTGTGGTAGTGCGCGTCGACGTCGACGACGAACACGGTGAGCGACTGGGTGCCGTAACCAAGTTCGGCCGGGGTCTTCTGTTCTGGGTCTGCGGCGTCCAGCATTACCCAGGCCTCACCCAGATACATCTGGGCTCCGCTGGGTGCGCCTGGGGGCCCGTACCGGTAGTGCTCGGTGAACCCGAACGTGGCGGTCAGCCAGGCTGACGCCTCGGCAACGTCCCGATAGGTGATGTGCGGCAGCACGGTATCGGGGGGAACCGAGCGGTTGGTCACCATCAGGCTGCTCCCAATCTGCGGAGGAAATCCAGCTGGACGACCCGGCGGCGGCGATGATCTCGGTCCCGCTCCCCCAACGCCGGCCCGCCGCGAAAATCAGTCCTGAGCGTTCCCTTTGATTTGCG
>Ga0187783_10001545_pt1 | contig 17019 bp, 13 predicted proteins | sample 1015_SJ02_MP02_2_FD_132471 | JGI IMG/M metagenome (GOLD analysis project Ga0187783, IMG submission 132471) | Tropical peat soil microbial communities from peatlands in Department of Meta, Colombia - 1015_SJ02_MP02_20_MG | ecosystem: Environmental > Terrestrial > Soil > Wetlands > Peat | place... | reverse complement strand
GGCCTGGGCTCGCTCGGCGGCAAGATCTTCGATCTCTTCCGGTGTTTCGTCGAGGTCAGTAGAGTCCTCTTCTGCCGATTCTTCCGAGGCAGCGACAAGATCGTGCTCCTGTTCGCGCACGGCGTCCTCGATCTGGGCTTCGCTGACGTGCGCGGCCAGCGTGGCGGCTTGATCTTCGCTTAGGTCGCCAATTCCCGCAGGTTCGGAGGAGGATTCATGTTCCGTCTGTGCCCGCTCGCTTCCGACCGGGGAATCATGCTCCTCTCGATCGTCCCTGAGGTGTTCGGGCGATTCCTCGAATGGCTCGGCAGGGATAATCGGCCGCACCGCAGCGGAAGGCTCGTTCGGCTGATATTTGGCCAGCGTTTCCCCGGGCAAAGGCTCAAGCCCGGAGAACGAGGAAGAGCGAAACGGTCGACGCTCCGACTCAAATTCGCGCGCCGATTCCTGCTGTATCGCCGCCCGCTCGGACTGCGCCGCCGCTCCCTCCTGTTGTACGGGCGTTGCCTCCTCCCCTTGCGCGGGGGGGGCGGCGGCGCTCGGCCCGCGGTCGCGGTACTTGGCGAGCGATTCTCCGGGCAGAATCACCGGTGTGTAACCGCCGGGCACCGAGGCGGAGCGGTCCTCGTAGGAACGAGGGGAGGCATACTTTGACTGCGGGAGTTCCCGGCCGCGGTAACGGTCATTCGCGCGACCCTGCCCATGTCGCTTGCGGCCACCCAGGCGACGTCCGAAATCCCGGCGCGGACCGCGATTCTCCTGCCAGCTTCGGTTGTCTGCCGGCGTCGGCCGGGGAGGCGAGTAGGGCTGCGACGGCGCCGATTCCGGCGCAGGCAGCTCCTCGAGCGCAGCCGGATGTTCGGCCGGCACCGACGAGGGGGGCTCAGCGACCGCTGCGTGCTGGGCCACTCCGCCCGGAGGCCCGGATTCGACGTCGGTCGGTTCGATGGCTGCCGCCGCCGTTTCCCCCGACGCAAACACCTGGCCGCCCTGCTCCTCCATTTTTTGAACTTTGTCTTCGACCGTGGTAACGATCTGGTCTTCTACGTCCTCGACATCCTCGAGAAAATCGCTGACGTACAGGAAGGCGTCGCTATCGAGGCCGATTTCGACAAAGGCCGACTGCATGCCTGGCAGCACGCGTGTGACGCGGCCTTTATAGATGCTTCCAACTAGTGCAAATTCTTTTTCCCTCTCGACATAGTACTCACACAGCTGACCCTCTTCTAAAATCGCGACCCGCGTCTCGTGCGGGTTCGCTGAAACTACCATTTCCTTCGACATGGATCCCTCTTCGTGCACCGGACATGGGTTCTCTGCCCAGGAAAAGCCTGCCAATTTGTCGATCTGCTTTCCTCACCGATGCATCCTGACTTCGAAATTTGTTGAGGCTAGGCCCCCCGCGCGTTGCTCGAACTCCGCATCGCCCGGAGAGGCGAAACTCGGGGTCAGTTTACGAACCGTCCCATGCGGACGTTCATCACCAGACCCAAGGCCAAAAACACAAAAGCTGTTGCCGATCCCCCATAGCTCATCAGCGGCAGAGGAATGCCGGTGACCGGCATGTATCCGATCACCATGGAAGCGTTGACCAGGACGTGAAAACCCAGAATGGCCGTGACGCCCATCACGACATACATTCCGGCCTTGTCTTTCGCCTTCTGCGCGTTATCCACGAGCCGGAGGATCAAACCCAAATACAACAGAAGAACAACACCAACGCCAATAAAACCCTGCTCTTCCGCCAGCGCGGCCAGAATAAAATCCGAGTACCGCACCGGCACGAAACCCAGTTGATTCTGGCTGCCTTTGCCGAACCCCTTGCCCCAGAATCCACCGGCCCCGACCGCGATCTGCGACTGCAGGATCTGGTAACCGGCCCCACGCTGATCTTCCTCGGGGTGCAGGAAGGTCTCAATGCGCTGCTGCTGGTACGGTTTCAGGTGCGTCCGCATGTGCCAGCCGACCGGGATCGAGAGCCCGAGCAGCACGGCGCCGATTGTGGCATGCTTCCAGTGAATGCCGGCCAGCACGACGCCCATGGCGGCGACCGGGATCAGCACCATCGCCGTTCCCAGATCGGGCTGCTTCAGAATCAAGCCGACAGGAACCAGGATCAGCAACGCGACCTTGGCCAAGTCCGCAAGCGTGAGCCGGTCGGACCGTACCTCGCTGAAGTAGCGCGCCAGCACCACAATTATAATCAACTTCATGAGCTCTGACACTTGCAAATTCACGCCGCCGCCTAGGGCGACCCACCGCTTGGCTCCGAATCGCGAGTGGCCGATGGCCAGAACGATGACCAGGGTGGCGATTCCGAAGGCGTAAAGCGCGGGCGCCTGGTCGAGCAAGGTGTGGTAATCAATGCGAGAGACCAGGAACATCCCCGCCAAACCGACCGCGATCCAGATCAACTGGCGGTACTGCATTCCCGCCATGGCGCTTGCGTGCGTTGAGGAATAAATCTCCGCGAGGCCGATGCCGCTGATGGCGGCCACAATGGCCAGAAGGGTCCAATCAAAATCGTGAACGTGCTCTTTCATGGATGCGCTGTGCCAACGCTGGCGACCAGTGCGCGCGTCTGCGTTGGGGCAGGGGCCTGGGGCGCTGCCGCGACGGCTTGCTCGGGATGGCCGGCCTTCTTGTCGTAATACGCCTTGACCACGTCGCGCACAATCGGCGCGGCGGAGGTACTGCCCCACCCCCCGCGCTGCACGAGCGCGGCAACGACAATTTCCGGATGGCGGCGCGGTGCATAACCCACGAACCAGCCGTTTTCCCTTAATTTCTGTCCGAGCTTGTTCTGCAGGCCGAAGCTTTCCGTTTGAGCCGTGCCGGTCTTGCCGGAAAAATCGATGTTCTCGAGCTTGACGAGTTCCTGGGTTGTACCGCCGGGTTCGTTGACGACCCCCCACATGCCGTCGGTAATTTGCTGGACGGTCGTGTCGGAGAGCGGAAAATGCTTGGGTGTGAGGCCCGTTACATCTTTTAGCAGATGCGGCTCGATCAAGGTGCCGCCGCTTGCCACGGCCGTAATCATGCGAGCCAGCTGCACGGGAGTGGCCATCACCGCCCCCTGTCCGATGGAGACGGAAATCGTCGAGCCGGGATACCACTTGTGATGGTAGACGCGCTCGACCCACTCCTCGGACGGGATCAGCCCAGGCTCTTCGCCGGGCAGATCGATTCCCGTGCGCTGGCCAAGCCCGAGTCCGGTCGCGTACTGCGCGATGCGGTCAATGCCGAGCAGCTTGCCCACATTGTAAAAGTAGACGTCACAGGAAGCCACGATTCCCTTGTGAAGATCGACCCATCCGTGCGCGTGGTCGCAGTGGAAAGTCCGGCCGTAGAAGGTGGCGTAGCCGGGACAGAAAACCGTGTAAGTGGCCGGGATGGCCTTCGATTCGAGCATGGCCGTCGCCAAGACGACCTTGAATACCGAGCCGGGGGCGAGCTGGGCTTGGATGGCGCGATTGAGCAGGGGGGTCTGAGGATCGGCATTGAGTTGGGCCCACTCCTTGGGAGGAATGCGAACGGCGAAATCGTTGGGGTCGAACGTGGGGCGGCTCACCACTGCCAAGACTTCGCCAGTGCGCGCGTCCATGGCAATCAGCGCGCCGGTCTTATTCGCGAGGTCGGCTTCGGCCACTGATTGCAGGTCGTAGTCGATGGTTAGCTGGATAGGCTTGCCCGGAATGGCTTCGATGTCGTCGAGTGTGCGCACGGCTTTGCCGACGCTGTTGACGACAACACGGCGCATGCCGTCGGTTCCTTCGAGGACGTCGTTATATTCGTGTTCGAGGCCAGCCTTGCCGACGATGTCGCCGGGCCGATAACGACCGTCGCTCTTATCGAGTTCTTCGGGCGAGACTTCACCCACATACCCAATCGTGTTCGCCAGCATTTCGCCGTGCGGATATCGGCGGCGCTGCACCATCATCAGTTCGAGAACGGGTAAATCGGCGCGATGCGACTCGACGAAGGCGATATCGGCTTCCGTGGCGGCGGGCTTGATGACGATGGGCTGGAATTTCGGTTCGCCCTTGGCGGCTTCCATCTGCTGCTCGAGATCCTCCCGGGTGATTCCCAGCCCCTCTTCGATCTGGGGCAGGCTCCGCTCAAGCTGCTTCGGCTGATCGCGGAGCAGGAGAATGCTGAAGGAGGGATAGCTGTCGACCAAGACCCGCCCCTCGCGATCGAGCATCGGTCCGCGCGGGGCGATGATCGGTATGAAACGAATCCGGTTGCGCTCGGCAAGGTCGGAAAAGTGCCCGGATTGAACGACTTGCAGCTTCCAGAAGCCAACCAGCAGGAGGATGACGCAAAATACGGAAACGTAGGAAACCAGCGCCAGACGACCCTGGGGAATTTTCGTATCGCTAACAGTCCATGGTGCCAACGGACCTCCAACGGGGATTTGCTAAGGCCCGCACACGTCTTGCTCTGCTCAAACTGCCATTCCGGGCGCATCTAAGCTAACACTTGGTGCGCGCGAGCCGCAAGACAACTGATGTCCAGGTGGTTACGATGGCTCTCGGCCTGGACGGTAGTCGCGATCCATCTGTACGAAAGGACAGCCGGCCCTTTGGTGGGGTCTGGGCTAGGGGCGGCGGAAGCGGTCAAGAAGGGCAAAGAGCAGGACCCCGAAGCCTGCGCTGACCAGGGAGGCAACAAACAGGCGGAGATTGAAAATCGGGGCGGAGCGCCCGAGCAGAACCCGTTCCGTGGTGGCCAGCACGGCCTGATGAAAATGGAAGAGAACGAAGACCAGCCCGAAGCGCGCGATGGGATGTTCGGTGTCGATGCGGACGCCTACCGATGATGCCAGATAGCCGACGAAAGTCTTGGCGATGCCGTAGAGGCCAATCGGGTTGTCATGGCTGAGCGCGTCCTGGAGTATGCCGATGGCCGCGCCGAGCAGCAGCCCCGAGGCGGGATTCCGGCGGCTGACCCCGAAGTAGATGGTGACGAGCAGCGGCAGCTCGACCAGTTCCGACCACCCGCCATACTTGTGCAGAAAGGCTTGCAGCATCAGGGCAAGAACCGCGGCGCCAAAGATCGTTCCGCTGTAGTACTTGTGGACTTCGACGTTTGTTTCCGACTGCATTCCGGGCGTGAGGGTGTAGGACATGTTCAGGACCGCGGAGTCCCTGGCTTGGCGCTCGACGCCGGGGAAGGCGTGCGTGAGGGTGAGCTTGCCGAAGCGGCCGCAGCTCGCTCGCCCTTTTCGAGATTCAGTTCCTGCTGCGTCAGCAGTACGAGGATGTCTTCCAGCCGGTCCAGCCGTGCAGCCGTCCGGACGTGAATGATCTGAAAGGGATTAGCCTGTTTGGCATCGGCGACAATCCCGATTGGCAAGCCTTTCGGAAAGATGCGGTCCTCTCCCGAGGTGACGATGGCGTCGCCATTGTGCACCTTTTCGTCGTTCTCCACGTACTCCATGCGCGGCGCCCCGTCTCCGCCACCCTTGATCACGCCGTGCGTGCGCGTCGAAACGAACATGGCGCCGACGCCGCTGTCGCGATCGTTGATCAGCAGGACCTGGGAGGTCGTCGGAAACACCTCGACGATCTTGCCGACGATGCCGTCCGGAGTGATCACCGCCATATTGCGACGGATGCGGTCGCGCTCGCCGCGGTTGATGAAGAGAGTGTGCGAACTGAGGTCTGCGCTCGCGCTGATCACTTGTGCGGCGACCATGGCCGAACTCGATCCGATCACTTGCGCGGCGACCATGGGGGCTTCGGGATGCTCCTGGCGGAAATCGAGCAAGGCTTTGAGGCTCTCGACTTCGGCCGCGTCGCTTTCTAGCTCGCGATTGCGCAGTTTCAAGCGGTCGTTTTCGCTGCGCAGACGGAGATTTTCGGCGCGGGCATCGCGAAGGCCGATGTAGCCACTCCAGAGGCCGCCGATATGCGAAGCGGTCCAAGTGCCGGCGCGTTCGAAGGGCATGATGATTTGAACCGTCCAGTAGCGGATGAGCGGAACTTCGCCGCGTTCGGACCGGGCCGTGCGGCGGACCTGAAAGGCGAGCAGCAACACCTGCGCGAATACGACTATGGCGAGCAGAACGAGCGGGCGGCGTGTGTTTCGGATCTCAACCATGTCAGGAGCTCCGGCCAGCGAGGGCAACCGTCCTGCTGACCGCATGCGGCATCCCGGCGAACCTCATGCTCGGGTCCTAGTCAATCGAAACCTGGCGCAGCAGATGGAAGTCGCTGAGCATTTTCCCCGTGCCGAGCACCACCGACGCAAGCGGATCGTCGGCAATCGAAACGGGCAGGCCCGTTTCTTCGCGAATGCGTTTATCGAGGTTCTTGATCAGCGCCCCTCCGCCCGTCAGCACGATGCCGCGATCACTGATGTCGGCGGAGAGTTCGGGCGGCGTGCGTTCGAGGGCCACGCGGATGGCATTGAGAATCGTCGAGATGCATTCCGAGAGGGCTTCGCGAATTTCGCTGTCGTCGATGGTGACCGTGCGCGGGACGCCCTCGATCAGGTTGCGGCCCTTCACTTCGAGCGTCAGCGGCTTTTCGAGCGGGTAGGCGGAGCCGATTTCGATCTTGATTTGCTCGGCGGTGCGCTCGCCGACCAGCAAGTTGTACTTCCGTTTGAGGTAGTGCATGACCGCTTCGTCCATCTCGTTGCCGGCCACGCGGACCGAACGTGAATAGACGATGCCGCTCATCGAAATTACGGCGATGTCGGTTGTGCCGCCGCCGATGTCGACCACCATATTTCCGGAAGGCTCCTCGATGGGAAGGCCGGCGCCGATGGCCGCGGCCATGGCTTGCTCGACCAAATACACTTCGCTCGCGCGTGCCCGATAGGCGGAGTCCTGGACGGCGCGTTTTTCAACCGGAGTGATTTCGCTCGGGACACCAATCACGATGCGAGGGTGGACCAGCACGCGACGGTTGTGCGCCTTGTGAATGAAATAGGTGAGCATCTTCTCGGTGACTTTGAAATCGGCGATCACGCCGTCCTTCATGGGCTTAATCGCCACCACGTTGCCCGGGGTGCGGCCGAGCATGTCCTTGGCCTCGCGCCCCACGGCGACCGGTTCCCCGGTGTTCTTGTTGATGGCCACGATCGAGGGCTCGTTCACCACGATTCCCTTATTCTTCGCGAACACCAGGGTATTCGCCGTGCCCAGATCGATGGCCAGGTCGGACGAGAACAGGCTGAAGACCGACCGCATGTTGTAACCGTTTTTGTTCACCTCGTGCTTCTCCCCTCAGTTTCCTTCCGGGCGCTGCTCAGGCAGCGCTATCCGGAGTTCGCGGGCCATCACAATTCTCTAGGGGACCACCACTTCCACGCGCTTTGTGGCCGTGTCCCCGCGCCGGTCCTGTCCCGTGATGGCCAGAACGTGGCTGCCCTTCTGCATGGGGGGCGTGAAATAGCGGAACAGTCCGTCCGCTTCAATATCCGCCACCCGCTCGCCGTTGATGATCAGCGTGGCCCCCGGCTCGGTGTGCCCGATGACCTCGACGACATTGCCCTGCAGTCGCGGTTCGTCAACATCGAGCCTCATCTCCTGTTCTTTGCCCTCCGCCACGAGGGTGAATTTGAAAGCGTCGCTCGGCTCACTGATATTGCTGTTTTCATCGATGGCCCGAGCGCGCCAGAAATAATCGCCGGCATCGAAGCCGGAAATGTCCGCGCTGGTTGTGACCGACCTTTTGTCCACCACCAAATGAGCGAAGGTAAGCGTGGTGCTCGCTTGCAGCTCATACTCCCGTGCCATGACTACCGGTTTCCAGGAGAAATGAATCGGGCTGTGCTTGGGATCGGCTACGATCACCGGAGCGAGATTCAGAGGTTCGACGAGTTCTGGAGGCGCGAGCACATCGGTCCTGGTGATCTGACCTCCGGTCGGAAACGAAACACGCTCGTGCTGGCCGATGTCGACGTGTTCGTTGCCGCGAGTCAGTTGCGCGCTACCGGTGGTGATCGTGATTGCCTGCTGCCTGGTTTCCGGATCGCTGCTGACCGCGGCACGGCTGTTCTCCTGCAGCGAGGCCACCGCGTCCGAGAAGGAAACCTGGGCCGACGAGCCCGGGATCTCCCATTTACCGGCGGTGGCCAGGTCGACCTGTCCGGAACTGATGTGCACGGCGACCTGCGTGGCTCGGTCTTGGGAGACGAGATTTTCCTCAACCGTCACGAGCGTGTCCTGCTTGACCGTATAGGTGGTTCCGTCGGCGAAGACGACGCGGGCCAGGCCTTCAGTTCCGGTTTGAATCAGGTCTCCTTTGTCCAGCGTAGATTGAAAGTCGGCGTTGATCCATTGCACTGAATTGGCCTTCTTCACTTGCACTTTGCCTTCGAGGTTGACAAACCGCGCCTGGCGGGCCGAAATCTCCGCGACGCCGCTCGGGTGCGGCCCGATGGCCCCGGAAATGCGGTCTAAGAAGTTCCCGGAGACTTCCGGAAAAACCAGGTAGGTGGTGGCCAGCACGATGGCCGTGATGACGATGGCGTAGAGCACGACAGTGCGGTATCGCACGGTGTGCCAATACACTTCGACCCGGCTGATTTTTTCCTTGTCACTCACTGTCGAAACCTGCGGCCCGCAAAAAAATGGGGCCAATTTCCCAATCTAGCACAGGGGTATGGGGCTTTCAACAAACCGGCAGAACAGTTGCGAAACGGCTAACATCCGATGCCCCCCTGCCTTCCTGCGGCCGCGAAGCGTTCGGCCCTCCCGGATTGGGGCTGCGCCGTGCGCGCCTTAAAGCCGCGCGCCCCGGGCCGGGAACAGTCCATATTGAGCCGTCGAGTTAGCCTCCGGGCCAAGCGAACACGGATGGCTTTCAAGCGAACGGGTTCTATAATGTCTCCCGGTTTGCGCGCCTCTGGCGTCGACCATGATAATAAAGGGAAAAGGAACAGGAACATGAGCGACACAATCGGAGAACTCATACCGCCCACCCGGTTGATGCTGACCCCGGGACCATCGTCGGTCGACCCGCGCGTCTACCGGGCCATGGCTACGCCTCTGGTCGGGCATCTCGACCCGTGGTTCCTTGAAATGATGGGCGATGTCCAGGTTTTGCTGCGTCGCGCGTTTCAGACCCGCAACCGGATCACCTATCCCATATCAGCTTCCGGCTCTGGCGGGATCGAAGCTGCGGTCGGGAATCCGCTCGAAGAAGGCGACGAATGCATTGTTTGCTCGAATGGCATGTTTTCCGAACGGATGGCCGTGATTGCCGAGCGCACCGGGGCGAAGGTGATTCGCGTGAGCGCTCCGCTCGGACATGCCGTCGATCCCGAGGACCTGCGCCGCGCGGGGAAGGGGCGGAAGGTCAAGCTGGTCGGGTTGGCTCACGGTGAAACCTCAACGGGGGTCGTGCAGAGCCTCGAGCCCTACCGGGAAGTTGCCGACGAGCTCGGAGCGCTGCTCGTCGTAGACACCGTGGCCACCCTGGGCGGCATCCCGCTCGATGTGGATGCCGAGCGCCTGGATATCTGCTTCAGCGGCTCGCAGAAGGCGCTCAGCGCTCCTCCCGGAATGGCGCCCATTACGGTGAATACCCGGGTTGAGGACGTGGTTCACTCGCGCAAGAAGCCCGTCGGGAGCTGGTACTTCGATTTGACTCCGGCCATGGATTATTGGGGCAAAGAGCGCACCTACCACCACACGCCTCCGATCTCCCTGATTTATGGCTTGCGTGAGGCGCTGCGCATTGTCCTCGAAGAGGGACTCGAAGCGCGATGGGAGCGCCATCTGCACAACCAGCAGGCACTCGTCCGGGGACTCGAGGCCATGGGCCTGGGGCTCTTCGTTCCCCATCCGGCCGACCGTCTGATCACCGTGACGGCGGTCAAGATTCCGCCGGGCGCGGACGACAACAGGGTCCGCAATCAGCTCCTCGATGAATTCAACATCGAGATCGCCGGGGGCATCGGTCCGACCAAAGGCCAGATCTGGCGCGTTGGGCTGATGGGCTATTCCAGCCAGAAGCAAAACGTGCTTCTTCTGCTGGCCGCCCTCGAGAAGGTGCTGCTTGATCAAGGATTACGGGTGCCCTCCGGCGCGGGCGTCGGCGCAGCGGTGGAAAGCTACCACCGATCGTCGCAGCAACCCGCGGCGGCCGGTGCCAGGCGCTGAGCGGCCATGGCCAAAGTGCCCACCATTCCAAACGCGGGGGCCATGAGCGAGTTCATCTCGGGCTTTGCCGTGCCGTCAAGGGTTACCGACCACGTTTATCAGTGCCGGTTCTCCCATTGTTGGAACGCGATTGCCACGCGGCATGCCGATGCCATCGACTGCAAGTTCTACGTCGATGGCAACTCCGCGATTCTCGGGCTGGCGCGCCCGGCCTTCGAGAGCTTTCGTTCGAGCGCCGGGCGTGACCTGACGGATCGAGAGGCGAGTTACGTGGCCGCTGAATATCTCCGCGAACGGCTCGAACAGGAGGATGAGCATTCGCTGTACGATGTTTCGACGAAGGACGTGCTTCGCCTGATCGCGAAGCTCGGAATTCGCTAGGGACGGTTCGACCTGAACGCGCCGAGGGGAACAGAAAGCGTGGCAGAAAACCTTGTGCACCGAGGTCTCCGATCGCACGGGGTCGGAGGATCGAGCGAGGCGAACCCGCTAGCGAGAGGGCGGCAGTTGGGGAGGTTGATCGCCGGCTTTTGGCGCAGCTTCTTTCTTGGGAAGTGATCGAACATAGTTGACGACGTCCCACATCTGGTTCGACTTGGCACGATCGCGTTCACCCGGCATCTGACCTTCTCCGTTCTTGATGATGTAGAAGATCTCGCCGTCAGTTCTGTCCTTGAGCGTCTTCATGTTGCGAAGATCGGCAAGCTCCAGCTTCATGTCCGCGGCCAAATCGCCTTTCCCCCCGCCGTCTGAGCCATGACACATCGCACAGTCATAGCCGTACAGCTTCTTGCCACGTTCGATCGAATCGGGAGTCGCTTTCACGGGATTCGGTTCTTTGACCGCTTCCGGAGGGATTTTGGAATCAGAAGGCGGAGGGCTTTGGATGGGCTTTGCCGTGTCCTGACCCAGGGCCAGCGATGCGGCTAGGCAAACAGCCGACATCAATAGCAGGTTCTTGCACATGGCCACCCCTCCCCGGCGGAGCATCGGAGACCCGAACAGGCTTAGCCCTGGAAGGCGTCGTGTCGGAAGCTCCCGGCCCCGTTCTCTATGGGCGCATTGTACGCCCGGAATCGCCGCAAGGTGCAACTGTTTTGGGGAGCGGAGCGGCTTCAGGCGTCCGAGAGGGATTCATGGAACGCGGGGTCCTGTTTCAGTTCGCCGCGCTCGAGGATCGCGCCACAATCGAGACATTCGAGATACTCGGAATCGTCGTCTCGAGCGATGACTTGCGTCCGTTTGTGTTTGCAGCCATCCGACATGCGAGTCCGTTTCTCTCTGGCCCGATTATACCACCCGGGCGGCCCGGCCCGGCTGTCGCCGGCCTTCCCGAGCGGTTGACAAAATCTTGGGCAGCGATCAGTCTCGTGCGGGAGCACATTTGATCTCCGAAGTCAGCTCGCAGAAACTCCTCGGGACGGTTTTTTTCTACGCCATCATCGCCCTGCTCGCCTACCTGGCCTACATTATCTTTGCGCCCTTTCTGGTGTCCCTGGCCTGGGCGGTTGTGCTGGTGGTCGTCTCGTACCCCGTCTACGAGCGGCTCTCAGAACGCTGGGGGCGAAGTTGGGCTTCCCTGGCTGCCACCACCGGCGTAACTCTGATCTTGATCGTGCCGACCGTGCTTCTGATCTATGCCTTTCTGCGCGAGGCGGTGAGCGCGGCGCAGTCGCTCCTAACCACCGTGCATGCCGGCGGGTACACCTGGCTCGGCAACATGTGGATGCGGCTCGAACACAAGTTTCCGAGCATTATCCCCGCGGATTTGAGCGAAACGCTGGGCCATTACGCGGAGCTAGCCGCCACCTTCATCGCGCGACACCTGGGATCGGCCCTCGCCCACACGGCCGAGGTTCTCTTTGACCTGTTTGTAACCGTTCTCGCGATGTTTTATCTATTCCGCGACGGGCATGGGATCATAGAGCGGCTGCGCGTCATTCTTCCGTTCGAGGCGGACCAGCGCGAGCGCATGGTCCACGACACGCGTGAGCTGATTTATGCGACGGTGACCTCAACACTGGCTTCCGCGGCCCTGCACGGAGTGCTTGGGGGAATCGCTTTTGCCGTCGTGGGGATTCGATCCGCTGTGTTCTGGGGCGTGATGATGGGATTCTTCTCCCTGGTTCCCCTGGTGGGCTCCGCCCTGGTCTGGGTTCCCATCGGCCTGGCTCAGATCGTGAACGGGCACGCCGGCCGCGGCGTTTTCCTACTGATTTTTTGCAGCCTGATCGTGGGCATGGTGGACAACGTGGTCAGGCCCTGGCTGATCAGCGGGCGGGCAGAAATGAGCGCTCTCGTCGTGTTCATCAGTGTGGTGGGGGGCGTTGCGGTATTCGGCCTGTTGGGAGTGGTCTTGGGACCCATCGTGGTGGCCATGGCCGCGGACCTGCTCAACCTTTTCGGTCCTTCGAGCCGGCTGGGACGACAACCAGGGCCGTGCTAGAGTAGCGCGTTCTCTGAGAAAGCCATGAATCCTCTGGTGACCAACAATTCATCTCAGCGGCAAACGCTCCCCCCGGAGAAGTTGCGGTGGCGCTGCGACCCGAAGCTGATTCCGTTCGAGACCACGGCCGAGATTGAGCCGCTCGGCGGGGACTTGGGGCAGACACGCGCGCTGCGCGCCTTACAGATGGGCGTCGAGCTCACCGCATCCGGCTACAACATTTACGTGTGCGGCCTTTCGGGCATGAGCCGGGGCGGCATGCTGGTGCGCATGATCGAGGAAATGCACCCCCAAACTGAGCCTGCTCCCGACCGGTGCTACGTGAACAATTTCAAGAATGCCGATCGGCCGCGCCTGCTGACCCTGCCGCGCGGACAGGCCAATGCGTTCAAAAAAGAGGTCGAATCGGGGATCGAATTCCTGCGGCGGCGCATTCCGCAGGTGTTCGAGGGCGAGCCGTTTCAGCGCCAGAAGACCAGGATCGTCGAGCGCTTCACGCAACGGGAAAAGGAGCTGATGGACGATTTTACGCGGCGCATCGCACGCGAGCAGTTCGCTCTGGGCCGCATGCAGGTGGGAGCTGTCGCCTTGCCCGAAATCTTCCCTGTGCTCGAGGGCCAGATGGTGCCCATCGAGGAAGTTCCCAAGTTGGTGCAGGACGGAAAAATCGAGAATGCCGCGGCGGAAGAACTCGAACGCAAGTACGATCAGTTCCGGCAGGAATTCACGGTGGTGTACCGCAAGACGCTCTCGCTCTCGCGCGAACTCGCAAGCGAGATGAGCTATCTCGAACAGGAAGCCGCCTCCGTCTTGGTCGACGGCGTGATTGAGGAGCTCAAGGAAAAGTACCCGAGCGCGCAGATTGCCGAATACCTCGAGGAGGTGCGGCACCATATCCTCGACAACCTTGAGCCATTCAAGGAGCGGGAGGGCGAAGAGGACCAGCAGGCGCCCTCCGAGGGCGGCGGCATGCGGACTGAACGGTCCGACCGCGACCCGTTTCGCGTCTACGGCGTCAACGTGATTCTGGCGCACACCGAACATGAGACCTGCCCGGTCATCTTCGAGACCGTTCCGAGCTACACGAATCTGTTCGGCATGATTCACCGCAGCTACGATTCGCGCGGTGGCTGGAGCTCCGATTTCATGGATTTGCGCGGGGGTTCGATGCTGCGGGCGGACGGGGGGTTCCTGGTCATGTACGCCTTCGACGCGCTGACCGAGGCCGGTGTGTGGCGAACCCTGAAGCGCACGCTGAACCACGGGAAGCTCGAGATTCAGCCGGTGGACGCGTTTTTTCCGTTTGCCCCTTCACCTCTGAAGCCCGAGCCCATCGAGATACACGCCAAGATCATCCTGATTGGCGACCGCGACATGTACGAACTGCTGTATGAACTCGAAGACGATTTCAAGAAGATCTTCAAGGTGCGCGTCGAATTCGACGAGGAAACAGCGTGGGGCGATGAAGTCATCCGGCAATATGCGGGACGGCTGCGGAAGCTGATCGACGAGGAGAAGCTCCTGCATTTCGACCGCACGGCGGTGGCCGCCATCCTCGAACACGGCGTGCGACAGGCCGGACGGCGCGGCAAAATCACCGCGCGATTTTTCGATTTGGCCGACATCGCGCGCGAGGCCTCCTACGAAGCGCGGCACAACGGCCATAAAGTCGTCACCGCGGAACACGTGCGCAAGGCGCACGAGGCCAAGATCGAGCGCCACAATCTGCTCGAGACCAAACTCCGCGAAATGATCGAGCAGAAGGTCATCTTCATCGATACGGATGGTTCGCGAGTCGGCCAGGTAAACGGGTTGACCGTGCTTGAAATCGGCGGATACGCCTTCGGCAAGCCCGTTCGCATTACGGCTTCGGTGGCGCTGGGGAAGATCGGGATCATTAGCGTCGAGCGGGAATCGAATCTGAGCGGCCGCTTTCACGATAAAGGCGTGCAGATTATTTCCGGTTACCTGCGGCAAATGTTTTCGCAGGATAAGCCGCTGTCCCTTGCCGCGAGCATCTGCTTCGAGCAGTCCTATTCCGGCGTCGACGGGGACAGCGCCAGCTCGACGGAGATTTACGCGCTTCTCTCGGCCTTATCCGAGTGCCCCATCCGCCAGGATCTGGCCGTCACTGGATCGGTGAACCAGCAGGGGGACGTGCAGCCGATCGGCGGCGTCAATCAGAAGATCGAGGGATTCTACGACGTGTGCCGAATGAAGGGGCTAAGCGGAAAACAAGGCGTGCTGATTCCCTCGGAAAACGTCGAAGATTTGATGCTGCGCGACGATGTGATCCAGGCCGTGGCCGGCGGGCAATTTCACATCTACGCGGTCGAAACCATCGCCCAAGGAATCGAAATCCTCACCGGCGTGCGCGCGGGCGGCCGCTCGAAGTCCGGCAAGTTCGAGCCCGATACGGTTTTTCGAAAGGTCGACGACCGGCTCGAGCAAATGGCCACGACCCTCTCCGGCTTCGAAAAGACGTAAAAAAACCCTTGGCGGCGCGCCCCCGGGCGACGACCGCTCGGGCTAGAGAAGCCTGCGCGTCTCGATGGTCACCGTCTTCGATTGCTCCCCGCGCTCGATCACGATTTGATACTTGTAGCCGACCTGCCGGAAGAGGTCACGAACCGAGGCCAGGGTCATGTCCGCGGCCGCTTCGTTGTTGATGCCCTCGATGATGTCGCCCGTGTGAATCCCCGCTTGCGCCGCCGGCGTTCCAGGAACCACATGCACGATTTCGAAGGTTTTCAGATTGGGTCCTTTGGCGACGACGGCCATGCCGCTCTTATCCTCTTCATCGTAATCGCCGAAATGCGTGTTGGGCTCAAAAAAGATCTTCTGATGCGGATAGTCGAACACGATGTTGAAGCGTCGCAAGAAGGCCGCGCCGATTACGCCGGCCAGCTTGGCCTGGTCCATGCCAGCCCGCTTCGAACGAGAGAGCTCCGCAATGATATCGGCCGCGGGCCAGCGGGCGATCTCGAACTGGCGCAGGCGGAAAAGCGCGACGTCTTCACCGCCCGTCAATTGAGGATCGTAGGCCCGCTTGACCTTCTTGCCTGGGGGCGGGAAAACGCGATGCGCATCGGAAAACCTTTGGGAAACGAGGACGCCCGCAACGAGCGTGGTGTCGAGGGCATAATCGGCTTCAAACTGCTTCCCTCTGGGATTCACAAGCTTGGCCCGGATCACGGGCACTCCGGCAACCACGGACAGCGGCAATCCGACGCCCTTGCCCGCGTATTTGTACACCCGCGGATCAAATACGCGCATGGTCTGGCGCGCGTAATCGATTTCGACGACAACTCGCGAGAGAAAGTCACCGCCCAGGGTGCCTTCGTAGGATCGCCCGATCTCGGAGGCTAGTTCCGGGCGCGCGCGCACGGGCAAAGAATCAAACGGGAAGATCACCCCGGGCAGGGCCAGGCCGAGGGCCTGGTCGGGCTGGACGCCGATTTCCTTGGCGCGGGCCGGATCGATCGAGGCTTCCGCTTGCGTGGTATCCAGCACGAACAGAGAGGGTTTGCTCTCGTTGATGGTCACCGGAACATGGACGATGTCTTCGATGAATGTGGCCGGCACTTCGGCGGCATTTCCGCCAAAGGCAAATCGCGCGGCATTCTTCGCTGGCGCCGGCGGCCCTTCGGACTGCGGAACGGGTTTGGTCTTCTGATCCTGCGGCGCCTCGCCCCAGAGAACGGCGGCAAAGGCGGAAAAACCGATACAAGCCAGGACACTTCTGCGCATCAGCCCCCCTTCGGCGAGCAAATGAATTGGCCATTATACGGAAGCGCGTTTGGTTGTGCGACTCCTGAGCGGGCGGGGGTTCAGTGGGGGGCGAGATAGCCGTCCCGTGCGAAGATGCGGTATTGCGGCGTGGCGTGCTTCTTACCTTTGGTCGGCCTTTGCTTGGCGTCGAGGACTTCGACCGACAAGTGATGCAAACGCCCGTCATGCCCCGGCGCGATGCCCAGCACATATTCGTGCCGCAGAGACGAGGAGATTTCGCGATAGTCAGCGGCAAAATCCTGTGCCGTTTCCGGGAAGTAGGCGCGGCCGCCGGTCATGTCGGAAAGCTCAACGAGCCCGGTCTGGGCTTTCTCAAGCAATGCCGTGCCGCCCGGATTCGAGGTCTCCGATACAGCTTTCTTGGACGCCTTCGGCTTCGGCGTCCGATCGTCGAGCGCGCGGCCCAGCCCGACGGAAAAGATGACCACGTCGCTGTCGCGTAGCTTTTGAAGCAGCGCGTCCCAGTGCGCGGGCGGCGAAGAATCAAGGCCGGTGGTGAGAAGGACGATGGCTTTCTTGCCGGGGAAGCGTCCGAGCGCGTCGAGTACAGTCGAGATGGAATCGTACAGGTTCAGAGCGGCGGCTCCGATGGTGTATTGAACGTTCTCGATGGCATACGCGAGCTGCTGCTTGTTCGAGGTGAACCCGACGAGCTGTTTCG
>Ga0187783_10001544_pt1 | contig 17020 bp, 16 predicted proteins | sample 1015_SJ02_MP02_2_FD_132471 | JGI IMG/M metagenome (GOLD analysis project Ga0187783, IMG submission 132471) | Tropical peat soil microbial communities from peatlands in Department of Meta, Colombia - 1015_SJ02_MP02_20_MG | ecosystem: Environmental > Terrestrial > Soil > Wetlands > Peat | place... | reverse complement strand
CCACACCCCACCGCCGGTGGTCGCGGCGGTCACGCGGGCGGCCCGCCGGGGCCTCACCTTCGGGGCTCCGATCGCGGACGAACACCGGCTCGCCGCCGAGCTGCGGCGCGCGGCCCCGGCGTTGGAGCGGTTGCGGTTCGTCAGCTCCGGCACGGAGGCGGTGATGAGCGCCGTTCGGGTGGCCCGCGGGTTCACGGGCCGCACGAAGGTCGTCAAGTTCGCGGGCGGCTACCACGGACACTCCGACGGGCTGCTCGCCCGGGCCGGCTCGGGCGTCGCGACGCACGCGCTCCCGGATTCGGCCGGCGTCCCGCCGCGCGTCGCGGCTGAGACGCTGGTCGCGGAGTTCAACGACGCCGAGATGCTCGCCCGTCTTTTCGAGCGCCACAGCGCGTCGATCGCCGCCGTCGTCGTGGAGCCCGTCCCCGCGAACATGGGGGTCGTCCCGGCTCGGCCGGGATTTCTCCGGAAGGTCACTGGTCTCGCCCGACAGCACGGCGCCCTCGTGATCGCCGATGAGGTCATCACCGGCTTCCGCCTGCGCCGCGGTACCGTGCACGAGTCGCTCGGCCTCTCGGCCGACCTGGTGACCCTCGGAAAGATCGTCGGCGGGGGCCTGCCGATCGGCGCCTACGGCGGCCGCCGCGACGTGATGGAGACCGTCGCTCCGCTCGGCCCCGTCTACCAGGCCGGCACGCTCTCGGGTCACCCGCTTGCGATGGCGGCCGGACTCGCGACCCTAGAGCTCCTCACCCCGGGAGTCTACCGGCACCTCGAGCGCACGGGGGCCGGTCTCGAGCGGATCCTCACGGACGGGGCCGAGGACGCCGGCGTTGCCCCGTTCGCCGTGCAGCGGGTCGGCTCGATGATCGGTGCCTTCTTCGCGGAAGGGCCGGTCGTCGACGAGAGCGGGGCCCGTCGCAGCGACCGCGCGCGGTACGCCCGCCTCTTCCACGCGGCGCTCGACCGCGGGGTCTACCTTCCGCCATCGCCCCTCGAGACGATCTTCGCGTCCGCGGCGATGCGGACCCGGGACCTCGATCGGGCCCGGACGGCGCTGACGGCCGGGCTGCGCGCGGCGGGGGGAGCGTACCGGTGAGGCGGACGCGGCTCGTCCGCGCCCTCTGCGGCGAGGAGACCGACACCACGCCGATCTGGCTGATGCGGCAGGCCGGCCGGCACTTGCCGGAGTACCGGCGGATCCGCGCGACGCACTCGCTGCTCGAGGTCGCGCGCACCCCCGAGCTCGCCGCCGAGGTGACGCTCGAACCCGTCCGCCGGTACGACGTCGACGCGGGGGTCGTCTTCGCCGACATCTCCCTGCCGTTCGCGGGCCTCGGGGTCGATTTCTCGGTCGACCCCGGCCTCGGTCCGATGGTACCCCATCCCGTCCGGACCCGAGAGGACGTGGACGCGCTCACGGAGTTCGACGCCCGGGCGGCGGTACCGTTCGTGGGCGCCGCGATCCGTCGGTTCCTCGAGCTGGAAGCGGACCGCCCGATCATCGGGTTCGCGGGCGGGCCGTTCACGCTCGCCGCGTACCTCATCGAGGGCCATGCGTCGCGAGAGTATTCGGAGACCAAGCGGCTGCTCTTCTCCGACCCGGAGACGTTCGACCGCCTGATCTCCAAGCTCGCGGAGATGACCGCCGCGTACCTGCGGTTCCAGGCGGAAAGCGGCGCCGCGGTCCTCCAGGTCTTCGACACGTGGGCCGGCGCCGTCTCGACCGGAGTGTTCCAGCGGCGGCTCCTCGAGCCCCTCCAGACGGTGTTCGAACGGGTACGCCCGACCGGCTGCCCGACGATCTACTTCTCGACCGGATCCTCCCACCTCGTCGAGCAGCTCGCCCGGACCGGCGCGGACGCGCTCGGGGTCGACTGGCGGGAGCCGCTCTCGAGCGTGCGGCGCCGGGTCGGCGACTGGATGCCGCTGCAGGGGAACCTCGACCCCGGCGCGCTGCTCGGTCCTCCGGAGACCGTCCGGTCGGAGGCGCACCGCGTCCTCGCCGAGATCCCGGACGGACGTTCGCACGTCTTCAATTTGGGGCACGGGGTGCTGCCCGAGACGGACCCGGAGCGGGTCCGGGAGCTCGTGGAGTACGTGCACACCGCCGGACGGTCGATGAGGCGGCGATGACCGCGAGCGGGGAGCGCGCGACGACCGCCGTCCTGTTGATGGGTTACGGGAGTCCGGACGGAGCGAGCGACCTCCCGTCGTACCTGACGGAGGTGCTCCACGGGCGGCCTCCGCCCCCCGAGGTCGTGGCCGAGTACGTGCGGCGCTACGAGAAGATCGGGGGGTCGCCCCAGAACCGGATCCTCGGTTCGCTTCGGACGAAGCTCGAGCGGCGCCTCGCGAACGACGGGGGTCCGTCCCACGTCTTCCTCGGCGTGAAGCACGGCCGGCCGGCGCTCCGGGACGTGATCCCCGAGGCGGCGCGCGCCGGGTTCCGACGTCTTGTCGCCGTGCCCCTCTCCCCGTATGCCTCCACCTGGATCAGCGAGCCGTATCTCGATGGGGTGAAGGACGGGGTCGACGCCGCGGCGTCGCCGATCGAAGTGGACGTCCGGTTGGACTGGCATCTCGACCCGCACTGGACCGGGTACTGGAGCCGGGCGATCCGGGCGGCCCGCGAGCGCGAGCCGGACCCGGGCGACGCGGTCCTGCTCTCCGCCCACAGCCTCCCGCAGCGCCTGCGCGACCGGGGGGATCCGTACCCCGAGATCCTGCACGAAACGTCCGACGCGATCGCGGCCGGGGTCGGTGGTCTCGCCCGCTGGTCGTTCACCTTCCAGAGCGCGGGGAACACGACCGAACCGTGGCTCGGACCGGACATCACGGACGTGATGCTCGACTGGCAGCGGAAGGGCGCGCGGCGCCAGTGGGTCGCGTCGTTCGGGTTCGTCTTCGACCATCTCGAGGTCCTCTACGACCTCGACGTGGTGGTCCGCGAGTTCGCCGAGGGCCACGGGATCGAGTACCGGCGGGTGCCGATGCCGAACGACTCCGCGGACGTGGTCGAGGCGCTCGCCGCCCGGATCCAGGGGGCGCCGAGAACCCCCGGCGCCGTGGTCCGGCCGCACGCCTGACACCACCGCTCGCCCGCCCCGCGCTCCGCGGGGCACCCGTTCATATCGGGAGGCCCCCTGCCCGCCCGCGATGGCCACGACGCTCGCGGAACGAACGGCGGGCCCCGTCGCCGCCGGGCTCGAGCTCGACCTCGGCGCCGAGGCCGACCGGTTCTTTCGGGAGCGGATGGCGGTCGCGGGGACCGGTTTTGGAGTGGGGACCGTGTTCGTCGGGCTCGGCGCGTACGCCCTGGGGCTGTTCGCACGACGGGGCCTGTCGCCGGAGCTCCTCGTCGCGGCCCTGCTGATGGTCCTCGGCGTCGCCGTGATCATCCTCTGCTTTCAGAGCGGGCTCATCAATCCCGTTCGGGCGATCCGCGCGGACGCGACCGGGCTTACCTACGTCCGCCGCTGGCGAGGGACGGTCCGTCGTTCGTGGACGGCCCCGGGCGTGCTCCTCGAGGTCGACGACCTCGGCCCGGACCCGATGACTCCGCCCGAAGGGAAGCTCCATCTCTTCTTCGCGGGGCCGGGGCCGGTCTACGGCAACCTGGCGAGGACCGACCTGGGACCCCTGCTGGACGCGGTCCGGGCGCGCGGCCTCGAGGTCCGGATGAAGGAGATCGAAGGTCGGTCCGGTCGCACGCAGCATCGGATCCGGCGGATCCGCATCTCCCGGCCTGCCGCGGACTGACCGGGCCCGCCGGGCGCTTTTTACGGGCGCGCGGTTGGCGGGGCCGGTGCAAATGTCGTCGACCGAGACCCCGCTCGCTCCGTCGGAGTACTGGCGCCGGATCCGGCGCCGGTTCACGTCCCGGTATCTTGGATTCCGGGAGGAGGGGGCGGTCGCTCCTCCCGGGGGGAGGGCGCCCGCGACGGGGCTGTCGCTGGTCGGCCCCTGGGCGGGCCGGCTCTGGGACGTGCAGTTTCTCGAGCCACGGATCCTCTCGCCCGACATGCAGGTAGGGGTTAGCACCGCCGTGCGCCTGGTGGAGCCAGCCGACATGCCGACCCACACAATCCCCTGGCTGTACGTCGGGGTCCGCCCCGGCGTGTTCACGCGGGGGTCGGCCGGCACCGACCGGATCCTCGAGCGGTACCGCCGACGCCGGGAGAACGCGAAGGGGGCGCTCACGGGCGACGCCGAGCTCGATCGCCGGTGGGCGGTGTACGCGTCCGAGGAAGACCTCGCCTTCGTCTTTCGGGATCGAACGGTCCAGCAGTTTCTCCGCTCCGCCGCGAAGATCTCCCCGAACCCGACCCGGGACTATCCCACGGTCGCGGTCTACGGTACCGAAGCGGCCCTCACCCTGCCGACCGGCAGCTCGCCCGACCAGGTCGGGGCCGTCGCGGGAGCGTTCGAAGGGTTCGCCCACGTCCTCGACCGGCTCGAAGAGGTACGGGGACTCGAGCCGGCCTCCCGTACGCCGCTCGCGATGGACCTCGTCCGCGACGAGGCCGGCGCGCCGTTTCCGCTGGCGCGGTTTCCGTGCCCGCTCTGCCACGAGTCGACGCACCCGCGGTTCGAGGGGAAGCTGGATACCGAGGTCTGCGAGCGGTGCCGCAAGGGGCTCTACCGCTGGCCGTGAGCTCGCGGTAGCCGAGGCGCCCGGCGACCTACGGGGGGGACGCCCCCGCCGTCGGCGCCGGGCCGGCGCCCGAATCCATCGCGCCCGCCGCCGACATCGTGTCGCCCTCGGACCGGTGCATCAGGTCCTCGACCGCCGCGAGGTCCTTGGTTCGGTATCCGCTCAGCAGCGCCCAGGCGTAGATCCCGGCCGCGAGCACCGTCATGATCACGGTGTCCCACGGGAACGGAATGTACGGCGTCGGCGGGTCGGAAAGCGGCCCAAAGCAACCGATCGCGGAGCAGGTCCCGAGGACGGAGAACCACGAGATCAGCATCTCGCTGAACAATAGGACCAGGACCCAGTAGGCGGACGAGATCATCTTCTTGCCGTCCGCGTTCGCCATCCGCTGGACCAGGAGCGTCGGCACCCAGACGATCAGCAACATCGACACCCAATAGATCAGGAACGTCTGGGTGAGCGCCGAATTGGCGATGACGGGCGGGGCCGGGGCGTACCCGAGCGGGGACCCGACGACGTTCCCGATGTAGAGGTAGGTGTAGCCGAACGCGGTGTCGATCGCGACGAGGATCAGCTGGACGACCCCGATCGAGATCGATAGGCTTCGGGAGATCCCGAGATTCCGCGGAGCGTAGAACCAGTAGAAGATCGGCAGGATCAGGAAGACCGCCGAGAGCACGTAGAAGAGACCGCCGAACTCCGACCAGTAGATGATCAGGGCCCCGCCGATGAACGCCACCGCACCGATCCAGAGCGCCGCGGGAAGCTTGAACGGCCGGTGGATGCCGGGCGCGTACCGCCGCAGCACGTAGAGCGTCAGCGGACCCATCAGCAGCGAGATCGTGAAGACGTCCGTGACGAAGTCGGCGAAGATGAACCAGGACGGGAACGGAGCGATGAAGATCGCCCCGACGACCGTGGTCGCGATCAGGGCGACCCAGGGGATCCGGGTGCGCCGCTGGATGCTCAACAGTCCGCGGGGGAAGAACCCGTCCGCGCCGACCCCGTAGACCGCCCGGGTCGCCTCGCCGAGGAAGACCCAGCCGGTGCCCGAGGGAGACACGACCGCGTCCACGAGGAGGATCGAGGCGAACCCTCCGAGGAGCGCCGGGCCGGCCTGCTTCATGACCTCGTAGAACGGCTTCGCGAAGATCGCCGTGTTCGGCAGCTGGGTCCACTGGCCCGCGACGAGCCCGTTCGCGCCCCAGTTGATCGCTCCGATGAAAACGACCTGCAGCAGCACGTACAGGACGACCGCCGAGCCGATGGACAGGATGATCGCTCGCGGCGCGTCGCGCTGGGGGTTCTTCGCCTCCCCGGCGAACTGCGCGGCCCCGCGGAACCCGAGATAGGCGAACCCGATGCCGGCGGTGGGGATCGCGATGAAGACGCCCGGCCAGCCGTACGGCACGAAGCCTCCCGCCGTGAAATTGCTCGCCTTGTAGACGGTGAAGAGGAAGATGACGGTCAGGGTCGGAATGATCAGCTTCCACCAGGTCACGATGGAGTTGAACAGCCCGAGGAACCTCACCCCGACGTAGTTCAGGAAGAAGAAGCCGATCAACAGGAGGATGGCCACGCCGACCCCCTCCAGCGTGAGGAGCCCGTTGTTCCCGACCAGAGCGGTGAACTGGGGGTAGGCGGTCAAGTAGGTGATGACCGCCTCGGCTTCGATCGCCGGGACGGTGATCGACCCAAGAATGTAGGCGGTCCCGATGATGTAGCCCGTATAGCCTCCGTGCGAGTACAGCGGCCCGCGGACCAGTTGACCGGTCTTGTGCAACGCGGAGGCGGTTTCCGAGAAGCAGAGCGCGATCGCGATCATGAAGATCCCCGCGATGATCCAGGAAACGACCGCCGCAGGACCGGCGTAGAACGCCGAGTAGGCGACCGCGAACAGCCAGCCGGAACCGACGACCCCGCCGAACGAGATCATGAACAGATCTTGGAACGATAGCGCTCGCCTGAGCTGCTTATCCGACGAGTCCGCTAGCAGGACCTGGTCATCCCCACCCATCGCGCTCCCCATGGTTCATTCCCCGCCGTGCTGCCGACCGACGGCGCCGCCGTCCCACCGGACCCGGGTAAATCTCGGGGTACCGGCAGAAATCCACGTCGGGGCGCTGTCGTGCCGAACTGGCGGAGCTCCCAAGTCGCCGCGGTCGGGACTCCTGCCAATCGTCTCAGTCACGGCTGACGGGCGAACGAGGAACTGCTACATAGATGTCTCGATGGCGCCCGTTTCGGGGGCGCCGTCCGCTTAGCGTATAACCCGGTCGGACCGAACCGCTCTCGTTCGGGCCCCAACCGACTTGCCGAACGTCGCGCGGGCCCCCCTGGTTCGGGTACCGATTTAGGGGCGGGCCCGTCTCGCCCGGCCGATGGAACGGTCGGCCCCCCCACGCGCTCGATCGGCTCGCCGGTTCGAGGAGACCCTCGCCGCTCGAGGTCTGGTCGGGCGGGTCGTCGAACTTCCGGAGTCGACGCGGACCGCAGCGGAAGCCGCGGCCGCGGTCGGCTGTGAGCTCCGGCAGATCGTGAAGTCGATCGTCTTCCGGGCCGAACCGTCCGGTGCGCCGGTCCTTGTCCTGGTGTCGGGAGCCAATCGCGTCGACGAAGCGTGGATGTCCGGCGTGGTCGCGGAACGGCTGGGGCGCGCCGACCCCGAGTTCGTCCGGTCGGTGACGGGATTCGCCATCGGCGGGGTCCCTCCGGTCGGTCACCCCGCGCGCCTGCGGACCGTGATCGACCGGGACCTGCTCGAACTCTCCGAGGTCTGGGCCGCGGCCGGTCATCCGCACGCGGTCTGCCGGCTGAGCTCCCGGGAGCTGCTGGAGCTGGTCGGAGGGACCGTCGCGTCGGTGACCCCGGTGACTCCCGCGGGCCCGACCGAACGCTGGGTGACGTTCGACTGCTACGGCACGCTCGTGGACTGGAGAGCGGGGTTCGTGCGCGCGGCCGTCCGCCTGGGGCTCGCCGATTCGCCGGCCGCTGGGGACCGGCTCTTCCGGGCGTATCTCGAGGCCGAGCGCGACATCGAGGGGGCGACCTATCGGTCGTATCGGGACGTGGTGGCCGAAACCGTCGAGAGGGCGGTCCGATCGGTCGGCGGCCACGTCACGCTCGACACGGCCCGCCAGCTGCCGGAGTCGATCCCGGAGTGGCCCGCCTTCTCCGACGTTCCGGAGAGCCTCGACTCGTTGCGCCGCCAGGGGCTGCGCATCGGGATCCTGTCGAACATCGACCGGGACCTACTGGCGGGCACGTTCGCGCGGCAGGGAATCTCGGCCGACGCGGTCGTCACCGCGGAGGACGTGCGGTCGTACAAGCCCGGCCCGCCCCACTGGATCCGCTTCCTGAAGTCGACCGGGGCCGAGCCGCGGGACGTCGTCCACGTCTCGGCGAGCTACGAATACGACCTCGAGACCGCCGCGGCGCTCGGTTTCCCCACCGTGTACGTCGCGCGCTACGTCCCCCTGGACGCCGCTCGAACGGTGTCCCACCAACTCACCGGGCTCTCAGGGTTGCCGAGCTGTCCTCCGGTCGCTCGCCTGGGCGCTCGACCGTGACCTTCCGTCCCAAGCCGGCGGTGCAGCGAATCCGGACCTTGCGCCAAATCCCTCTTTAAACGAGGAGGGCGTCCACGCTCGAGCGGCGGCGCGCCGGGTCGAACTGCCCCGACGCTCCGCCGAGGAGAACGGACGACGCATGAACGTACTCGGTCCGGTCCTGGATGCGACGATCTTCGCGCTCGCTATTCTCCTGGTGGCGATCGTCGCGAGCGCGGCGCTACGGTACCATGACGTACGCTTCGGTTTCGTGGCCGCCGCGCTCGTGGCGCTCGGTCTCGTGGGCGCCCTCGCCGCGGCGGCGCTGCTCAATATCGGGGGGATCCCGGGCGCCGAGCTCGGGACCGTTCCGGCGGCTCTGATCATCGTGACCGAGGCGCTGTTCTACCTCTCGTTCGTCCTCGCCCGCGGCCCCGCCGCCACCCCCGCGCCGTAGCGTGCTCGACCTCCCCGCCCGGCGGCGCATCTACGACTACGTCGGGGAGCACCCCGGCTCGAGCGCGCGGACCGTCCAGCGCGGTCTCGCGCTCGGCTGGGGAGAGACGACGTACCACCTCGACCAGCTCCTTCGGGCGGGCCTCCTGCTGCGGGAGCGGGGTGGACGCCGGGACTACTACTTCCGGTCCGACCTCCCTCCGACCGACCGGCAGCTACTGCTCGCGATGCAGAGCGGCGTGGAGCGCGCCCTCCTGGTCGAGCTCGCGCGCTTTCCCGGCCTCACGTTCTCCGACCTTCTCGAGCGACTGGGGCTCGGGAAGTCCACGACCGCCTTCCACCTGAAGTTCTTGGTCGCGCTCCGTCTCGTCGAGGTCGACGCGACGGGGGCGCGGCGGCGCTACCACGTGCCCCGGCCGGACGCCGTGCTCCGGCTGTACGGCGCGTTCCGGGAGTCGTTCGAGGAGCGCTGGGTCGATCGGTTCGCGTCGACGTGGGGTGGGCTGACACGCTGACCGACCCGGCGCGGCCGCTAGGCGAACGGGAGCAGCCCCTGCTCGATGGGGTGGCGCCGGGCCCGGTAGGCCACGACCCCCAACGCCAGCGCCCCGAGCGCGATGCCCCCGACCGCCAGGAGCGGCAGCGCGGCGCCGTTCACCGGGAGGGGCGGGATCGGCAGCGTCGTCGGGATCCCCGAGACCCCGAAGTCGACCCACGGGTCGTAGCTCAGGTTCCCGTACCCGCCGGGCCCCCCGAACGTCAGCAGCGCGACCGCCATCGTCGGCACCGACGCGTTCCAGAACAACCCCACCTGGTCGGAGACCGACAACTGCTCCGCAGGGCCGGACGTCGTGTTCGCGCTCGGACCGAACGCGACGCTCGCGATCGCGCTGTCGTTCGCGTCCCACAGTTGCGTGACGGTGTCGTCGGCGGCAGTGTAGACGAAGTGCGAGCCGCCCGGCAGCGCGAACGTCTCCATCTGGACGACGATCCCGAGCCGGTCGTCCGGGCTCACCCACGGCCAGCCGTCGATCGCGACGTCGAACTTCAGTCGTGGCGTCCCGGTGCCGTTCTCGAAGTGGAAGACGATCTGGAGGGTGACGTTCCCGAGGTTGGTCGGTCCGCGGGCCCAGCAGTCGGCGCCGCCCGCGCCGGGGACGTACGATGGTTCCCAGAGAGGGGCGCCGGCGACGGTTTGCGCGTTCGAGCAGTTCACGCTCACGGCCGTCGTCGCCACACCGGAGATCGTGTTCGTCAGGTTGACCTCCCGCGGGGTCGCGACGGTCGTCGCCGTCCCCGAGCCCAGGTACGACGGTTGGTCGAGCGCGACGACCGCGCCCGCGGGAGTGACCTCGGCGACGGGACCGATCCGGAACGACGCGTTGTCGAACGTCCAACCGGTGCTCGCGTTGAACGCGCGGTAGTCGGCGGAGAAGTCCCCGAGACAGTCACCGAACAGCGTGTTGTTGGCCCCGAAGTACGCGATCGGGCAGCCGCTCGTGGGGGGCGCATTCGAGGTGAACAGGATTTCGAACCACGTCGGCGCTCCGGCCACGGTGACGTTGCCCTCCGGCCCCGTCGAGTAACCGACGACCGGCTCGACGAGGAACTCGTACGAGCCGTTCGGTTCCTCGAAAGTGATCGACGTCGCGGTCGACGTCTGCGAGGAGCCGGGTCCGACTTGCCCACCTCCGAGCGACTCGTTCAGGTTGATCGACCACTGGGTCCCGGACGGGAGGCCGCTCTCATTGAACGTAACGGCGAAGTCCCCGGCGGCGGGCCGGAGCTCGGCCGCGATTTCGGGGCCGGCGGCCGGGCTCGCCCCGGCGACGTCGGGGATCGAGACCGACCCGAGCAGCAGCACCGCCGCGATCACGGTGACCGCGCCGGCCAGAAACCAGAGTGTGCGTTCGTCGCCCCGTCGGATTCGCGACATGTCCCTCCCATCGTCGAACGGTTCCTTTCCCGTTTTGGCGCACGTTCGGGACCCGCGCCGCGGCGCTCCCGCGGCGGACGCGAGAGCTATACGGGGGGAGCGTCGTCCCGGCCCGGTGGAGTCTACGAGCGTACCGCCGGCGCCGGCCCCTCCCCCCACGCCCCTCGGGGACGACGACCGAAAGTGGCTCCACGACAAGTACGAGCGGTTGGCGAGCGAGGAGATCGCGCTCTCCGCGAGTCGCACGTCCTACTACGCCGCGATCGGCAGCATCCTGGTCACCGGCATCGTCATCGCGCTGGACGACTTCTCGGGCAATCGGCTGCTGCTCGCGTCCGTCACGACGTTCATGGCGCTCCTCGGGATCCTCATCTCCTCGGTCTGGGCGGTCCTCCTGCACCGCACCAACGACGCGCAAGTGCTTTGGCGGGAGGCCGCGACGCAGCTCGAGGCGCTGGACCCCCCGATCGCGGGGTCGGTCACGATCCCGGTGACCCTCCGCTCCGGCGAAACGTTCCCCGGGAACCTCCTCCGGCCGTACCAGTTGCACGAGGCCCGATTCCAACGGGCGGCGTCGTGGATGGACCGCACGAACCCCGCGCTCCTCACGGAGATCCTTCCGACCGCGTTCCTCGTCCTATGGTCGGCGATACTGATCGTCGTCTGGGTCTGGTTCTTGCTGTGACCCGCGGCGGCGCCGCCGGCTACGTCTCGACCTTCGACGGCAGGCGGCCCTTCCGGATCGCGACCCGCAACGCCGCGTAGTCCCGCTCCGTCTGGTCCGCGTACGCTTCCGCGAACGACGCGACCGCGACGTCGAACGTGTCCTTCGTGCCGAGGTAGCCGCTGATCCTCGCCGGATCTCCCGTCCGGGCATGCGCGCGGGCGAGCGCCGCGGCGCAGAGCTCCCCGTGGCCCACCAGATCCTTGGGACCCATCGTTCCCGGGTCCGCCGTGAACTTCCAGTCCCGGAGCTGCCGCACGTAGAAGTCCTCGCCGCGCAGCGATCCCCATCCGAGGAAGCTGTCGCTCGCCTGCTGGATCAGGTGCTGGCCGACCACCACGCGCTCCCCGTGGCTCGGATACGCGCTCGCCCCGGCGTACGGCTCGAGCGCCGACGCGAGCGCCTGCTTCACCTGCAGGAACAATGGGTCGTCCGTCTCCCGGTCCCCCAGCAGGAGGAGGATGGAGCACCGCGTCCCGACGCTGCCGACCCCGACGACCTTCTGCGCCACGTCGACCGGATGGTACCGCTCGAGCAGCATGCGCCGCTCCTCCGGCAGCGTGGCCAGGTACCGCTCGAACAGCGCGTGCGTCAGCTCCGCCTCCTCGTCGTCCGAGTAGTGCACGATGAGCGGCGGCTGGTCGCGGATCCGGTACTGGGCCCCGACCTTGCGGGTGAGCCGGGGAAAGATGTGGGCGGAGTCGTTGCCCCGCGCCGAGCGGGCGTAGTCGCCGACGACTCGGCGCGCCAGTCGGGCGACCTGCCGGGAGATCCGGTCCGGGTCGAGGTGGGCGTACCAGATGTCGAGGTACGGGAGCGCCGCGTACTGGTTCATTGACTCACGGTACGACCCCACGGCCCGCAGGACGGCGCGCCGACCGCGCGCGCGCGGCAGCCGGTTCACACGGCAGGCCACGACGAGGCTCGCCGCGAGCCGCTTCAGGTCCCACTCCCATGGCCCCGGTAGGGTCTCGTCGAAGTCGTTCTCGTCGAACACCTCGTTGCGTTCGGGCGTCGCGAAGATCCCGAAGTTGCTGAGATGGGCGTCGCCGCCGAGCTGCACTCGCGCCCCGGTCCGGGGCGTTCCCGCGAGGTCGTGGGCCATCACGGTCGCGGCCCCGCGCAGGAACGCGAGCGGGTTGAGGGACATCCGACCGTAACGGATCGGGATCAGGGCCGCGACCCGCGGGCGGTCGGTCGCCCGGAGGAGGTCAATCGGGTCGGGACGGTCGCGCGGGGCCTTCCACACCGCTTGCGACTTGCGGGGCACCTTCTCCCGGAGCGCCTTGCCGGCGCGATACCGGTCTTCCCGCGTGGGCACCGGGGGGACGGGGGCGGGACCATGTCGGATGCGGGCCACCGGCGCTCCTCCGCACGGGGGACCGCGGTCCCGGTAGAAGGACACTTCTCTGCCCGGTCGCCGGGGTAAAGAGACTTGCCGGGGATGGGCCACCCGATGCCGGCGGCCCCGCGCCCTCGTCGATTGACGATCGTGCTGGCGAAATGGTGCCCGCATTGCGTCCCCCTCTCCGTTGTTCACGGCCGCCGTCTCGCCCGACAGCTCCGGGTGCCCCTCCGAATTCTGGACATCGACAAGCCACGGGAGGAACGGGCCGCCGACGCGCTCGTGCGGGCCCACGGCGACGCGGTGCCGGACTACCTGATCCCCCAGGTGTTCCTGGAGTGGTCGAACGGCGACGTGCGCCATCTCCTCACCGGATTCTCGGAGCAGGTCCCCCGAACCGACCGGGCCTGGCGGGACCTGTTCGCGAGCGACTGGCTGCGCTCCGTGCGCACCGAGGCGCGGGCGTGACGCGGCGCGGAGCGGTCCCCCCGGTGCTGCGGCGGACGCTCGTCTCTCCCGGCGGCCACTGCTACCGCCACTGTGATGGCCGGATCCGCTCCGTCCACCTCCGAAGCGGTCTTCCCGGCGTCTGGACCGTCCGCGCCTGCCCGACCGGGGTCGTCTCGGTCACGTCGTACGCAGAGTGGACAGGCCGGGACCCTCTCCGCGACGTCCAGAGGGCCCTTCAGCGCGCGACGTTCCCGAAGACCCTGGTCCGCCGCTGGGACCTCCGGACCGCCACGCGCGAGGGGCCGGAGCTCGGTCGCGAAGCCGAGCGGTTCCTCGCTCGGCAGCGCCCCCGCCGGGGCCTCCGCGTCGTCTACTGGCGGGTCTACCCGTTCAAGGCGAAGGACGCCACCGAGCGGCGGCTCATGCTCTGCCGTCGTCGGGCCCACGCGCACCCGGTCTTCTTCGCCGGCGACCCTTCGTCGGCGGAGTGGGGCTGCCCGATCTGCGCCCGCCGATCGCGCTGACCGATCACTTCGAAGCGGCCGAGGTTTCGCCCCACGTCGACGCGCCCCCGTCGACCGTCACGAGCGTGCCGGTGACCCAGCGGCTCTCGTCGGAGACAAGGTAGCGGATCGCCCGAGCGACCTCCCACGGGCTCGTGGTCGTCTGGTCCGTCAGCGGGATCCGTTCGTCGGCGGAGGGTGGGTCGAACGCGACGTCGTGCCCCATCGAGCCCGGCAGCACCGCGTTGACGCGGATCCCCCAGGGCCGATAATCCCGCGCGAGCTTCGGGACGAGGTCCGCGAGCCCGCCCTTCCCCGCGCAGTACGAGGCGCTGCCCGCCCAGCGGACCGCGAGCGCCGCCGACACGAGGACGACCGAACCCCCACCGCGCTCGACCATCGGTCGGATCGACGCCCGCGCGACGCGGAACACCGGGTCGAGGTTCCCCCGGAGACCGGCGTCCCACTCCTCGTCCGACATCTTGTGGAGCAGTCCCTCGCCGCCGTGCCAGTGGCCGACGTTAATCGAGACGGCATCGAGACGGCCGTGCTCCTTCAGTACCTGGGCGACGAGACGGTCGACGTCCGCCTGGTCGCCGACGTCGGCCGCGACCGCGGTGAGCTTCCAGCCTTTCTCCCGGCCGTGCCGGGCGAGTCCGTCGAGGGCGGCTCCGCTCCGCGCGGCCCCGACCACGGTCGCCCCCTCCGACGCCAGCAGGCTGACGACCGCGCTCCCGAGACCTCCGCCGACCCCGACGACCAGCACGACCTTGTCCGCCAGCGACATCGACCGCGCAATCCGACCGGCCTCTTGCCGTCTTCTCTGGCGACCGCCCCGGCTCATGTAGCCGCCCGAGCTGCCCTCGGGCGATGCCCGAGGAGGTGGGTCCCGTCGATCTCGCCCAGGTCGAACGGTACGAGTTCACCGTTGAGTTCCCCGCGACGTCCCTACCGCAGCTCACCGTCGACGAACCGGCCCCGGTCGGACGTGGCGCGGGGCCGGACCCGGTGCGCACGCTCGCGATGGCGATCGGCCACTGCATGAGCTCGACGTTCTTCCACAGCCTGGACCGCGCCCGCGTGCCGGTCGGTCCGATCCGCACGCGCGTCCTCGCGACGGTCGGGCCGAACGAACGGGGCCGTCGTCGGGTGCAGGGGCTGCGCGTGGAGATCCGAGCGCAGCCGCTCCACGAGGAGGATCGACCCCGCTTCGACCAGTGCGTCGCGATCTTTGCCGACTACTGCACGGTCTCGGGCGCGGTCCGCGAGGGGATCCCGATCGCGAGCGACGTCCGGCCCCCGGACGCTCCGCCCTAGGCGGCCGGTCCGGCGAGCAGCGTGTCGAGGAGCCCGATCGGCGGGCATCCGAAGCCGAGCAACGCATCGTGGAACTGCTTCAAGCTGCCCGAGAATCGGCTCTGGAGGAACCGCGTTCGCGAGTTCAAGATCGCGAGCTTTCCGAGCGTGTAGCAGAAGTATTCCGGATTGAACGTGCCCCGTACCGCCTCGCGTTCGGCCGGAAGGTGCTCGAAGTGCGCCTCCCGTTCGAACAGCTGGGTCGCCTCGGCGAGCGTCATCCCCTGCGTGTGGAGGCCGACCGAGGCGAGCAGCCGGCAGTCGCGCAGCAGCGCGTCGTGGATCTGCGCGATCTCGGCGGCGTGGCTCTCGTGCCGGAGTCCCTCTTCGATGGCGAGCTGTTCGGCGTAGTGGGCCCACCCCTCGACGAACGACGGCGAGAGGTAGACCTTCCGCGCGAGGCTCCCCGCGGTCTGGTGGAAATGCAGGAACTGGAGGTAGTGGCCGGGGTAGACCTCGTGGACCGTCACGTTGCGCAGCATCGAGCGGTTCAGCGAGCGGAGCCACTCCTCCTGCTGCACCGGAGTCCACGCAGGGTCGACGGGCGTGACGTAGTAGATCCCGACCGTCGAGCTCGTGTCGAACGGCCCCGGGGGGTTCATGCTCGCGGTAGAGAGCGCTCGACCGAAGACCGGCGTCTCCTCGACGCGGCAGACGGCCGGCTCCGGAATGGTGACGAGGCCCCGGTCGGCGACGAAGTTCCGTGTCTCGTCGACGTACGACTGGGCGGTCGAGATCACGTCCGCGGCCATCGGATGGTCGCGGTTGAGCCGCTGGAACAGGTCCGCGACCTCGGCCTTCTCCTCGCGCGCGATCTCGGCGAGCCGGGATTGGTTGCGGGCGAGGTCGGCGGCGCCGGCCCGTCGCATCTCCTCGATCGGCGCCTCGATCCCTTCTCGCACGAACAACAGGCGCTGATACCGGTGGGGCCCGAGGGCGAATTCGGAGGTCGAGTGCGGAAGGCACTCCTCCCGCAGCCAGGTGAGGAACTGGGCGACGCCGGCCTCGGCGGTCGCGCGCGCCGCGGCGACCTCCGGAGCCAGTGAGGCCCGCGCCGCGAACGTCTCCGCTTCCTTGAAGTGCGGCGACAGGCCCCCGCCGATCGCGATCCCCAGCTCGACGAACGGCCGCGGGAGCGGCGGGCGCAGGCGGCGCCGTCCCTGCTCGAGCAGCCCCGGGACTCCCTCGAGGATCCGCACGATCGCCCGGACCCGGCCCTCGACCGGCGCGTACTCTCGGACCATGTACGAGGTCAAGCTCACGCCCGCGACGAACGCCATCGGGTTCCGGTCGAGCTCCTCGGCCTCGCGCAGGTCGAACAGCGGACTCTCGAGCAGGAGTCGCAGCAGGAACCGATCGATCCGTCGTGCCTCGCTGAGGTCCCCATCCCCGAACCGGTTCAACTCCGCCAGCAGGCCGTCCGCTCGGGTCGCCCAGGACTCCGTCGCCGGGCGCGAAAGGTCCGGGACGGTCCCGTCGTACCGGTGCAACCCGAGGCTCACCGCGTACGACGGCTGCAGCTCGAAAACGTGGTCGACGATGCGCTGCTCGAGCGCGTCGAACTCGGGGGTGGGGGGCTTCGGGTCGGACATGCGTTGCGCGGTGGGGAGCGGGAAGGACTCAAAACGATGCGGCCCGACGCGACCCGAAGGTCTCCCTCACTCGACCCAGGTCATTTGGCAATGCGGGCACCGACCGCCCTCCAGCGGTGTGCCGCAGACGAAGCATTGGGAGAGCGGTCGGGCGACGATCGGCATCGGGTCGCTCGCGGGGGCCCCGCGGTCGGGGAGCGGGGGAGGGGGCGAACGGGGAGACTCCACGACCGGCGGGGGGGCGGACGGGCCTGCGGGACCGGACGGTGCCCCCCCCGAGGTTTCGGACGGGGCGCTCTTGTCCGACGAGGCGCTGGTGGGAGCGATCAGGGCGCTCTTGTCCGTATCCGAGGGACCGCCTTTGGGCGGAGTCCCCTTCGGCGCGGGCGTCGGCACCGACTTCTTCGGGGGTTCCTCGCTCTCCTTGCGCCGGCGGCGGAAGAACGACATCGT
>Ga0187783_10001543_pt1 | contig 17028 bp, 11 predicted proteins | sample 1015_SJ02_MP02_2_FD_132471 | JGI IMG/M metagenome (GOLD analysis project Ga0187783, IMG submission 132471) | Tropical peat soil microbial communities from peatlands in Department of Meta, Colombia - 1015_SJ02_MP02_20_MG | ecosystem: Environmental > Terrestrial > Soil > Wetlands > Peat | place... | reverse complement strand
GAGGCCGTCTTCGGCCGGGGTTTGAAGAATGAGCAGCCCCGGCGAGCGCAACAGGCGTGCGCATTCCTCGGTCGCGCCGCGGGGATTTCCCAAGTGCTCGATCACCCCGAACATAGTCACCACATCGAAAGAACTGGAAGGCAGATTCGTAACCGACTCGATCGAACCGTTATGCACCGTAAGCCCACGCCGCTCACGGGCGTAGCCGGCTTCCGCCGGACTCAATTCTAAACCACTTACCCTCCATCCTTCCCGCTGCGGGCAGAGGAGAAAGGTGCCCATTCCGCAACCGGCATCGAGCAGCATCAGAGGGGAGTCCCGGGGCAGGCCGGCGGCTGCCAGTTTTTCCTTCAGTCTTCTGAAATCGTTGGCGGCTTTCATGGCGAGAGCCGGGTCTTCAGCAACCTCACGATCCGCACCAAAACCAAAGTTATCGTCGATCGCCTTATTGATAAAGGTCGCATGGCAGCGGCGACAGCGCAGAACTTCAAACTCAGGAATGGCACACCAGAGCTTGCATGCTTGACGGTCAGAGTTACCGCAAACCGGACAGGCTCGGTTCAAAGTCGACAGCCCTGATGGCCCAGCTGCGACGCGCTGCCGGGTGAGCGTTGCCGGATTGGTGAACTCGTCCATCGTCCTCATCATCGAGCTCGGCAGAGAAGCGCCCAGCTGCTCCCCCGCCCCAGCCATAGGCCAGGGCGGAGCTCGAACCGAGTGAGATCAGCGGACCCGCCAGTGGGGATAAAAGGTCAGCTGCAAGGCGGTGGTTATGTTCGACTGGCGATCCGCATTCAAGACCGGAAAATTCCATTGCTCGTACTGGAACAAACCTGCCAGCGAAAGCTTGGGCCCCAACATAAACTCGCTGCGTGCGGAATAGTCGGCTAGCCTCCCCCCGCCGATCAACAGGTGGGAAGCATTCTGTAATCGGTAGCCTAGCTGGACTTTGTTGCGCGAGGACAGCCAGTAGGTCAGCCACCCTTGTCCCCCCCGGCCCACCCGCCCGAATGGAGTTCCCATGATCAGCCCGTCGTTGGTGTAGCCGTCATGGTAGCGCCGGTTATCGAAATACACGAACCCCGGTGAGAATTCTGTGGTGCGCGACTCATTGATCCCCTCCGCCCGGAAGTCGAGTTTTGCTAGCTTGGGTATTTGCGGCATGTAGATCCCCGGGCTTACGCTGGCGCGGGTGGATCCGATGGGTGAGACCTCATCGACCACGAGAGAATCGAAGTAAAGGGTTAACCAATTCTCCAGCCGGGGGACGCGAAAGGTGATATCGGCGGCGGAAATTCGCTTGCCCGGGTTGTTGGCGGCGGTCGACGAATGGATGTAGTAGGTGCGGAAATAATTCTCAAAGGTCACAGGCAGGCCCGGTCCGCCAAACATCGCCGAGATGCCCATGCCGAACTCGAGGTTCCGCAGGGGCTGAAAGCTGATCTTGGCCCCGTGGATAAACGGCTGGGGTGAGATCCGAGGACCGACGATGTATTCGACCGTCTTTCCCACCTGGAGGTAATCTCCGGGAAACCTCGACGGACATGTGGGCAGAGCACACAGCTCCCAGTTGTGCCCGGACAGTTGGCCAATAAAAAACTCGTACCGACTGGGTCCGAGTATTTTCGAGAGCCCCGGGATATCGTGAGGCTGGACATCATCGAACCTCACCATGGGAAACGGCACGGCATTGTTACTCATCAGGAAAGAACCGGACTCCCCGGGACCGAGCCACGCGCTCTGTATGCCAGCCGAGATTTGCAGGTTGTTGATGTTGATCGAGGCCATACTGTCGAGCAATTGCCCTTGGTTCACCTCGGCTGTGCCGTTGGCAAGCGGGGGAACGAAATTCGCGGCTGCGACTGCGGCCTGAACTTCGGGCGAATACGAAGGGGTGACCGGCGCGTGCTGGTATTCTCCACGCAGGGAAAAAGAGACCGGGCCGGTCTCGGCATCCGCGGTGAATCCGGTAATATTATTGAAACCCTCCCAATAAGGTCGCCCGTAATCATTGACAATGGTTTGCGCAAAGTTGTAGCTGTCGCGAAGCGGAGGACCAGCAATTCCCGTGGCCCGGGTGTAAACCGACGTCATACGAGCGCCGACGTTCGGCGCTCCCGCCAAGCGCTCCAGTTCGGGGGCAAACTCCTCCGTCAGAGTGGCGTAGAGTTTCCCCGGACTGCCTTCTCGGACGCCTTGGTCGGGAAATTGATCGCCGGCATCTTCGAGCAGCCGCGCGCACGCCATCCGCGTCCAGGGGCGCATGCCCAGGATCTCGGATCGAACATAGCCTAACGCGATGAGCCGTTGGAGTGCGGGATAGATCCAGCTATCGAGCGGCACATAGGGCGAAGCCATGTAGTTTGGGTCCCGAACTTTATCTCCCGTTGCGGGTTCGAGGAAACTCCCCCACACTGAGCCTCCCAGTTCCGGATCGTGATGGGAGCGGTAGATCTGGCGAGCGAAATACCAGCCCAAGGCGCTACCAACCAGGACGTCGGACGGGAAGTGCTCTTTGGCGGTTACGCGAGTCACGGTGACGGCGGAAGCCAGTCCATACGCGGCCGCTTGGCTGAACCAACCCGGATATTCATGCGCCCAAATGCTGGCCACCGACCAGGCAATGGTCGCATGTTCGGAGGGAAACGAATAGCCTCCGCGAAAGAAATCGCCGCTTCCCCCCGCCTGGTACGGAGGCGGTCGCTGGGTAGTTGCTTTCAACAGGTAGGCCACGGCCACACTGTTGAGGACGGCCTCACCGCTCAGCAACCCGGTTTCAAACAGATGTTCGTTGCGGTTCACGCGACCCAGGAGTAAGGATGCACCGCTCAGCCCGAGAAACGAGTAGGTGGTGTAGCGGGAAATCGTTTTGCTGATAGCCACGTGGTCCGCCGGCACCTGCTTCGCCCACCAGCTATCACTGGCGATGAACGCACCCAGCGCCGCAGCCGAAGGAGCGATCCACTTTAAGTCCTTCACCTCGAGATGCGCCGGCGCCGTCCAAAACTGCTTTTGATCGGACGCCAAGTGCTTCAGGAACGGCGACAACAGCCGGTTTTCCGGGTCTGCGCCAGGCTCCAACCAGCCGGGCGAAGCGGCCGAGTTCGAGATCAGCTGCGGCACGGAAGGCTGACTCACACTCTCCGCTGGGTTCGCCGGGGTTTGCGCGAGGCTCGTGATCGTGCTGAGCAGCAAAGCGCCCCCTATCCAACCATTCTTCTTCCACCGCGACAAGATACGGCTCTCTTCTTACCTGGTGACAAGATTACGATCGATTCTAGAAATGACCCACGTAGTAGGCCGCAATTCCAATGGAAGTCGCCAGTTGGGCGGCTTGCAATGTGGACTTGAACTTCGTACTGAAGGAATAGATTTGCTCGGGCACGAAGACCATGTCCCCGGGACGCATTTCGGTGGTTTCCGCCTTGCCGCTGAACATGCCACCCGAGCCGGCGGCCACCGAACCGTCCGCGCGAACCACGAAGATCCCTTTCTTATACGCCATCGCCGTGGGCCCGCCTGCCTGGGCCAGATACCAACCAGCACTCTTCCCCGGCTTGTACGTGATTCCCGTCGGGTTGTAGACGGAACCGTCCACGATCACGATGCTTGGCCGTTTGGGGATATAGATCGAATCTCCGGCGCGCACCTGAATATCGGCTGGGGTGTTGGCCCACTTCTGCGCATCCGAAGAGATGTGGATCACTAAACGGCCGGCCGGCGGCATATTCAAAAGACTATCGATGGTTTTCTTGTATTGCAGGACGGCCGCCTTAGCTTGCGCCTGATCATCCTGATCCATCTCGGGAACCATCTTGATGGTAGATTGTTCGTCCCGAATGCGCTCGATCAAGTCGGCCCGATTCTTTTCCTCCAAGTCCTTTAAGTCGACCCGCTGGTACACGGCAGCGTAGGGGTAAGCCGTGGGCAGGAAGCCTCCTGCCCGGGCGAGAACAGAACTGAGGCGCTCACCGGGCTGAATGCCATAGGTCCCGGCGTGCACGACCTCTCCTCTGACCTCAATCGTGGCCCCCAGATCCTGCCAGCCGGAAACTTGCCGGATGGTGAGAACGTCGCCGTCGCGCAGCCGGACATCGGCGTCTGGTTCCTCCGCCATTGCCTTGGCAATCGGAACTTCAACGTGATCGCTAACCACCCTGCTGCCCTGCTCGACGTCGTAGCGGGTTAGGTCCGCTTCTGCCGTATAGGCGCCGCGTTTGAAGCCGCCCGCCAGGCGGACCAGAGAGGCCGCCGTCATATCGTCGGCCAGCGGATACTTCCCCGGCCGGCCGACTTCCCCTTCGATGGTAACCGTGGCTGGATCAAGTTTGTTCAAATCCTTATGGATGAACACTCGATCTCTCGGCTGGAGCAGGATGTCGTCTTTGGCTTCGCCTGCGAGCGCTTTCGTCAGATTTACACTGATCACCTCGAGTTTGCCGTTGCTGGTTTTGCGGAAGACCTGCGCGTCGTCGAGCAGGGCATCGCGGGTTACTCCGCCAGCCAAAGAGATCGCGTCACTGAGATGCGACGTCCCGTTGGTCAGATGGTCGCCCGGATCCCTCACTTCTCCGGTAACCGTGACCAGCGGCAGATCCTCGAAATCATATCGGCTAAAGACACGCACCGTGTCGAAGGGCTTCAGGACTAGATCCAGATCCTTGCCAGCCAGGGCATCGCCCAAGTTAAAGGTCAGAACCACGGGTGTGTAATCCGGCTGCTGCAAGCGGATGATCTCGGCATGAGACGTAGAAGGCTCCGGCAATAAGTCGCTGTAGGACTTGATCAGATCCGTGACCTTCATGCCCTCGCGATATGCGAACTTTCCCGGACGCGAGACGTGGCCATCAAGATAAACTGTCTTATCGGCATAGGGCAGGATGGGAGTAATCTTGACCTTATCGCCGTCTTGGATTTTGAAATCCTCGAGCGCTTGCCGCACCTGCTCTTGATTGTCCGTTTCGGGAATATCGAGGCGCAACATGGTGCGGCTTTCGTGATCGACGATCCGCTCGACATCCACATGGCGCAGCGTGCCCGAGGGCAACACGCCGCCCGCAAGTTCCAGTACTTCGGCAAGGTTGTTCTCGCTATGCAGCTCGTAAATGGCAGGGCGCCGGACCATGCCTTCCACCGTCACTTCGCCACTTAAGGGGGGGATGCGGATCGTATCCCCCGGCTGCAGTCTTTGTAGATCTCCTCGAATACCGTGCAGCAGAAGATCGTAGGCATCCACGGTCTCGATCAGCTGCTTGCCGCGATAGTGCTCAAGGATTCGCAACGAGCCACCGGAGGTCGGTCCACCGGCCGTGTAGAGGGCGTTGAGGGGAGTAGAGAGGGAGCTCACGTCGTAGGGTCCCGGGTGCTCGACATCGCCCACGACGTAAACGCGAACCGTGCGCAGGCGGGCCAGAGAAACATCGGCGCCGACATCGCGGAATTGGCCCCGCAGCACGGTTTGTACCACGTGCTGCACCTCCCCTAAACTCTTCCCGGATACCTCCACCGATCCCACTTCGGGTAAGGCAACCCGGCCTTCACGGTCGACGACTCGCAGCAGGCGCTCGGAAACTCCACCCCAAAGATCGATGCTGAGCCCGTCGCCGGGGCCGACCACATACTCCGGGCCGACCGGCATGTCCATCGGCAGCTCGTCGAAGTTGCTCGTGCCATCGCGGAAAACATCCGCCCCAAAACGTTCCAAAACCAGCGAGCGTCTTGAGTATTGGGCATAGAGGTCATAGAGGGCAGGAACATCCGCATAGGGATTCGGCCGGTGGCGAAGCGGCGGCTGCTGCGGAGGTTTCGGATAGGTATACGGCCGCAGCGGGTACCGACCTTGATTCTCAAGGCGTCCTTGCTGGGGAAATGCGCCGGCCTGGCCGGGAAACTGCGTGCCGAAAGGCGAAGCGAAGGGAGAGCCAAACGAAGCACCGGGAGTGCCCAAGGACTCAGGCAAGGATAAACCGGCGACTCCACCCCCGGTCCCGCCGTACATGTTGCTTCTTCCCGGCACGCCGGAAAAACTGTTGGGAAGGGCTGACTGACCCTCGGTGACCTGACTGGCACTCAGCAGGTTGGGAAGCTCCTCCGGCTGAATCGGAGCCATCTCGCTTTCGGTGGATTCAAAGCCAAAGTAACCTTGCGGCGGCTCCATCTGCGTGTACTCGGGGTAGTAAGGACGATAGCCCGGGGAGGGATTTTGCGGAGCATTCTGCGAGGGGGGATATTGTTGTCCCGGGTACTGGGGTTGCGGGTACTGCTGCTGGGGATAGCGCTGTTGGGGGAATTGATACGTGGGGTAGGGCTGCTGCGCGGGAACCTGCGAGGTCGTGGGCTGCGGGTACAAAGACTGCGCCGTACCGCCGGGCAGGTACTGCGTGAGGTAACAATCCAGATCCTCCTCATGCTTAGCCCAGTAAGCCTCCTCCTCGGTGGGAATGTGCTTCGTGTCTTGGGACCATTGGTCCTGTTGCTTGGCAGCTTCGCTCGGCGTCGGCAGGGGCTGGCGGCAGGGCAGATTCCGAGCCAGCTCTTCTCGCCTGGGTTTGGCTCGGATGTATTGACGATCTTCGATTTCCCGGGTTGCGATCACGCGGACGTTCTGGTCCTCCTGAATCAGGCGAAATAACGCATCGTCGGTCAAATCGTCGGGATCGAGAACTCTTCCCTGCTCAAACGCCTTGCGCACCAGTGCCTTTTTCACCTCGAGCAACAGCCCGGGCTCCGCGCGCAAAAGCTGGATAATCTTATCGGCGGACAAGGAAACCAGCTGGTCGGCTTCTTGCTCCGCGCGCGAGCGGGCCTGATCGACGGCCGTGCTCGGGGAGTAGGACATGCGCTGTTGTTGGCACCAAACCGCAGCCGGGGATCCCAGCCATAGAGCCAAAAGGAAGATGCCGTGCGGGCGCCTGAAAACGACAGACAGATCTCTCATACACACCTCCTAGCCGGAGCGGCTACAACTTGGGTCGTAACCACAGCAACCAAACCTTGAACAGCTCCCGGAAACGTGTTCGCCATCCTTGGCGATGGCTCAACCGGTCTCAACATCAGCTTCATCCACTTCGACCGCCACCGAACGCATGATGAGATCGATAGAAAGCACTACCCGAAACTTGTCCTTGCGCCGCAGCAGGATACCGTGGGCGCCGGCCAGCGGTCCGTAGCGAATGTAGACGCGCTGCCCAACCTTGAGATAGGGGTGCGGTTCGGCGCGGATTCCGCTCGCCAGCCCCCGGGTCAGAGCTTCCATTTCCGCATCCGGTAAAGCTGCGGGCTGGCCGTTGAAACTCACGAAGCGGACTACGCTCGGCAGCTGCAGCACCCGCAGGCGCTCTTTCAAATCAATGCGCACAAACACGTAGCCAGGAAATAGGACGAGCTCCAGCTCTTTGCGCCGGTCCTTCCAGCGACGTAAGCTGCGGTACACCGGGAGAAAGCAAGATACGTTGCGTTCTTGCAATTGCGATAGAACCTGCTTCTCATGCCGTGAACATACGTAGGTTGCGTACCAGCGCACTTCGAGAGGCGCTGCTGCCGGCGCAACCATGCCGGCTGCTCGTTCATCCTGTACACCCGCGGTGTGATCGATGAGGCTCACCGGCATCATTCAAACTTCTACAGCTTCGCTCCCTCACTTACAGGGCATCTGTGAGCTAACCCGTTCAATTTAAGTTGCTTGTCTAAAAGGTTCCCATAATACGTCGCCAAGAATTAGCCTTGCCGCTCGCCCCGACGCCTCGACCTAACCCTCGCCGGCATCTAAAGTTGCGGCAAAGACACGGCTAGCTCTCTGCTCTCCCCCTAGAGAACTGTACGTGCAAAGCGAAATTCGATTGAGAGATCGATTTCTGTCGCAAAAAATGGTTCGTCTCCGACCCGCATTTACGCGCTTAGCCTGCGACCAACTCCGGTCGATTCCGCAAAACGCTTAGGATGCCTTCTTCTGAGGATTCAACGCGCCTGGAGCGGATATCGATAAAAGCCCAGTAAAAAATGCCGCTATTCTGCTCCGCAGCAAGGGCGAGAATTTTCATGTTGGGATATCGACCCAATAGAAACCCATTCAATCCTGGCCGGGTCTCCGGCTCCTCTAGCGCGATAATCAGGTAGTCGGGACGCGTCCGTTCGACCAGTTCGATGATTTCTTCCTGGTCCTGGGCTTGGCCGACAATCTCAATATCTGGCTGATCTCCGATCGTGGCAAGGACCAAGTCCTTCATCAATCGGGGCCGATTTGCGACCACCACTCTGACCTTTTGCACGATTTTCTCCGTGCTGCGCAGTTTCTCCGATTACTCGGAAAAACGTAAGACTCTAATTCGGCCCAAGCACTCGTAGACTGGAAGTACCAATATAGGCGAGCAATTCCGCGGGGCCACACCGCCCTTTGGTACCAAAAAAGTACCGCCGAACGCCGAATGCTCATGGGTTCATGCCACCGCGCCAGGCAGTCGGCAGAGCTCTACAGCGTTGAGGCGATCGCTGGCCCCGAGCTTGCGCAACATGCGATGAATGTGGTTTTTCACGGTCTGCTCCGAAAGGTTCAGCTGACCGGCAATCTCTTTGTTCGTCAATCCATCGCTGATCATGTGAACCAGTTGTTGTTCGCGGCGAGTGAGGCCAAGACCGTGTCTGACGATAAAGCGTGCGGGTTGGGGGTTTTGTTTGGCTACTTCTTCAATCAGGGCTAAGCAAAGCACAGAAGGGCAAACGGCTTCTCCGTTCGCCACCGAGCGCACGGCCGCCGCCACTTCGATGGCGGATGCGTCTTTCAGTACGTAACCTACGATGCCCTCGCGGACCAGCTGAAGAAACATTGCCTTGTCGGCTTCCATCCCGATCATGACCACCTTGAGTCCGGGGACGGCAGCGTCTATTTCCGCGATCAAGCGCATTTCCGGTAATGTCGCCGCTGCGGAATCAGAAAGCAGGACATCGGGCGCCAGCTGGGCTATTTGCTGCGCAATCTCGGGCACGAAGGCAGAAGCTCCGACCACATGGATATCGCTTTTCTTGTTGAGAATGCGGGTAAGGGCCTCTCGCAAAAGCCGGTTTTCTGCCAGGATGAAAACCTCGACAGTCTCCAGTGCCACAGACATAGCAACTCTCTCTCCCTCGCATGGGCCCCATTCACACGAAGTTCCAAGTGTCGTCGGAATTAATGGTGCAGCTGGAATTGCCGCACCAGAATATACGGTTTTTCACAAAAATGCGAGAGCCGTCGGCGTTTAGAGAGGTCTCAGTGTTTATTTTGCTAACAACCATCCTCGAGTCAACACCACGATGACCGAGGTCTCTCGGGACCAATCCCCCGTCTGTCTCCGGCCAGCCTGCTACAATCGAAAACTGGTCTCGAAAGCACCATGAAGTGCCCTTTTTGCGGATTCGTGAATGATAAGGTCGTGGACTCGAGGGAAAGTAAAGAGGCCGAGTCTATCCGCCGGCGGCGCGAGTGTCTGAAATGCGGCAAGCGCTTCACCACCTACGAGCGCATCGATGAAATCCCCTACATGGTGGTAAAAAAGGATGGCAGGCGGGAGAAATTCGATCGGCAAAAGGTGTTGAATGGACTGTTGCGTGCTTGCGAAAAGCGGCCGGTTCCGATTGGTAAGCTGGAGCAAATCGTCAACGAAGCCGAGAGTTTCGTGATCGAATCCGCCGAGCGCGAGCGCAAGACGAGCGAACTGGGCGAGCTCATCATGAACCGGCTAAGACGTTACGACAAAGTGGCGTACGTTCGCTTTGCCTCGGTCTATTTGGACTTCAAAGACGTGCAGGAGTTCATGAACGAGTTGAAGGATCTCATCAAATCCAAAGATGGGGCAGAGGTTCGCAGCAAGACTGCTGCAAAGCCGCAATAGGTTTGCGGCAGCGGGGATTACGACATGAGGGACGCAGCCCATCCACAGCTTAGATTTCGGCCTGGCAACGCGGGCATCCCGGGACCGGGGGGCTGGGTGGGAGGCGTGAGAATAAAATAATATGGCTCACCCCATCACCCTCATCCCGGGCGACGGTGTCGGACCGGAGGTCACCGAGGCTGCCGTCCGCGTCCTCGAGGCTACGGGGGTGAAGTTCGCATGGGAAAAGTATGCGGCGGGCGCGGACGCGTATGAAAAATATCATGAATATATTCCGCGTGCGCTGATCGAATCGATCGAACGCACTCGGGTTGGCCTGAAAGGCCCGCTTGCCACTCCCATCGGCCGTGGCTTTCCCAGCATCAACGTGGAGTTGCGCAAGCGCTTTGAGCTCTACGCCAACTTCCGTCCGATCCGCAACTTGCCCCACATCCCCACGCGCTATCCCGAGGTAGACCTCATCATTATCCGCGAAAATACCGAAGGCTTGTACTCCGGCATTGAGCACGAGGTTGTGCCGGGGGTGGTCGAGAGCCTGAAAATCATGACCGAGAAGGCCTGTACACGCATTTCACGATTCGCCTTCGAATACGCCCGCAAGAATCAGCGCAAGAAAATCCATGCCGTTCATAAGGCCAACATCATGAAGCTTTCCGATGGCCTCTTCCTCAGGTGTGCCCGTGATGTGGCCAAGGGGTATCCCGAAATTGCCTACGACGAGCACATTGTGGACAACACCTGCATGCAGCTGGTGATGAATCCCTATCAGTACGATATGCTGCTGATGGAAAATTTGTACGGCGATATTATTTCTGATCTCTGTGCGGCCTTTGTCGGCGGATTGGGAATGGTTCCAAGTGCGAACCTAGGGGACCACTGCGCAATTTTTGAGGCCGTGCATGGCTCCGCTCCCGACCTTGCCGGGAAAGGCCTTGCTAATCCGACCGCCGTGATTCGCTGTGCGCTGTTGATGCTTCACCATCTCGGCGAGCACGAGGCAGCGCTCAAAATACAGAATGCGCTAGAAGTGGTCTACCGCACGCGCGACAAATTAACCCGCGATGTGGGCGGCAAGGCGGGGACCTCGGAGTTCGCCGATTCCATCATCGCGGCGATGGAGGCGGAGGCGGTTGGCGCCGCCCAAAACAATCGTCAGTAGCCGCCGCCAACGATCAAAACCGCTTAGAGATCGACGCCCTCGGCCGGTGAGGCCGACCTCCTCTCTTCGGGGTCGCTGGCTTGCCGGACAGCTCGTGATGAAGGGCGGGTTGGTCGGTCTCAAACTACAAAATGCTTTGCGCTGGGATGGTGTACCACGATGGCGCAACGGTTCCGGATCGAGCCTGAATCCCGAGGTCAAGCGCACGCCTGCGGTTGGTTCCGGATGGAGCAACTGAAACAGCTTCGTCTCATCTTCCAGGGTGGGGCATGCCGGATACCCGAGCGAGTACCTGGATCCACGATACCTTGGATGGAATCCATCGCGTCACGACCCGGGTGGCGGCAAAACTGTTGGTTTCGACGACATCGCAGGCGGGCCGGGGTCAAAATCCATGGCCACGATCATGGCTTAACTGCCTGGCGCCGGCAGCGCGGGTGCGCCAGCCTCTACATCGGCTTGATTGAAAATGGCATTGGCTCCCAGGTGAGCGGGTTTCGCGGCGAGCATCTGTTCTTTGCGAAAGATCAAGTTGGTGGCGTTGAACGCCGCCACTTCAAATCCATGTCCGTGCGTAATGGCATCGGTGGGGCACGCCTCGACACAATAACCGCAAAAGATACAGCGGTTGTAGTCGATGTTATACACGCGAGCATAGCGCTCGGCGCCGCTGACACGATGCTCGGCGGTATTCTCGGCTGCTTCGATATAGATGCAGTTGGAAGGACAGGCCGCCGCACAAAGAAAACAGGCAACGCACTTCTCCAGGCCATTCTCGTCGCGCTGCAGTACGTGCACGCCCCGATAACGCTCCTGAAACTGGGCTCCTCGCAAAGGCCCCGGCCCGTCCGGATAGTTCTCGACGGTGGTAGGCTGAAACATCTCGCGAAAGGTAATGCTCATCCCTTTCGCGATCGCCGCAATGCCTCTGAGCAATGACATCCTGAAACTAGTATACCGGACATCGGAGGAACGACGCGCCCAGCCGCTCCCTTCCGAGACCATTGCCCTGGGGGGGTGCTCCGTGCCCGGCTCCTCGATGGGTTCCCGGGGAAGGGCCAAACCCGAACCATCCCCATCCCCGGCCCCAATCAGGTAAGATACTTCCGCCGTTTCCCGCCGAAGATGAACCGCGAATACCACAAAGGATACAGTCGGGAACTCAATCGCGATATGGAGGTGCTGGTCTTCGGGTCCGCGGGGCTGCCCTTGCTGGTTTTCCCCACGTCCATGGGACGATTCTTTGAGTATGAGGATCGGGGGATGATCGGCGTTTTGGCCCCGAAGATCGAAGGCAACGAAGTGCAAGTTTTTTGCTCGGATGCGGTCGACCTGGAGAGCTGGTACAACAAGGCCGTCCATCCCAAACAGCGGGTGCTGCGCCACCTGCAATATGAACGCTACCTGCTGCATGAGTTACTCCCCTGGGTGCGCTGGAAAAACCCCCGTCCTCAGCTGGCGGTGACCGGCTGCAGTTTCGGCGGATATCACGCGGTGAATTTTTCTCTGAAGCATCCCGACCTCGTGACCCATTGTGTCAGCATGAGCGGGGCGTTCGACATCCATCCGTTTCTCGACGGCTACTACGATGATGATTGCTACTTCAATTGTCCGCAGGACTTCCTGCCCAACCTGAACGATGATTGGTTTCTGAGCCGTTGCCGACAGATGAAAATCGTGCTGGGATCGGCGGATTGGGACATGTGTCTGGACCAGAACCTGAAGTTGTCGGAGAAACTGAACGAAAAAGCAGTCTCGCATTGGCTCGACGTATGGCGAGATCACTTCCAGCATGACTGGCCCTTGTGGCTGGGGATGGCGGGAAAGTATTTCTAGCGTCGACAATTTCGACTGCGCCGGGACTGCGCTGCGAGCCTGAGTTTTAGAGCGGAGAATGCGTTGTGAAGAAAATCGGAATTCTGTTTGGCATGGAAAATACGTTCCCCCCGGCCGTCGTCGAAAAGATCAACGCCATGCACGTCGATGGGGTGAGCGCGGAGTTCGTCAAGGTGGGGGGGGTGAGGATGGCGGGAGCGAGTCCGTATAGGGTCATCATCGACCGCATCTCGCAGGACATCCCCTTCTATCGCGCCTATTTGAAGAATGCGGCGCTCCAGGGGACGGTGGTGGTGAACAATCCGTTCTGGTGGACGGCGGATGACAAGTTTTTCAATTATGCGCTGGCCACGAAATTGGGGGTGGCCATCCCGCCCACCTTACTCTTGCCGCATAACCAACATCCCCAGGACACGAGCGAGCAATCGATGCGCAATCTCGTCTATCCCCTGCCTTGGGAGGAGATTTTTGCCTATGTCGGCTTCCCCGCATTCTTGAAGCCTTATGCGGGTGGGGGATGGAAGCACGTCTACAAGGTGCATTCGCCGGACGAGTTCTTCCACTTTTATAACCAGACGGGCGACTTGTGCATGACCCTGCAGCACGGCGTCGAGTTTGAGGAATACTATCGCTGCTATGTCGTGGGCCAGGAGAAGGTGCACGTCATGAAGTACGATCCCAAAGTTCCCTTCCATGAGCGTTACGTGAAGGGGAACCCCCCGCCCTCAAGCCCTAAACTCAAGGAGCGGATCGTAAGCGATGCGCTGAAACTGTGCCGGGCGCTGGGCTATGACTTCAATACCGTGGAGTTTGCCGTCGAAGGTGGGGTTCCCTATGCCATCGACTTCATGAATCCGGCGCCGGATGCGGATCTGCATTCGATCGGGCGGGACAACTTTGAATGGGTCGTGAACGCCATCGCTGAGATGGCCGTTGCCCAGGCGTTGAGCAGCGAAAACCCGGCGCGGGAGCTACGATGGGCGGCGTTTTTGGCCGGTTCCGAGAAGCTAGCTCGGCCCCGGGAGGCAGCTAGAAGGCGGGCCAAGACATAGGCCATAGACCTAGGCGATCATTCCTCCGACCGGTGCCCATTTTCTTCCACGTCGCGATCGTCACCAAAAAGCAGCTACAAAATGGCGAATGGCTGCCCCTCGGCTCCAATTCTCGGGATCTGGCGTCGTACTTGCATCTAAACCGGCCACTGCTCTGGGCGAAAATTCGCAGACGAATGTTGCTGTCCGAGGACTAGCCCCTCCAGGCAAGGCCATCGGCTAGGGCTGAGTTGGTTGTACCTTGACAACCAAAATGCTTTTGCCCTATATCTTCGCTTTGAGGCCAACAGCGCAGCGGTAGGTGCAAATTTGAAGGCAATAGACACATTGCATTTCAAAGCGCTGTCCCATGGCGATGCTTGCCACGCGGTCGCTATATGGTATTCGTTTTATTCCTGCTGATCCTTGCCGCGGACGTCGGGAGTTACGCCCAAACCTATACCGTGGTCTACACCTTTGGACTCGTCAATGGCGAGAACGTAATCGAACCGTCTGGGATCACGGTCGGGCAAGACGGCAATCTATACGGCGCCGGAAATGGCGAGTACACGGGGCCCGCCGGCCCCGGAGATATGGTGCTTGAGGCCGTATGGTTCAAAGTCACTCCCAAAGGTGCTCTGACTACGTTGTATAACGTTGGCCCGTGTTATGGTGGCACTACAAACGCGCTGACCTGGGGCTCGGATGGCAACCTTTACGGAGCCGTGGGTTACGGATTGAGTGGGAGTGGGCCGACGTCTTGTGGTTTCGGATATGTTGCCAAGATAACTCCAAGTGGAAGCGCTACGGTATTGGGCACTGTTGACTACCCCTGGGGGCGACCGATCCTGGGCACAGACGGAAACCTGTATGGAACGTCATGCGGCAAGTTCTACTGCGATGAAGGGGGCGTCGGGTACGGCACGATCTATAAAATCACCCCTCCCAGTACCTTTACATCATTGTACGAATTCGATCTAACCCACGGGGCAGCTCCTGACACACTAGTGGAAGGCAGCGATGGGAATTTCTATGGAACGACCGTGGTTGGTGGCAGTACGCCCGACGGTGGCGTAATCTTCAGGATTACTCCAACTGGCCAGCTCACCGTGCTTTATGACTTCACCCAGTCGTTTTCCCTATCGAATGCGCTGATCGAGGGCAAGGATGGAGATTTCTATGGAACAACGTTCGGTGGAGGAAACATCTTCCCCGCAATCAAATCCTGTCAAGTCTATGGCTGTGGCACGATTTTCAAGATCACCCCCGAAGGCAACTACTCGCTCCTCTATACCTTTGACGTCACACACGGCGGGAATCCCCATTCTTTGGCTCAGGGCACGGACGGCAACTTTTACGGCACCACCTACGTAGGCGGCACTTCCACCAATTGCGTCGGCGGTTGCGGCGTTATTTTCAAGATCACTCCCGTGGGCGATTATTCGGTTCTCTACAACTTCGATGGCACGCACGGTGCGAATCCGGGCGATCTGGTTCTGGATAACGATGGGAACTTCTACGGCACAACGTCGACTGGTGGCAGCTCACCCACCTGTTGCGGCACGATTTTCAGGATTACTCCGACGGGCGATTTCACGAATCTCTATAACTTTAACGGGACGGATGGTGCTGACCCACAAGATCCGGTTCTGAGCAGCGACGGAAATCTTTATGGCGCGACGTGGGAGGGAGGTCCCAGCAATGTCGGCTGCACACTTGGTTGCGGCGTGCTCTACAGCTTTGCCATGTTTGACTTTTCCCTCGCGGCATCGCTATTCAGCCCGAGCTCTCTAGGTCCAGGTGCATCGTCTGCTTCCACCATTACGGTGACCCCGATCGATGGATTTAGCGCTGCTGTTGCCCTTTCCTGTTCAGTTCAGCCCACCTTGAGTCTAGGTCCGCAATGCTCCATCAGCCCGAGTTCCGTAACGCCTTTGACTACGTCTACGAACGGGATGGCAGCGACCTTGAAAGTGACTACCACTGGTCCATCCGCAGGGCTACACTCCGGGGATCGTGCTGGTCCGTCTGCCGCAGTCTGGTTGTCGCTGGCTGTCTTGCTGGGAGCTAGCGTTCGTTTCGGTTCATGTCGAAGACAAAAGCAGAAACTTGCAGCCATCGTGCTGGTCGGGACGGCTTGCGTTGAATTGCTCTCTGGCGTGGCTTGCGGCGGTGGCGGTTCTAACACCAACGGGACTCCTGCTGGCGCGTACACCATTACCGTTACTGGCACCTCGGGTCTCTTACAACATTCGGAGAAGATCAAACTCACGGTTCAGTAGGAACTCTAGCGCGCGCTTGGAGCTACCGGCCCGATCAGCAGCACGCCGGCGCAACCACCGAACGCACCCCCGTTTTTCGTTTGGCGGTGCACTGCAGCGCAGCCCTGAGTTGCCAGCGAAGACCCGGCTGGACCGGTTGCAAGCGAAACATTCTAAAGAGCACCATGCGCCGTACCCCCCACTGAATGAGATTCAGTGAACCCGTGTGGTCGAACGTGTCCTTTCGCTGATAAGCATTGGTGGCGGGGCCCGATGCGACTCAACCTCACTCAACCGGGTTATACTGGTGACCAGCCCGACCGCGAGCTCGCTGTCGGACGAGGGCCTCGCTGGTTTGACCTTATGGAACCGAGCTTCACCATCGGAATTGAAGAAGAGTATCAAACCGTCGATCCGGTTTCCCGCGACCTGCGTTCCCACATCCACTTCGAGATCCTTGAAAAGGGCAAGATGCTGCTGCACGAGAAGGTGAAATCCGAGCTGCATCAGTCCGTGGTCGAAGTAGGCACCTCCGTCTGCCCAGGCATCAAGGAGGCCAAGGAAGAGGTCAAGAAGCTACGCCGCGACATGATCAACTTAGCCAAGGAAAACGGGCTGCGGCTGGCGGCGGCGGGCACCCACCCCTTTGCCGACTGGCGCGTGCAGGAGATCACCCCGGACGAGCGCTACAAGAACATCGTCGAAGATATGCAACTGGTCGCCCGCGCCAACCTGATCTTCGGTTTGCACGTGCATATCGGAGTCGAAGATCGCGAGACGGCGATCCAGATGATGAATCACGCCCGGTATTTCCTGCCGCATATCCTGGCGCTCTCCACCAATTCTCCCTTCTGGCTGGGGATGAATACCGGTCT
>Ga0187783_10001542_pt1 | contig 17032 bp, 11 predicted proteins | sample 1015_SJ02_MP02_2_FD_132471 | JGI IMG/M metagenome (GOLD analysis project Ga0187783, IMG submission 132471) | Tropical peat soil microbial communities from peatlands in Department of Meta, Colombia - 1015_SJ02_MP02_20_MG | ecosystem: Environmental > Terrestrial > Soil > Wetlands > Peat | place... | reverse complement strand
CAATCTTACGACTCAAAATATTTTCGCGAGCGGGAATTACCAGATCAATGGAGGAACGGCAAACCAGAACGCGATGTATCTGGACGGGTCGCCGATTCAAGTAACTTATGGCAGCTTGACCGCCCTCATTCCCACGCAGGATGCGATCGAGGAGTTTCGCGTTCAAACGAACGGAAACGACGCCGAATACGGCCGCTACTCGGGCGGCGTGGTGAATCTCACAACGAGGTCCGGAACGAATCAGTTTCACGGGACAGTCTACGAATTCCTGCGCAACAAAGTGCTGAACGCAAACACCTGGTTTGGCAACGCGACCGCCACGCCGCGATCCGCATTCACGCAGAATCAATATGGCGTGAGTCTGGGCGGGCCGATCGTAAAGGAAAAACTGTTCTTCTTTTTCAATTACGAAGGCTTCGCTCTCCGCGAGGGGCAGATTTTCGTCGAGCCGGTGCCAACGTCCGCCGAACTGAGCGGCGATTTTTCGAATTATGTGGACGCGAACGGAAACGTAATTCCAATCTACGATCCGAACACGACTTCCTGCGGCCAGATCGGCAATCCGTGCGGTGCGAACCAGCAGCCGACGCGACAGCAATTTTCTGGAAACAAGATACCATCGAGCCGCATCGATCCTGTCGCGCAGTACTTTGCGGCGAATAACCGCATATTCCCGAATCCAAACGTCACGAACCTTCCTTATCCGTTCAATTTCGCGACGGACGCAAGCGTCGGCGGAAACAACGATCAGCTCAATTTTCGCGCCGATTGGAACGCAAGCGAAAAGAACCGGGTTTTCGCACGCTTCACGCGATGGGGATTCGACGAACTGCCGTGGGACCCCTACAACAACGATACGTATTGGTATGACCTCGATCCGCAGAGCTTCGTGACGGACTCGATCGTTCTCGGCGACACGTACACGATTAATCCGACCACGGCGTTCGATATCCGCGTTTCGTACCTCCGCTTCAATTACTTCCAGGGACCGCCGAAGTCGATTACGGATCTCGACCAGACGACCTTCGGCTTTCCCGCGTACATGAACCAAATCAATCCGGAATTCCGGACCTACCCGGCCTTTGCCTTTCCCGATTTTCCGACGGGCGGCACGCAGGTCATCAGCAGCGTAAACAACAACTACGTCATCAGCCCGAGCCTGACGAAGATTTTGGGGCGCCAGACGCTGAAGTTTGGCGCCGAATTGCGCCGCCAGGATGCGAATTACTACCAGTTGGCATCCCAGGCCGGCGACTATTATTTCGACAATACATTCACGTCGATCGACCCGTTCAATCCCGGTGAAACAGGCGCGAGCATTGCGGACTTTTTGCTCGGCGCGGCGAGTCCCGGTGGCGGCTTCACTCCGTCCGCGATCCTGACGGAGAACATCACCGCATCCACGATGCACTATCAGGGCTATTACGTGCAGGATGACATCCGCGTCAGCAACAAACTGACCGTGAACGCCGGCCTGCGATGGGAGATTCCCGGCGTGTGGCTCGAGCGGCACAACAACATGTCGAATTTCGATCCCTACATGACAAATATCCTCGCGGGGCCAACCGGATTGCCGCTGGAGGGTGGATTTGTTCTGGTCGATACATCAGCTCATCCGGCGAGGGGATTGTACCCGGAGCGCTATGATTTGTTCGCGCCGCGCGTGGGTCTCGCCTATCGGCTGAATGACACGACGACGATTCGATCGGCGTTCGGCTGGTTCTACGCTCCGTCGGATGCGATCTTCCAGGAGTCGCCCTTCCAAAATGCCGTAAATATCTACAACAACGCGATGATCACGACGGAGGACAACGGCGTCACTCCTAGCTCTGTCCTGAGCAATCCGTATCCGGGAGGACTCGTGTTTCCTCCGGGACGCAACGCGGATTACCAAAACGTTCTGCTTGGATTGAATTTCTCCGCAGTGTCCGGCGCGGGCGGATCGGTGCCCTTGAAATGGAATCCCGCGTACTACATGAACTGGAATCTAACAGTGCAGCATCAATTCCCGAAGGGAATCAATCTGGAAGCTGCCTATGCCGGATCGCACGGGGTGCACCTGCCTATCAACAGCGACAACGGCGTGGACATCAATCAACTGCCAGACTCGGATCTCGCCTTGGGCAATCAGCTTCTCCAGGAAGTATCGAATCCGTTCTATGGCTTGATCACTTCAGGTCCGCTGTCGTCGCCGACAATCCCTTACGAACAGCTACTTCGTCCTTTCCCGACCTATCAAAACGTAGTTGAGTCGGCGGCGTACATTGGAACCAGCGACTACAATTCACTCCAGGTGAAACTACAGAAACGATTCGGCCGCGGAGGAACGCTGCTGGGTGCCTACACTTTCTCGAAGTTGCTCACAGACACGGAAACCAGCACCGATTGGTTGGAGACGGGAATTGCGGGATCGAACGGCCAGATTTATCAGGATTACAACGATATGCGAGCCGAGAGGTCGCTCGGTCTCTTTGACATTCACCAGAACCTGACGGTCAGCTATGTTTATCCGTTGCCGTTCGGCAAAGGGCAGCACTATCTTGGAGGCGTACAGGGCGTTGCGGACAAGTTCGTTTCCGGTTGGGTGTTTGACGGCATCGCCACATTCCAGCAAGGATTTCCCCTGAATATTGCGGCGACGCCAAATCTGTCCTACTCGGAGGGTGGCGGATTGAGGCCGGACGTTACGCCCGGTTGCGACAAGCACGCGGTTCCCGCAGGCGATGCCGGTCCGCATGGGATCGACGAGTACTTCAATACGTCCTGTTTCACGGCGCCGCCGGAATTCGCATTCGGCGACGAAGGCCGCACAGACCCCGGCATTCGGGCGCCCGGCATCAACAACTGGGACCTGGCCATCGTGAAGTCCACTCCGGTCACGGAACGAGCGAATCTGCAATTCCGCACGGAGTTCTTCAATGCGTTCAACCGGACGCAGTTTGGGCCTCCGGGCCAGATCTTCACGACGAATCCGGATTCGACATTTGGCATTATCAGCTCGCAGCAGAACAATCCCCGTCTCATCCAGTTTGGGCTTCGGCTGAATTACTAGCAGCGGGTGGTGCGAGCGGCGCGCGAGCGCGAAACAGTAAGCGTATAGTCGGCCCGGAACTGCGATGCCAGTGTCGCGCAGCGGGCCGTGTAACAGCATCTTCCGGGCACTCAGCGATCGCCGGTCGGAAAGCAATTCGTGCCGATTGAAATTCTAACGGGAGAACCTTTGTGATTCGAACGAGCCGGCGCAATTTTCTCAAAGTTTCCACCACGCTCGGTGCGCTCTCGCCTTTTTATAAGCTCGCGGAAAAAACAGCTCTCCGAGAGCCGGCGCGGCTTGGATCTCCCATTTTTCAGGACTCCTCGAAATCCTCTTCCAGACCGTCATATCAATTTGACGGCGCGGACTTGACGGGCTGGCACTCGCAGGGCGCGGCGCGGTGGAGCGTACGCGATACCGAAATTGTCGGCGCGAGCGGCGCCGGCGAAGCTGGCTGGCTGGTGCTCGAACAGGGCCTTCAGGACTTCAATCTCAAGTTTTCAGTGCACGCTGCGGGGGGCGAGACCGGCATTATTTTGCGAAATGCTCCCGTAAGTTGGTCGCGATTTTCCCACCCGGTAGCCGCTGGCGGCCGAACAGCCGGCATTTATGTCGCGCTGTCCGGCACCAATCTTGGAAAGCTGTTCCTCGTAACGCTCGACGAGCAAGGCAAGGAAGTGGACCGCAAACCGGTACCCCCGCCGCCCCTCGATCTGCCTGGCGCGAAGCACAAGGCGACAAAGGGAGCTTGCGCGCCGATCGCTTGCGCGGGCGTCAACGATCCGGAAGGTGATTTGCCCGGCTATCCGCCGGAGCCGCCGGTTCGCGTCAGTGCGGGAGACGGCGGCTGGCAAAATGTGGAAATCGAGTTGCGCGGCTCGGCCTTTCCTTGGGACAAGAGTGGACAGGGAGCGTTGGCCGACGAACGCAGCCAATTTGGGCAGGTTGCATTGCGAGTTTCAAATGGAGCGGAGGCGCACTTCAAGGGTGTTTCGATATTCGATCTCACGGAGCGCGTCGCGGGCCTCGCCGCAGACGCCGGAGATACCCATGTCCACCAGCTAACCGACCTTTTCTACTCCGAATCCATCACGGCGGGCGATCTCAATCGCGACGGCTTCGACGAAGTGATTGCGGGGCCTTTCTATTACGTTGGCCCGGACTACAAGACCGCTCGTGAAATTTTTCCGCCGACTACCGTCAACCCGGCGGGGCCTGCCGAGCACGGCAATTATACGAATTGCTTTTTGGCGCACGTCTACGATTTCACTGGCGACGGCTGGCCCGACGTCTTGGTGATCATGGGCTTTGGTCCCATGCCGAGCTTCTCGGCGCATTTGTTTTTGAATCCTCGTGGTGAGCGCCGGCATTGGGATAACTACAACGTTGTTCCTTCCGTCAGTTCGGAGACGACCGTCCTTACAGACATTGACGGCGACGGCCGCCCCGAATTGGTGTTGGCCGTCGAAGACCGTATCGGCTACGCCAAGCCCGATTGGTCCGACCCGGCGAAGCCGTGGACGTTCTATCCAGTCTCTGAAAAGGGAAGCTGGGGGCCGCACGGCTTCGGAGTGGGCGATGTGAATGGCGACGGCCGCCTCGATATTCTGCAAGCGAGCGGCTGGTGGGAGCAGCCTCCCGCGGGAACGAAAGGCCTCTGGAAGTATCACAAGGCGCCGTTCGGAGCGACCGAAGGCGAGTGGTTCCTGCGCGGTGGCGGAGACATTTTCGTCTACGACGTAAACGGAGACGGTATCCCTGACGTGATCAGCAGCCTCAATGCGCACGGGCCCGGTCTCGCTTGGTTCGAGCAGCACAGGGATTCGAGCGGCAACAGCACCTGGAAGCGACATCTCATCATGGGCGATCCATCCACGCCGATGTCTGCGAGAAGCGAATGGGAAGAGACTGATAAGTCCGTCGCGTTTACCGAGCTCCACGCGCTGGCGTTTGCCGATCTCGACGGCGATGGAATTCCTTGCGTCGTCGCCGGAAAGCGCTGGTGGTCACACGGTTATATCTTCGACGAGAATGGCCGGGACAATCCGCCCGTGCTCTATCGCTTCAAGCCCGTGCGCCGTTCGCAAGGTTCGGTCGAGTGGATTCCGCAGATGCTCCACAACGCGTCCGGCGTCGGCACGCAGATTTTCGCGAAGGACATAAATAAAGACGGCAAGATCGAGATCATGACGACCGCGCGAAAAGGCACATTCGTATTCTTCAACAACGGTTCGAAAAGCCAGGGGGCGTAGAGGAAGTTCCATGCGGATGAAAAAGGGGCGAGGAGGAGTGTCTGGGATACTTTCGATGTCTTTGGTATGCGTCGCGTGCTTCGGCATGATCGCATGGTCGCGCGCCGGGAACGACGTCTCCTCCCACATCACCTGGAGCACGTACCTTGGCAATCCCGACGGTTCTCATTATTCGGCGCTGAGGCAGATTAATCGCTCGAACGTAGACAAGCTACAAGTCGCGTGGAGCTACGACGCGGGCAGCGATCGCGCCTATGAATTCAATCCGATCATCGTCGGCAAGACGATGTACGTCCTGGCGCAGCATACGTCCATCGTCGCGCTCGACGCCGCTACCGGACGCCAGCTTTGGGTTTATCGCTCCACGGATGTGCCGCTTCTCGAGATGCACCGCGGCATCAATTTCTGGCAGAGCAAGGATGGCAGCGATCAACGCCTGCTGATTCCTTTTCACAGCCATCTGGAGGCGATTAATGCGCGCACCGGTGAACTGATTACATCATTCGGCGACAATGGCCGCGTCGATCTGATGGAAGGCTTGGGCCGCGACCGCAAGACGATCAGTCAAATTCAGTCGGGCACTCCCGGGCAAATTTATGGCGACCTCATAATTCTCGGCTCGGCAACGGGCGAGGAGTATGGCTCGCCGCCGGGGGACATTCGCGCGTACGACGTTCGCACCGGGAAGATGGCTTGGATCTTTCACACCGTTCCGCATCCTGGCGAGCCCGGTTACGACACGTGGCCGAAAGAGGCTTGGAAATACGAGGGAGGCACGAACTGCTGGGGCGAAATGACCCTCGATCAGGAGCGGGGCATCGTTTACGTCCCGACCGGCGCCCCAACGTACGATTTCTATGGCGCCGATCGGAAAGGCTCGAACCTTTATGCGGATTGCCTGCTGGCGCTCGATGCCAAGACAGGGAAATTGATTTGGTATTACCAGCTCGTACATCACGATTTGTGGGACTACGACGCTACGGCCGCGCCGCAGTTGCTGACCGTCCATCACAACGGGAAGCTGGTCCCCATCGTCGCGCAAGCGACAAAGCAAGGATTTTTGTATGTGTTCAATCGCTTGACGGGCGAGCCGCTCTGGCCGATCGAGGAACAAGCCGTCCCGAAATCGGAGGTCCCGGGAGAATGGGCGTCGCCGACGCAGCCGTTTCCGACTGCGCCCCCGCCTTTTGCCCGGCAGAAATTCACGGCGGACGATTTGGACCCGTATCTGTTGACTCCTGAGAGCCGCGATCACTGGAAGTCGGCTCTGGAGGCCGCAAGGAACGACGGCCTTTTCACTCCTCCCGGATTTGCCGATACCGTTGAAATGCCAGGCAATCACGGCGGCGCGAATTGGGGCATGACCGCTTCGGATCCGAAGACGGGAACGATGTTCGTATACTCGATGGACATACCTGCCTTCCTGAAACTGGAAAAAATCCTGCCTCCACTTCTGTGGGAAATTCCCATGGCTGCCCCGCCGCTCGAGCGCGGTCACGCCGTTTATCACTTCTACTGCGAACGCTGCCACGGCGTGGATCACGCCGGAGCTCCGCCGGCCATCCCGTCGCTGGTGAACGCGCCAGCGAGGTTTGGGGAAGACACGATCAAAAGCGTCGTGAAAGGCGGTTACCGGGAGATGCCCGCGTATCCGGATTTGTATGACGTGCTCCTGAACGATCTCATGAATTACCTCGCCCAACCGGTTCCGGACAACCCAGAACCCGTGATCAAAGCCGAATCGAGCGATCCTGACACCGTTGAAGTAACGCTTCCCGGTTTGGAGCCGATGAAAGATCGATGGTGGTCGGGTTATGGCATGCAGCCCGCGATCATCAGGCCGCCGTGGTCAACTCTGACCGCGTACAACTTGAACGATGGAACGATCAAATGGCAGAGCCAGGTGGGGGACGCTCCCGTCGCCGCTTTGCAAGGAATTAAAGGCGCCGGCGCCATGATGCCGCGCAACGGTCCCGTTGTTACTGCGGGCGGGCTGATTTTCCTGGCGCTCAAGGATGAGGGCAAGCTCCACGCACTCGATAAGGATACGGGCAAGGAGCTTTGGACATTTGACATGCCGGCTTCTTCGGAAGGCGTGCCGGCCGTATATCAAATCGACGGCCGGGAGTACCTCGTCGTCTGTGCCACTTCAGCCAAGATGAAGGAAATCCCGCGAGACGGCCCGCCGCCGCCGACCGCAGAGCCGGTTCTGCGGTCTTACATCGCCTTCGCGTTGCCCAAGTAATCAGCCGCGAAATAGGATTCGGATAGAGCGGGGTCAAGAGATGACTGACGTTCCCATAGTGCTAAACGTCCACTTGGAAGCTGTGCCAGGGCGCGAGAAGGAGCTCGAAGCCGAGCTGAAGAAGCTTCTGGCTCCGACTCGAAGCGAGCCAGGATGCGTCGCGTACGAACTGCACTTGGATCCGGAAAATTCTGTGAAGTTCATGTTTTATGAAAAGTTCAAGAGCCAAGCGGCTCTGGACGAGCACGTGAATTCAGTTCATTTCAAGAAGTTTCTGGCGTACCGCGCTGCCGGGGCCGATCCCGTCGCGGCCACGCATGTAACCAAGTGGCGATCTGTTTAGCTGCATCAATTGAACGCGTTGACCCGGTTGAGAACCGCGATCCTCTTTCATGCTTCAACCAGGATGTTCGCGCCGTACGTTTTTTGCCGGACTCGAAGCCGGATTTCTTCTTCGCCTTCCCGTGCATTTCGTTGGATGATGTCGGCTAGCGAGGTCTGAAATCGTGCCGCCTGAAAAAAAGTATACGCCACCCAACGAAGGTCCGCCCGCTCCGATACATCAAGTCCTGCGCGGCCAGAAAGCGCTGGTGACCGGTGCCAGCAAGGGTCTCGGCCAGGCCGTCGCCATCGGATTCGCCCAAGCCGGCGCCGATGTGCTGGTGAACTATTTTTCAGATCAACCGGGTGCGGAGTATACCGCCCAAAAGATCCGCGAGCTCGGCCGAAATGCGGAGGTGTTCAAAGCCGATGTGGCGATTGAAAGTGAAGTCGCCGCCATGTTCGATTTCATGTTCAAGAATTTTGGGCGTCTGGACATCTGTGTTCCGAACTCCGCATTGCAGCTCAATGCGAATGTGGATGAAATGACGCTCGCGCAGTGGGAGCGCGTCATCGGCGTGAATTTGACCGGTGTCTTTCTGTGCTGCCGCGAGTCGGTGCGCGCATTCAAGCGGCAGGGAATTGACCGGGCCATTTCTTTTGCCTGCGGCAAATTAATTTTGATGAGCTCGGTTCACGACGTGATTCCGTGGGAAGGTCACGCGAATTACGCGGCCGCGAAAGGCGGGCTGATGCTGTTCATGAAGAGCCTCGCCCAGGAGGTGGCCCACCTGCGAATTCGCGTGAACGCCATCTCGCCGGGCGCCATCCGCACGCCGATGAACGTCGAGAAACTGACGTCTCCCGAGATCTTCGAGAGAGTTTTGCTCAAGCTGATTCCGTCGAAGCGCATCGGCGAGCCGGAAGACGTCGCGCGCGCCGCGGTGTGGCTGGCATCGGATGAGTCCGATTACGTAACCGGCACGACGATTTACGTTGACGGCGGGATGTTGCTGTATCCCGGATTCATCGGCGCCGGATAGTCGAAATTCGGAATCGCAGTTCGCCTCTTGGGAAACAGGGGACTGAATGCCGAACGAAGAACGGCTAACTCGCATGCGTCACGCCATGCAGCGCGAGCGGCTCGATGCGCTCGTTCTGCGCCTGCCGGAAAACGTCCTTCTCCTCAGCGGGTTTTGGCCCATGATTGGCGCGACGTTCCTCGTCTTCCCGGCGGAGGGCGAACCACATTGCATTATTCCGGCGTGCTATGAAAGCGAGGCCAGCGCGTCGCTCTGGAAAATGAAAGCTTCGTTTTACGCGTACGGCGTGCTAGGCGCGAACCCGGACACGGCGGTTTTGGATATGCTGTCCGCCATTGCTCGCAGCCATCGTTGGAAGCGCCTGGGCTTCGAGGGCAGCTTTGAAGTTGCGGCTCCGCCGTGGAACACGGCGGAGGTAATCGTTCCCGCGGCACAGACGCGCAAGCTTCTCGAAACCGTCTTCCATGCTGCGGACCTGGTGGACGCGACGGCATTGCTGCAATCCGAGCGCCGCACCAAGACGCCCTACGAGGCCGACAAACTCAGGCTGGCCAGCACAATCTCCTCGATTGGGTTGAAATCGTTCGAAGATTTGGTCGCGCCCGGAGTATCGGGCGTCGAGCTTGCGGCCGCGGTCGAGCGGGACATCATGGTCCACGGGACACAGAAGCACGGAGCGTTTCGCGTCCGGGCGTTCGCGCAGGTGGCCGTCGGCCCGGACGAAACGGCCGTGGGCTACCGGCCGAATGAGGTTTCGACCGCGCGGAGGCTCGTGTCCGGAGATGTCGCGCTTTTGGAGCTCGGCGTTGTCGTGGATGGATATTGGGCAGACAGATCGCGAGCGCGTGTTGCCGGGAAGCCGACGGACGAGCAGTTGCGGATCTTTAACATTGTAAAAGATGCGCAAAAATCGGCGGTGGAAGCAATCCGTCCGGGCGCGAGCGCGTCCTATGTAGATGAGGCCGCGCGGAGTGTGATTCGGGACGCGGGCTATGTGGAATGGTTTCCTCATATCACCGGACACGGTTTGGGATTCCGGTATCACGAATCTTCGCCGTTGCTCTCACCCAACTCGCCGGAAGTGCTGGAAGAGGGCGTTTTGACGTCTGTCGAGCCCGGAATCTACCGCAAGCCGTCGGGTGGTTTTCGACTCGAGGACGACGTGCTCGTAACGAGGGATGGCGCGGAGGTCTTGGGACCATATCCCATGGCGCTAACCTAAACCCGCCAGCGATCGCATTACCGCGCAATTCGCCGGCAGCTCGTGGAAAACATCAGGATTCCAAGGTGGGTCGAAGTACATCCAATATGGCATAAAACTTTTCGGGAGAGTCATATGGCCGCAGCGGTTTGTCCTAATCTAGTCGGTGGAAATGAGCTCGCGTCTTCATCGCCGGAAACGACTCCGGTTTACAACCCGTCTCACGGTGACGTCATCGCGCAGTGTCCGGTCGGCACGGCTGAGGATGTGCAGCGCGCCGTCGAATCCGCGCGCGCCGCACTTCCCGGCTGGTCGGACACACCCGCGACCGAGCGCGCTCGCATTTTATTCCGCTACAAGCACCTGCTCGAAGAAAATTTCGAAGCGTTGGCGCGACTGGTTACGCGCGAGCATGGCAAAACGCTCGAAGAATCTCGCGGCGACGTGCGCCGCGGCATTGAAGTCGTCGAATTCGCATGCGGCGTGCCGATTCTTCTCAACGGCCAATTTCACGACAACGTTTCGCGAGGTGTGGATGGCGTCCTGATGCGGCGGCCGGTCGGCGTCTGCGCCGGCATCACGCCGTTCAATTTCCCCGCGATGGTACCGATGTGGATGTATCCGCTCGCGATCGCGTGCGGCAACACGTTTATCCTCAAGCCTTCGCCAAAAGTGCCTCTCACAGCGATGCGCCTCGCTCAACTGGCGGCCGAGGCCGGGATGCCGGCGGGCGTATTGAATGTCGTTCACGGTGGCAAAGACGTCGTGGATGGAATATTGAAGAATCGCGGGATTGCCGGAGTCAGCTTCGTTGGCTCAACGAAAGTGGCCCGGTACATCTACGAAACCGGAACGGCGAATGGTAAGCGCGTGCAAGCAGCAGGCGGCGCCAAAAACTTCATGATCGTCATGCCAGACGCCGAAATGAACTTCACGACCGGCGCCGTCATGGGCGCGGCGTTCGGATGCTCGGGACAGCGCTGTATGGCCGGGAGCGTGGCCGTGGCAGTCGATCGGGCAGGCGATCCGCTCGTGGAACGGCTCACCGGCGCGGCAACGGTATTGAAAGTCGGCGCGACCGACCAGGACGACACAATCGGTATGGGACCGGTGATTGATCCAGCTTCACGAGACCGCGTCTTGAATTACCTCGATGTCGGTTCGAAAGAAGGCGCCAAGCTCGTCGCCGACGGGCGCAAGCACTCTGGCACGCCTTCGAATGGAGGCTTCTTCGTCGGGCCGAGTATCTTTGATGGCGTCGAGTCCGGAATGAAGATCGCCCGCGACGAAATATTTGGCCCTGTGCTTTCCGTCATGCGCGCCCGCTCTCTCGATGACGCGATCGCCCTGGCCAACCAGTCGGCCTACGGCAACGGCGCGGTGATATTCACGAGCGATGGCGGCGCGGCCCGGAAATTCGCTCGCGAGATTGAGTGCGGCATGGTCGGCGTCAACGTTGGCGTGCCCGCTCCAATGGCGCTATTTCCATTCACCGGATGGAACGACTCGTTCTTTGGAGACCTGCACATTCAAGGCACGGAAGGCATCCAGTTCTACACCCGCTCGAAAGTGGTGCTGTCGCGATGGAATCCAGCCGGGAAGAGCGGCCACTGGAGTTAGTGCCGTACCGAGTTTGCGCGCCCACGATTGCGCAGGGAGGATCGTCATGGCCCGGCGGAACTCCTTGATCCTGCACGACACTTGCTTCACGCGCTAGAATCACACATCACAAAATCGGGAGGCGCCGGATGGCGCGCATCTCTGGCAAGGCCGCTCTGATCACGGGCGGGGGAACGGGAATTGGCCGCGCGTGCGCCGAGTTGTTCGCCCGGGAAGGCGCGCGCTTAGCTATAGTTGGACGCCGCAAAGAAGTCCTCGATGCCGCGGCAGCGCCGATTGCCGCTCGCGGCGGCGAAGTCATCGCGATCCCCTGCGACGTGAGTGACCGCGCGTCGGTCGAGGCGGCCATCGCCGCGACCATCGCCCGGTTCGGACAACTCAATGTCGTCGTGAATAATGCCGGCGTCGTCGTTGTGGGCACCGCCGAGCAGACTTCGGACGCGGACTGGAATCGCATTCTGGCGATAAATCTCACCGGAACGTTTCTCGTCTCGCGCGCCGCGCTACCCGAGCTACGCAAGGCCCACGGCGGCTCGATCATCAACATCGCTTCCGTCCTTGGACTTTTCGCGCGCAAGCAGCGCGCCGCCTACACCGCGTCCAAAGGTGGCGTAATCGGCCTCACGAAAGCAATGGCTCTCGATCACGCACACGAAAATATTCGCGTTAATTGCATTTGCCCCGCACTTGTCGAGAGCGAGCTTGCGCGCGAGTCGCTTTCAAAGGCGCCCGACGCCCAGGTCGAACGAGCGCGGCGCACCGCGGAAATCCCCATGGGCAGGCTCGGTCAGCCGGAAGACGTTGCCCAGCTCGCCCTCTATCTGGCCTCCGATGAATCTTCGTGGATGACCGGAGTGGCCTTGCCGCTCGACGGGGGCCTGACAGCGTACTGAGATCGGAGAGCGCCGGGTGGCGAGTTGGCGCCTAATGCAACGGCCGCAGCCCCCCTGTTTGTCACCCGATTAGAAATGACTGCCAACCTTTGTTTTCTGCGGGTTACGGGCAATTCTAATGATTTTGGTGACCCGATTAGAAGTGCCAGTTCGAGCGACGTATTTTGTGGGTCGGGATGAGGGGGCTGAGTCAATCGGAGTCGTCTCGGCTCTTGCCTCACCGCGGCATTACCGCGCTAAGATAGGCTTACCATGAGTGAATTTCCGGTCGTTGATATTTCGGAATTTACATCGCAGCGGGATGGCACGAGTTCCGCGGATACGAAACGCACGATCGCGCGCCGGGTGGATGAAGTTTGCCGCGAGACCGGCTTCCTAGCCGTGTCCGGCCACGGCGTGCCGCCGGAGATAATTTCACGGGCTTGGTCCGCCGCGCAGACGTTCTTTGATCTGCCCAGCGGGAAAAAGCTCGCCGTCAAAATGTTGTACGACGGCTATCCCTACGGCTACTCTCCGCTTCAGGCTGAAGCGCTTGCCAAATCGAAGGGCAACGATACGCCGCCGGATTTGAAAGAAAGCTTCAACATCGGCCCGCTCGAGCAGAGGATTCTTGTCGAGAACGATCCGGACGCGGACTTCCGTTACGCGAAAAATATCTGGCCATCCGAGCCGAGCGGTTTCCGCGAAGCGGCCACCGACTATTACCGCGCGCTGAGTAATCTCGCGGAAAAAATCATGCGCGTCTTCGCGCTCGCGCTCGATTTGCCGGAACATTATTTCGACAGCGCCATTGACGACCCCATCAGCGCCATGCGCATGCTGAATTATCCGCATACGAACGTGCCACCGGAACCGGGGCAACTGCGCGCCGGCGCACACTCGGACTACGGCAGCCTGACGATTCTTCTGGCCGATGCGGCGCCGGGGGGACTCGAAATTCGCTCGCCAGAAGGGAAGTGGGTCGCCGTGCCGAATCTTCCGGGCGCGTTCATCGTGAACATCGGCGATCTGATGGCACGCTGGACCAACGATCGCTGGATTTCCACTTTGCATCGCGTCGTGAATCCGCCGCCGGATCACAGCGGCTCGACGCGCCGCCAATCGTTTGCGTTTTTCCACCAGCCGAATTGGGATGCCGAGATCACCTGCATTCCAACGTGCCTCGCCGCGGGCGAAACGCCGAAATATCCGCCGGTGCGTTCGGGCGAATATCTGATGAACAAGTTCCGCCGGACGACGGTGAAGGCCGACATGGCTTCGGCGGGATCCGGCGCGGAATAATTGCTTGGATTTTGGCGGGCTTCAGGATTTCGCGCGCGCGGCGGAGTACGCCATGGCGATTTGCGCCGCGACGCACGCATTGTTAACGAGCAGGTCAATGTTGGCGTTTAACGTCGCGCCGCCGCTCGCGGTGGCCAGATAGCTGAGCAGATACGGCGTGAGAGCCTTGCCTTGGATTCCTTCCGAGCGCGCCGCTCCAAGAGCCGCCTGGATCAAAGCTTCCGTCTTCGCGCGGTCGAGCGCGCTCGACTCCAGCGGAGGATTGCAAAATACAATTCCCGCCGGAAGCCCAAGGTCCCATTGCATCGACATCAGCCGCGCCGCTTCTTGCGCGGATTGAACGCGCAGATCCAATGCGAGGCCGCTGTCGCGAACGTAAAACGCGGGAAAATGATTTGTACGGTAGCCCACCACCGGCACGCCAAGCGTTTCCAGCACCTCGAGTGTTCGCGGCAAATCGAGAATGATTTTCGCGCCCGCGCAAACAACCGCGACGCGCGTCCGCGCCAGTTCGGTGAGATCGGCGGAAATGTCGAGGGTTTCTTCGACGCCGCGGTGCACGCCGCCGATTCCGCCCGTCGCGAAAACGGAAATTCCCGCTTGCGCGGCTATCCACATGGTGGCCGCGACGGTGGTCGCGCCAGGCTTTCGCGCCTGCAGCACAGCCGATAAATCGCGGCGGCTTACCTTGTGGATTCCGTCGGTCTTCGCGAGCCATTCGATTTCTTCTATTGTGAGGCCGACGATCAACCGGCCGTTCAAGAGGCCCACGGTTGCGGGAACGGCGCCCGAGTCTCGCACCGCGGATTCCATGCGTCGCGCCGTGTCGAGATTGTGCGGGCGAGGCAGGCCGTGCGCGATCACCGTCGATTCAAGTGCCACGACCGGGCCGCCGCGAGCCAACGCCGCGGCCGCTTCCGGGCGAATATCGAGATAGGAATTCATATTTGCGGTGCGCTCGATCTTCTCACGTTCTCGCTGATTTTCCGGTGCTCGATTCGATGCGCGCGAGGACGGATTCGCGGTTGAGATTTGGCGCGATTGATTCTTCCGTTTCGACGGCGAGACTCGCCGCGGCGAGGCCCCAGAGCGCGGGCTCGTGCCTTTCGTTCGCAATCACCGCGTACGCGTAGCCCGCCACGAGCGCGTCGCCCGCGCCTGTCACATCAAGCACTCGCTGCGCCGGAATTGCTGGCATGAATTTTCCTCGCGCTCCATCGTCCACGTAAATTCCGTCTTCGGCGAGCGTCACAACCACCGTGCCAACGCCACTCCGACGGATTTGGGCGGCTGCTTCAACCACGTCCTCGGCAGTCGCAACAGAGCGTCCGCTCAGGACGGCCGCTTCCTTTGCGTTTGGAAAAAACACGTCGATCTTGTGCATCGCATTCCGGACTCGCGCTGCCTTGGCGACGGAAATCGGGTCCACCAGCACGGTTGTTTCGCTCGTTTTCGCATTCAGAATTCGCTCGATTGTCGCCGCCGGCAGATTGGCGTCGAGAATCCAAAATCGGTGTTTCCCGATTGCAGTTGTTACGCGGTCAGCCCATTCAACATCCAGCTCGTCGAAAATCGCCATGTCCGCCAGGCCGATGAAAAGCTGGCCGTTTTCGTCGAGCACCGCCGTATAACTCGCGGTGGGCCGGCCCGCAATGTGGCTCACGCCGGAAAGATCCAGATCCGGCGACGCCAAATCGCGCAGCACCTGTTCGCCCGCGGCATCCCGCCCGACCGCGGAGAAGAGCGACGCCGTGCATCCCAGTTTCCCGAGGTTTCGCGCAATGTTCGAGACAACGCCGCCCGGACACGAGCTCATGTTGACGGGATTCGAACTGCCTGGGTGAAGCTTTTCGGTTACGCGCGCCTTGCGGTCGGCGACAATGCCGCCGATGCAGGCTACCGATTCGATCCTGATGTCCGCCATCGCGGGACGCCTAGGCGCCGCGGATGATTCTCGCCGCGACCCAGCCCGCGAGAATCAGCGCGACCAGCATCTCCCATCCATAGGAATTGCCGTAGGTCGCTGAAGGAAAGTGGTTGCTGACCATGATGAGGACCACCGGGACGGCCATGTATGTGTTGTGCTTGGTGCGGAGTTTCGCCCGAGCGCCGAGCGCCGTGTCGAATTTCGCCCCGGTCGCAGCCGCCGCGATCATTTTTCGCTGTGCCGGAAGAATTCGCGACCACACATTGGCCGCCATGATCGTTCCCATCAGCGCGCCAACGTGGATATAAACCGCGCGCCCGCTGAAAACGCGCGAAAGTGCCCACGCCAGCAGCGCGAGCACGACGATCGAAAATACCGCAAATACCAGTTCCGATTTCCCGATGGCCGAACGCACGGCAAGATCATAAACAAGCCAGCCACCGGCGATAACTCCCAATCCAATCAGCCCGCCGCGAGCGAGTGAAATATTGGCGACGTCGGGATCCAGCAGCGCACCGCCCATGTAGTAGACGAGCACGAGCAAAATCATTCCGCTGAGCCACGTAAACGCAGCCTCCCAGCGAAACCAATGCAGCAATTCAGGGGCGACACCAAGCTTCGTTTGTTTCTCCACCGTGTAGAATCCGCCGCTATGCACCATCCATAGCCGCGATTCTTTCGCGTCTCCGGCTGCTGCTTTCTCAAGCCGGCGGAGTTGGCCGTCCAGCCAGGTGAAGTAATAGGTTTGGCCGACCCACATGATGCCGGCAAAGACGTGGAACCAGCGCACGAGAAGATTCACCCATTCCAGGATCCATGAGTTCAAGTTTGGTTGACCGCCCGAGTCACGTTAAGTGCAAATTCTTCGATTCGCGTCGCGCTTCGTGACACTAGCATTGCCGTCTGCGCGAAACAACAGAATCAGCGCAATCGATTGCGATAGAGCGCCATGCCGACTGCCGCATCAATCCCCATCTTCTCGAGCGCTCGCACTTCGCGCACGCTCCCGATTCCTCCGGCAGCGATGATCGGCAACTTCGTTGCCCGGCGAAGCTCGGCGAACCAATCGAGATTCGCGCCGCTCATCGTGCCTTCGCGATCTACGTCGGTGCACAGAAATCCGGCGCAGTAAGGTTCGAGCGCAGGCATCACATCTTGAGCGCGTACGGCGAGCCGCCGCCGCCAACCGTGGACCGTCACGCGGCCCTTCGCTGT
>Ga0187783_10001541_pt1 | contig 17032 bp, 17 predicted proteins | sample 1015_SJ02_MP02_2_FD_132471 | JGI IMG/M metagenome (GOLD analysis project Ga0187783, IMG submission 132471) | Tropical peat soil microbial communities from peatlands in Department of Meta, Colombia - 1015_SJ02_MP02_20_MG | ecosystem: Environmental > Terrestrial > Soil > Wetlands > Peat | place... | reverse complement strand
CGGCTATCCCGACGGTCTGGCCGGCGACGACATTCCGATCCTGGCGCGCATCCTGGGGGTGGCCGACGCGTTTGATGCGATGCGATCGCCGCGTCCGTATCGGCCGGCGCTTGCCGCCGCGGAAGTGGACGACATTTTCGCCAAAGGCGCGGGCAAGCAGTGGGACCCGTGCGTGGTCGAGCATTACCTGGACAACCGCTGCCACTGGCAGGCATTCCGCGAGCCGGCGGCACCGCCGGAGCCGGCTGCCCCGGCCGCGGCCTCGGCCCGGTTTTCCCTTCTGACCTGGAGTGCCTTGTGCGCGATCAGCAGGACGAGCAGCAGCACCACGACCGCGGCGAGAACGTCGCTGGCGTGGGAGAAGTTCTTGGACGCACTGGTCCAGTCGCTGCCGAGTTCGTAGCCGATCAGTGACAGGGCCGCAGCCCAGGCGAGCGTCCCGATCAGGTTGAAGATCTCGAACGGCAGCGCCGGCACCTCCATGAGACCGGCGACGAGACCGGCGAAAGCCCGCACCAGAGGGATGACCCTGGCAACGGCTACCGACCACGCGCCCCGGCCGTCAAAGAACCGCTCGACGCGCTCGACGTCCTTCCGGGTCATCAGCAGGTACCGGCGGTAGCGCTCAACGGTGTGGCGTCCGCCGAGCCGGCCCAGGCCGTAGGCGGTCGAGGACCCGGCCAGCTCGGCCGCCGCACCGATGATGATGACGAGCGGCAGGCTCAGGTGACCCTGGTAGGCCAGCACGCCCGCGAACCCGAAGGTGATCTCGGACGAGATCGGGATGCAGCACGCCTGCACGAACGCGAACACGATCAGGGCCCAGTAACCGGCGTCGGTCAGGAAGGACGTCATGGTCACAGTTTCTACAGCATCCGGGGCAGTAGCCGGATCCGGACCGGACTTAGTGCTGCAGGCTCATGGCTATCTGCTGGACCAGGCCCGCGGCCTGCGCTTCCCATTGCGCGTAGGCGAACGGGAAGCCGGACTTCTGGACCCCCTGGGCGGTCTGCCACAGGGGCTGCGCGGCCCAGCCAGGATCGCCAGCCTGGTACTGCTGCAGCGCGGTGAGGAACCCCTCCGCCGCGAACGACGGGTTCATGATCTGCTGTGCGGTTCCCCAGCCCATCGACGGTTCCTGCTGGAACAGGCCGAGCGCGCCGCCATCCCCGTAACCCAGGTCTTGCAGCTGCGACTCCTGCATCGCGGTGGCGACGGCGATGACCGCCGACCTGACGCCCATCCGCATCGCGAGCGCCTGCTGGACAATCGTGGTGGCGTTGCCAACCTGCGACCCGGAGATGGGCATCCAGGTCTGCGGGCCACTGGTGCCCACGGGCAGCAGGCGATCGGCAAACGGCAGCTGGCCTGCGCGCGCCGCCGCCGGGTTGGTCTGCGAGTTGAGTATCGCCTGCACCTGCGGCCAGGTGACCGGGACCGCCTGGGTGTGTGCCGGGTGGACGGACGGGATCCTCAGCACCGGAAGCGCCGGTACCCGGCGCGCCGCCGCGGGCCCTAGGTCCGCGGTGAGGTGCGCGTGCTGGGCGGGTGCGGTCGGCGGCCCGCTGCCGGGTGTCGCGGCCGTGGCCGAGCCTGCGCCGGCGAGCGCTAGTGCGGCGCTCGCTAGCAGGAGAGTCGTCTTGCGGCGCCGTACCGGGCCGGTCAGCCGCTGGGCCGCCCCGGCCACAGCTGCGGCACGGTCGCGGGCGTAACGGGCTTGGCGGGCGCCGCGGGGCAGGCGGGGCATGGGTTCCTTTCGTCCCTCGTCCTCGCCGCCCGCCCGGCCCAAGCCGGGAACGGGGTGTTAGCTCGCCAGGGGCGGACTCCAGGCGGGCTCGCGCGCGCACACTGCGCGCGCCACGGGGGCAGGGTGGGCCCTCGCCAGGCCGCTCTCGCGGGCGCCAGCATCGGGCCATGCACTAGGAGCCGCCGTCAGCGCCGGAGGCTCCTCGGAGAGGAATCAGAGGTTCTAACACCCGGCACGCGGACTGTCCATCCCGCTATGACCCTTGTCACTCCTGGCCGCGGGATGCCGGGCGGAATGCGGACTCGGCCGAACTGGCGCGATCAGTGGTGGTCGCTGAGCACCTCGGCTGATTGCCCGGCAGCGTCAGCGCGGCTGCGGCGGCGCGCAGCCGCCCCGGTCAGGCCGAACAAGGCGGCCACTGCGGCGATACCGACAGCCGTCCACGGAACGTAGTCGCCGAGGCGGTCGAAGGGGGTCAACGCCGAGGCCGACGGCAGCTGCAGCCGGACAAGCAGCGTGCCGCGGAAGCTCGTGCCCGCCCAGGCAATCATCCGGCCGCGTGCGTCGAACGCGGCGGAATCTCCGGTCAGGGCCGCCTGCACCACCGGGCGACCGGTCTCGGCCGCGCGGATCGCGCCCAGGGCCGCGTGCTGCGCCGGGGCCCAGCTGGCCTGGAAGGTCGAGTCGGACGTCTGGTAGATGATCACCTGGGCGCCGTGGTCGGTATCCACCCTGGACATGTCAGGGAACGCGGACTCAAAGCAGATGAGCACGCCGAAGGTCAGCGTCCTGCCGTCGGGCAAGGTGGCGCGCAGCACTTTTGCTCCGGTGCCCGGCTGGACGTTGGTGGCAGCTGCGCGGCTGATCTTGGACAGCCAGCCAAGCGCTGACCGGAGCGGGATGTACTCACCGAATGGCACCAGCCTGGTCTTGATGTAGCGGCCACGCACGCCAGCCGGGCTGATTAGCAGGGCCTGCTTGGAGTGGACGCCCGCGGCGTTCTCCGCATCCTGGTCGACGAGGATCTCGGCCCCCACCCGGCCGGACAGCCGCTCGATGGCCGACAGATAGCCGGGCCGATAGTCGAGGTCGTACCCGACGCTGCTCTCGGCCCAGACGTAGAGGTCGGCCCTGTTGGCGTCCCTGGCGGTGAGCTGCTCGTTGCGCTTCAGCCGGACGGTCGGGCCGCTGGTCGGACCAGGCTGCACGAGCGCGACGGTCAGGGGCCGGGCAACAGGGGCAGGCGCGGTCAGCGCGAACGCGACCGGCCCGGCGCCGACCGCCACGAGCGCGCCGGCGACGCCAATCAGGCGGACCATCGGTGCCCTCGCCACTACGGCGATCAGCAGTCCGGTGTTGGCCGCTACCAGCGCGAAGGTCACCAGCCAGACACCGCCAACGGCGGCCAGCGCGAGTATTGCCGGGTGCTGCCACTGGCTGGCACCGAGTACCGACCACGGTCCGCCGAGGTACTGCCACGACCGGATCCACTCGGTGACGAGCCAGCAGCTTGGCACGACGACGAGCGCGGCAAGGGCGCGCCACGCGCTGACCGGCGCGCGGAGCAACGACCACACGCTCAGGCCGACAGCGCTCCACAAGAAGCCGAACGCGACGGCCACGAGCAGCAGCGCGGGGCCGATGTTGGGCGCCAGCCAGTACATCGCCGCGAGCAGATAACCGGCCCCGAACCACCAGCCCCGCACCCAGGACTCCCGGCGCGTCGGTGCGGCGCGCATCAGCGCGAGACCGGGAACGAGCCCGATCCAGCCCAGCCACTCCTGATTGGGCGCAGGGAAGGCGAGCACCGGGAGCGCCCCGGCGGCCAGCACGGCATACCGAGCGGGCTGCCGGAATCCGCGCCAGAACGTCACGTACCTATTCTGCTGTGTCCTGCGCTGCATCGCCCGGCGCTGTGGGCCCGCCCGGCGAGCGACGGCGCCGCCAGGCGAGCTGGCCGACCACCAGGATCAGCGCCGCCGCGGTGGCCGCGCTGGTCAGGCCCTCTGGCCAGCCGCCGAGTCGGAGAGCGAGCGTGGTCGTAGTGCGCAACGGAACCGAGGCCTCGATCTCGGCCTGCCGCCAGGTGCTGGTGCGCGCGAGCAGAGTGCCGTCCGGATCGATCACCGCGCTGACCCCGGTGGTCGAGGCCACTACGACCGAGCGATCAAACTCGATCGCCCGCAGTTGTGCCATCGCTAGCTGCTGCGTCGTCTCGCCCATCTGCCCGTCGAGTTCGAACCCGGCGTCGTTGGTCTGCACCGCCAGCAGGTTGGCGCCGGCCGCGACCTCCGACCTGACGAGGCCGTCGAAGCCGACCTCGTAGCAGATCACGTCGCCGAGCCTGATCTTGCCGAGGTGGAAGACGACGGCTCGATGGCCCGGCGTGAAGTTGATGGGGACAAGCGACGGCAGGGAGGTGATCTTGTCGAGAAGCCCGCGGAGCGGCATGTACTCCCCGAACGGAACGAGGTGGCGCTTCACGTAGTAGGCGACTGGGCCCTTGCCGGGCAGCCAGAGCACACCTGTATTGCGCTCGGGGTCCTGAAGCACCGCGCCCACGAGGATCGGACGGCCTATGGTCGTGGCCGCCCCTGAGATCAGGTTGTAGATGGACGGATCGAAGCGCGGGTCTTCGTCGGTGGAATTCTCCGGCCAGATAACGACGTCGGGTTTTGGTGCCGCCCCACGCCGGATCCGAGCCGCGAGCCGATCGGTCGCGGTGACGTGATTCTCCGTCACGGTGGTTTCGGCTGCCAGTTCGTCCGGCAGGTCCCTGGCGCGCGGGACGTCGCCCTGGATCGCGGCCACGACCGCAGTCTGCTGGTGCGCCGCCGGGCTCGCCGGGTCGGTGGGCAGCAGCGCGCCGCAGGTGGTCAGTCCCGCCGTCGCCACCAGGGCGATTGCCGGTCCCACCCGGCTGGCACCGCCGCGGCTGCCGCTCGTCGAGCCCGGCGGCCAGGGGAGCGGCCGCAGGACGAGCCAGGCCAGGCACGCGCCGGTCAGGGCGATGAGGAAGGTAAGCAGCACCGGCCCGCCGACGGCGACCCACCGCGCCGTCGGCGCCTGCGACTGGCTCATCGCCAGCCGCCCCCAGGGAAAGCCCCACGGCCACCGAGCCCGGATGGCCTCGGCTGTGACCCACCAGCCGGCCACGGCGAGCGGCCAGGCGCGCAGCCGCAGCAGAAGCCACTGCCCCAGGGCCTCCACCGCGAACAGAACCGCCTCGGCGACGGCCAGCGCGGCCCAGACGTACCACGCGACGTTGAGCAGCCAGGTCAGCAGCGGGAAGAAGAATGCCAGCCCGAAGGCCAGCCCGGCGGCTGCGGCTGTCCGGGCCCGTTGCCGCCAGAGTGCGATCGTCAGCAGCGCTGGGCCTAGCGCAGCGAGCGGCCAGAATCCGACCGGCGGAAACGCGCCGGCGAGCAGCAACCCGCCAGCGAGCGCAAGGAGAATGGCGTAGCGAGGTCGCAGGACGCGACCAGGCGCTCCCGGTTCGGTCGCAACCGCAGCCGTCGGCGTGGCCTGCCTGGTGCTGCTCTGCCGCACGATTCCTCCGCCGACACCGGGCTGGTCGAGGTCTTGCGCCGCCTACGGCCGGCCCGGCCGGATCCGGCGAGACCACGCGGGCGTGCCAGCATGTGCCTGTCTGTCTGCCTGTGAGCGTATCCGGATCGGGCTGGATTGCCGACGACCGAGGCTGCCGCCCGAACGGCCCGTCCCGGTTCGGCAGTCGCCCGGACGGCTGCCGATGCTGTTCGCTCGCCGAACAGAGTGCAAAAAGCAGATTGCAATCTGACTTCTCGGTGCGATTGCAGCTATCCACCGTGATAGCGTCGTCACCGGCTGTGGGACTGGTGTGGGGGGAATGCCGCGGAGCGGCGGGTGCGAGGGTCGGCTGATGGTCAAGATCCGTTATGCGGAGCTTCCGGCCGGCTTACACGTTGTCACCGAAGAACGCGATGGGTGCACGATCGTCTATCTGCAACCCGGGCTGACTCCACCGCAGCGGCGAGCCGCACTCACGTTCGCGCGCCTGAGCGCGCGCATCGGGCACGGCCCGAGCCTGCCCCCCGTCGACCTGGCATTCGCGCTGTCGGCGGACCGGGTCCGGACCACCGGCCGCAACCTTGTCTCGGCGGTACGCCGGCACCCCATGCTGCTGCTGCCGCTGGTCGCAGTCGTCTCCGGCGTCATCGTGATCACCATGCTGTCGGTGGTCACGGTAAGTGCCAGCCCGTCGAGCCGTCCGTCGTACCCGGCGCACGTCAGCCCCGCCCAGGTGCCCGAGCTGACGCAACCTGGCCACCTTTGCCTCACGGTTCACCACACGACCATCTGCATCAAGTAGTCGTCCGAACCCGCGTGCTGGCGGTCGGCAATAGCAGCGTCCGCAATTGCGTTCAAGACGTCGCGCGGACCGGCCGCGCATGCTGATGGCGTGCCTCCCCTGGATGGGTGACGCACGGGACCGGCGACGAGGGCAGAGGAGTTACCGGTGAGCCGCCGCGGCTGGTGGTTGTTCGCAGCGATGAGCCTGATCTGGGGCGTTCCCTACCTGCTGATCAAGGTCGCCGACAGCGGGGTTGCGCCGCCGGTCTTGGTGCTGGCCAGGGTTACGATCGGCGCGGCGCTGCTGATCCCCATCGCCATCCGCAGGCGCGAGCTGACACCCCTGCTGCCGCACTGGCGCTGGCTGATCCTGTTCGCGCTGGTGGAGATCGTCGCGCCGTGGCTGCTGCTGTCGGAGGCCGAAACGCGGCTGTCCAGCTCGCTCAGCGGGCTGCTGATCGCGTCGGTGCCAATCCTCGTTGCGGTGTTCGGCTTGCTCAGCGGCGGCCAGGACCGGCCCGGCGCGGTCAGGTGGACAGGGCTGCTCGTCGGACTGGGCGGCGTGGCGCTGCTCGTTGTGAGTGGTGGCACCAACGGGAACGTTGGCTCGGTCATCGAGGTGCTGGCGGTCGCGGTGTGCTACTCGATTGGGCCGCTCATCGCCGCCCGGAAGCTGAGCGAGCTGCCGTCGCTCGGCATGACGGCGGCGTGCCTGGCCTTCGCCGCCATTGTGTACGCGCCGATAGCGGCGGTCACCTGGCCGCATGCGGTACCGGCCGGGAAGGTGCTCGCGTCGCTCACCGCGCTTGGCGTCGTCTGCACGGCGCTTGCCTTCATCCTGTTCTTCGCCCTCATCGCCGAGGCTGGGCCCGCCCGGGCAACTGTCATCACGTACGTGAACCCGGCGGTCGCGGTGGTGCTCGGTGTCCTGGTGCTGGGAGAGCGGCTCACCGCCCAGATGGCCATCGCGTTCGTGCTGATCCTCGGCGGCTCGGTGCTCGCCACCCGGGCTGCTGGTCAGCGGGCTCGCGGTGGCGGTGACAGCGGCGAGCACGAGCCCGAGACCGCCGCGCCGGCGGAGTACCAGCACGCGCGGCGAGCTGGGCCCGACTAAACTCGCGTGGGTGATCGACCTCAAGGCCGCCCGCCAGGATCCGGACGGTTATCGGTCTGCCCTGGCTAGGCGCGGCGCGGCCGCCGACTTCGATGCGCTACTGGACGCGGACGCTGCCTGGCGGTCGCTGACCGAACGCACCGAGACGCTGCGCGCGGCCCAGAAGAGTGCGTCGCGCGGCAAGCCGACGCCCGAACAGCTCGAGCAGCTGCGGCAGCTGCGAGACGAGCTTGACCAAGCCCAGGACGAGCTCGCGACGGCGACCCGAGAGCGCGACGACCTGATCGCGCGAATTCCCAATCTGCCGGACCCCACCGCCGCTGACGGCATGGCGGAGGAGGACGCGCAGCTGGTTCGGACCTGGGGCGAGAAGCCCAAGTTCGGATTCGAGCTCAGGGATACCACCGAGATCGCCTCGGCCCGCGGCTGGATCGACATGGCCCGTGGTGCGCGCCTGTCCGGCTCCCGGTTTGCCTACCGGATCGGCGATGTGGCGCAGACGGAGATGGCGCTGTACCGGTACGTGATCGACAAGCTGACCCGACGCGGATACCTGCTGGTGCTCCCCCCGATTCTGGTCGGTACGCGCGCCATGTACGGCACGGGCTTCCTGCCAACCGACGCGTCGAACCTCTACCACCTCGAGCACGACGACTTGTATCTCACCGGCACGTCCGAGGTCGCGCTGGCAGGCCTGCACACCGACGAGCGGCTCGAAGAAGCTGACCTCCCGGCCCGATACACCGCGTTCACGACGAACTTTCGCCGGGAGGCCGGGGCGGCAGGCAAGGACACCAGGGGCATGTTCCGCGTGCACCAGTTCGACAAGGTGGAGATGTTCGTCTACTGCGTCCCGGAGCAATCGCGCGACATCCACGATCTGCTGCTGTCCTATGAGGAGGAGATCGCGCAGGAACTGGGCCTGCCGTACCGGGTGATGAACATTGCCGTCGGCGACCTCGGCGCCTCCGCGGCGAAGAAGTACGACATCGAGGCGTGGTTCCCGGTCCAGCAGCGGTACCGAGAGATCACGTCCTGCTCGAACACGACGGACTATCAGGCCCGCCGGCTGAATATCCGGTTCCGCCGCGAGGACAGGCTGGAGTTCGTGCACACCCTGAATGGCACCGGCGCGACCGCACGGGCGCTGCTATCGATCATGGAGAACTTCCAGGACGAGCGGGGCACGGTGGCGGTGCCCGAGGTGCTGCAGCGCTTCGGCGCCCCCACCACCATCGGCACGCCGTCGGCTGGCTGAGGCCCGTCGGCCCGGCCGGACGTGCACCACCACCGATGAAACCGTCTAAAGCGGGCATTCTTGCGGGCTGCGACGATGGCCAGCAGATGGCTGCCGGCGTTCGCGGGTATCACTGAGGCATGGCGACGCGATCGCAGGTGGTGGCCGTCAACGGCCTGCGCCGCAGTGGGGCCGGAAGGCTCGTTCAGCGGAGAGTCAGCAATAGTCCCGTGTCAGTCCGGCATTCCCCATATTATTCGCGGGTGACTGTTCACCCAGGCCAGGGCGTGGCGCGTGGCCCCGAGCCGACGGGCATCAATTACGAGCGGATGTACGCGTATCGGTTCCATGACGTCGACCAGGAGCGTCGGCAGGCGGTGTGGCGGGAGATCGCCCGTTACATCCATCGGGTCATGGGAGCCCCGACCCGGGTGCTTGACCCGGCCGCGGGGCGCGGCGAGTTCATCACCGCGGTACCGGCCGCCGAACGGTGGGGTGTCGACCGGGTCGGCCAGGGGGTGCCGGAGTCCTCCGGCACAAAGATGATCATCACCGACATCATGGCCGCCGATCTCCCGGCCGGCTACTTCGACGGCGTGTTCATCTCGAATTTCCTCGAGCACCTGCCCGACCAGGACGCAGTCGCCTCGGTGCTCGGCAAGCTGTACGCGGCGATGGCTCCTGGCGGCCGGATCGCGATCATCGGCCCGAACTTCCGGTACTGCTCCCGCGAGTACTTCGACTGCGCCGATCACACAGTGATCTTGTCGCACGTCGCGGTCGCCGAGCACCTGTACGCCGCGGGGTTCGACGTTGCCGGGGTATCGGCCCGGTTCCTGCCGTATTCCTTCCGCGGGCTCTTGCCGCCTTCACCGGTGCTGACCAGGATCTATCTGCGGGTCCCGGCGCTGTGGCGGCTGCTCGGCAAGCAGTTTCTCGTGCTGGCCCATAAGCCGGCCGCCCAGCCAGGCGGCTAGCCGAGCGTCACCTGACCGTCAGCCCGGAAGACCAGTCGTCCGCTCGTCGGCTGAGCGGCATCCGGGCTGGCGCACGTGCCATTCACTCGGGGGAGCAGCCCCGAGAACACGATCTTGAAAGCGCCGTATCCCCTGGCCCCCTTGTAGGAGCCGGTGCCACCGATGACGTTGTAGCTACCGATCGTCGTCATTTCGGCGACACAGGTCGCGGCGTCGACGTGCTCGGTGTCCGTTCCCCTGGAATGCACGACATCGACATCGCCCTGCTTGAGCACGAACGTTCCCTTGTCGCTCGTGCCGGCGAGGTCGATGTGGCCGTGATCAGTAAGCACGCCGGTGGCGTGGATCCGCACCGTGTCGCTGTTCAGGCTGGTCGATGTGCCGGTGAACGTCTCCGGACCGCTGGCCGTGCTGCTGCATGCGGCAGCCGAGGCAGCCGCCAGCCCAGCGCACGCCGCGCCTACGATGATCTTGTTTCGCACTTGTCCCCCGTCGTGTCACGTTTGCAGCCCGGCGCCAGCATCCGACGCGCGCCGCCGCGTACACCTGGCCCGCCATCTGATCTGCTCGGCGATGGAGTCCCCGCCAGGTTGTACCCGCTTGTCGGCGGGTGTCGTACGCGTTGCCGCTACCTGGCCGGTGACGTGACCGAATCAAGCACCGCTCATGCGCGGACACATCCGCCGCATGATGAGTTACCAGCGACCGCGATGCACCAGGTCGTCCACCGTCCGCCGCTTGATTACCCGTGCGGAGCCGCCCTTGTCGGCCTCCGGATCCGGGTGGCCGATGGCCACTGCGCCGATGGGCACATACCGATCCGGCACGCCGTAGAGCGCGCGGAAGTCCGCGATCTGTTCGGGCGGTATGCCGAAGAACAGAGCCCCGAGATCCTCGTCCACGGCTGCTAGCAACATGAGCAGGGCAGTAAAGCCGGTGTCAATATCCCAGTAGGGCACCGGCCAGTGCGCTTCGTCGCGGTCGGTCCAGCCCTTGTCCTGCCGGGCATACCGGTCCAGGTAGATGTCCTTGCAGGAAAGCGGCACCACGACCAGCGGCGCGCGGGTGACCGGCTCGAAAGACGGCCCGGCCGAGGTCTCGTTACCGTGGTACCTCGACAGCAGCTCCCAGAACGGGGCGAGCTGGTCCGCGCCCTCCAGCGTGATCAGCGCGTACCCCTGGCTGAATCCTGCTGACGGGGCACGATTGGCTGCCCGGAGGATGCGGTCCCTAGCCTCCGGCGCCACCGGCTCGTCGGTGTAGGCGCGCACCATCCTGCGTTTCTTGATCACGTCCGAGAACTCCACCATGCCATGATATGGGAGGCTTTGCCGGGTGACCATGTTGTCGGCAGGAGCTCACCGCTCCTGAGCTTCTGCTGGCTTGAGGACATTAAAGTCGCACTGGAGGTGAGGTAGCCATGGGCGGGAATCAGCCAGCGCAGCCTGTTCTCGTCGGGGCTGGTCCGCTGACCGCCGGTGATGTGGTCGCGGTCGCCCGCCGCGGGGCACGGGTGCAACTGGCGGCGGAGGCACTGGCAGCGGTCAGGCACGGCCGCGAGATCATCGACGCCCTCGCGGGCGATTCGGAGCCGCACTACGGCGTCTCCACTGGATTCGGTGCCCTGGCTACCCGGCATATCCCGGTCGAACTGCGCGCCCAGCTGCAGGCGAGCCTGATACGCAGCCACGCGGCCGGCTCGGGCCCGGAGGTCGAAGACGAGGTGGTCCGGGCCCTGATGCTGCTCCGGCTGGCCACTCTGGCGACCGGCCGTACCGGGGCACGCGAGGAGACCGTCCAGGCGTATACGGCGCTGCTGAACTCCGGCTACACGCCCGTGGTGCATGAGTTCGGCAGCCTCGGCTGCTCCGGCGACCTGGCTCCGCTGGCCCACTGCGCGCTGGTCGTCACCGGTGAGGGCGTGGTCAGGGACGCAGGTCGTCGTACGCTGCCAGCCGCGGAGGCGCTGGCCGCAGCCGGGATCTCGCCGGTGCGGCTGCGCGAGAAGGAGGGCCTGGCGCTGATCAACGGCACCGACGGCATGCTCGGCATGCTGGTGCTCGCGATTACCGATCTGCGTGAGCTGCTGAGGGTCGCCGACATCACGGCCGCGATGAGCGTCGAGGCGCTGCTCGGCACCGATGCCGTGTTTGCCGCGGACTTGCAGGCGATGCGGCCGCATCCGGGACAGGCCGCCGCGGCGGCCAACCTGCGGATGCTGCTGGCGGGCAGCGCGATCATGGCCAGTCATCGGGGCCCGGAGTGCACCCGCGTTCAGGACGCCTATTCGCTGCGATGCGCGCCCCAGGTCGCCGGCGCGGTCCGGGATACCGTCGACCACGCTGCGCAGGTCGCGGACTGGGAGCTGGCAGCGGCGATTGACAATCCCGTGATCACCCCCGACGGCCGGGTGGAGTCCAATGGCAACTTCCACGGCGCGCCGCTCGGCTATGTACTCGACTTCCTGGCCATCGGGGCAGCCGACCTCGCGAGCATGTCCGAGCGGCGAACCGACCGCTTCCTCGATGTCGCCCGCAACCAGGGCCTGCCAGCGTTCCTGGCCGACGACCCCGGCGTCGATTCCGGCTACATGATCGCGCAGTACACCCAGGCAGCGATCGTGTCTGAGCTGAAGCGGTTGGCGGTCCCGGCGAGCGTCGATTCCATTCCCAGCTCGGCGATGCAAGAGGACCACGTGTCGATGGGCTGGTCCGCCGCGCGCAAGCTTCGCCGGGCACTGGACGGCCTGACCCGTGTGCTGGCCATCGAGCTGCTCACCGCGGCGCGGGGCATCGAGCTGCGCTCGCCGCTGGCGCCGGCCGCCGCGACCGGTGCAGTGGTTGCCGGGCTGCGGGCGGCGGGGGCGGCCGGGCCAGGACCGGACAGGTTCCTCGCCACGGAGATCGACGCAGCGGTCCGGTACGTCGCCGACGGTGGCGCCATTGGCGCGGCCGAGTCCGTGACAGGCTCGCTGCGCTAGTCCTCGGCAGCTCGCGGCTCGAACGGGTTCAGCAGGCGTACGCCGCAGCGCTTGACATCCCGCACGTTGCGCGTGACCAACGTCCAGTCCCGCACGATCGCGGAGGCCGCCAGCAATCCGTCAACCACGGGCAACGGGTCCGGCACGTTGATTCGGCCCCACTCCTCAGCGATGCTCGCATCAACCCCGACAATTCGGTCGCGATAGCCAACGTTCAAGCCGGTAAGCCATCGTTCCAAGCGCACAGCCTGCAGCGGGTCTCGCCGGCGCAGTCGCTCGACGCCGCGACGGATCTCGCCGATTGTGAGCACACTGATGTAGAGGTCCGCCGGGCGCACCGTGCCGTACCAGCTGAGCACGCGAGTGTCAGCATCTGGTTTCCGCAACTCAGAGACAACGCTGGTGTCGAGCAGGTAGCTCATCCCTCGTTGCCGAACTCGACGTCTCTCGGATACTCGATCGGTCGGCGGAGATCCAGATCGTCGAACGCTGGACCGGCCCGCAGATACTCCTTGAAGTCCATGGGGCTGCCTTTCAGGCGATGCCAGTCGGCGATGTCGATGATGACCGCTATTTCCTCGCCGTGACGCGTGACCACTTGCGGGCCATCTGCGCGGGCAGCGCGGAGGAGTTCGCTGAAGCGCTGCTTCGCCTCCTGTACCTGCCAGTTCACCCTGTCCTCCCGGCAAACAGTACTGTCTAGACAGTCTAGACAGTAATTCTAGGCCGTCGTCGGCCGAAGGGTGAGCACGGCGGGTGGGCAAGTCAGATGACAGGGGGACGGCCGAGCCTGGTCAGCCGCCAGATCGTGCCGAGCGAGATCGGCCGCCGCTCGCCGGGGTCGGTACGCCAGCCCGCCGCGAAGCCGCCAAGCCAGGCGCGCAGCGCGCCACTCGACCGACGCTCCCTGATCATTGTGATCAGCAGCCAGTCAAGCAGGTAGATGGCGGCGACCGGCCAGGGCAGATTCCGCCGGGCCAGCAGCACCCTGTTGCGGCCGTCGTAGCGGTACCAGTCGGCGTGGCGAGCGTTCGGGACTGGCGGGTGGCACACCCGCGCGCCGGCGTCGTACTCGAGGGCCCAGCCGAGCTCGATCAGCCGCCAGGCCAGGTCGGTTTCCTCATGCGCGAAAAAGAACTGCTCCGGCAGGCCCCCCGCCGCAGCCCACGCGGACCGGCGGGCCGCGAAGCCGGTGCCGACGAAGGTGGTCACGGCCGATGACCGGTCGGAGTCGGCGCGCAGCCGCGGTACATGCCAGCGGACGCCGGGACCGCCGCCGGGGTCGTCCACCCGGAAGGCCAGCACGGCGAGCCGAGGCTCGGCCGCGAACCGCACCGCGACGTGCTTCCCGATGCCCGGATCGCCGAACCAGCCGTCATCATCAAGGAACAGCACGACCTCGCCGGAGCTGGCCGCGAGGCCGGCGTTCCGGCCGCCGGCCACGCCCCGGTTCTCCGGCAGCCGGACGGTGCGCACGTCTATCGGGACGTCCGGAAGCTCGGCGCCGTTCCCGACCAGCACGAGCTCGACACCGTCGGCGCGCAGCGGCTCGGTGCTTGCGATAGCCCTGGCAAGCTCTGCCGGACGGGTGCCCATCGTGATGATCACGCAGGACAGCCGCAGGTCATCGGCCGGGGTCACGACAGCCGTCGCGACGCCGTTATCGCCACGAGGTGGGCGACGACGAGGGCCGCGGCTACGATCAGGCACCCGTCGAGCAGCACCCTGGTTGCGAGCAGGCCACCAGCTACCCGGTCGGCGATGGCGGCGAGGAGGACCAGCAAAGACAGCTCGATCTGCTGGACGATGCGGTGCACCTTGACGGTGCTCGCGAGGCGCCGCGCTAGCGCTAGCCCGGCCGACCGGGGTGCGAGTGCCCCGGTGGCGTACCCAGGCGGTAGCCCTTGCACCGCGCGGGCGACCACGACGTTGTCGGTCTCGGCCCGGACCAGGCACGCCAGCAGCGCGGCGGCGAGGCCCGCCGTCACGTACCGGCCGGACACCGTCAGGGCGCCCTCACTGCGGATCCCGAGGCCAACGAGCATCGCCGAGTCGCACAGGTAGTGCCCGATGCGATCCAGGTAGACGCCGCGGGCCGACGTCCGCCCAGTCAGCCGCGCCAGCTCGCCGTCGCTGCAATCGAAGAGCAGGGCCAGCTGGGTAAGCGCGACCGCGGCGATCGCGCTCGCCAGGCCACCGAACGCGATCACCACGCCCGCCGCCACGCCGAACGCGATGAAGCACATGGTCACCGCGTTCGGAGACCAGCCGGTGCCCGCGAGCAGCCAGGTCACTCGCGGTGAGAGCTTGCGCATGTAGAGACGGCCGAACAGGTGCTCGTCGTTCACGCGCTCGACGACCCAGCCCGGCTGGCCTGCCGACTTCACCTCGTTCAAGGTGGGCCGCGCCATGATCCCCCGCTCGCCGTTCCCCCGTCCGGCCTGCGTCCATGGTAGGCCGGGCGGTTACGGCCGCTGCGTCCAGTCGCGGCTCAGTGCAGACGTGTATCAGCCTCCGCCGGATTCCTCGGGTGGCGCGGCCGGCGGCTCCGCGGCCGGGGACGTCTCGCCTGCCGGGGACGTCTCGCCTGCCGAGGGCTTCTCGCCGGCTGCCCGCGCAGCCGCGTCCCTCGCCTCGGCCGCGGCCCGGTGCCGGATGTCCTCAAGGCTGTCGTGCAGTGCCTGCCAGACCAGACCGAGGCTGCCGCTCAGCGGGTGGTCGCCGCGGACGACGACGCGGTCGGCTGAGGTCGGGTCGGGCTCGCCTGACTCGGCGGCCGGCTCACCGGTCGGTGGCGCCGTGCTTGCGCTGGCATGCAGTGCCTTGGCCGCCGCGCGGCCGAGCTCGATGATCTCCGCATCGGACGCCTCGAGCGTGAGCCGGTCGCCGGTCACGGTGATCAGCATTTGCCTGCGGCCAGCCTCTTCGGGCAGCTCGTCGCTGCTGCCAGTGACGTCCGCGGTGCGCAGCGCCTCGCGGGTGCGGTCCAGGTCCACGCCGAGCGCGAGGAGCGTGCGGGCGGCAACGGTGTTGGGGTCGTCGAGCGCCGCGAGCAGGAGGTGATGCGAGCCCAGCGGCCCGGCCCCGGCCAGGCGGGCGGCCCCGGCGAGGCTGATGTCGGCAGCAGGGGTCGTGCGGACCTCCGGCGGCTGCGGCTCGGGCTGCAACCGGATCGCGGCAGTGCGGCGTCCGCCGAGCCGGCCCAGCATGCGTCGGCCCTGCACCACGGTGGTGTCCCCATGCAGCTGGTCGACTACCGCCGCCCGGATCTCGCTGAGGCTGCCGGCGTGCTGGAGCAGGATCTGAGCGCCGACCCCCTCGCCCTCCCGGACAATGCCCAGCAGCACGTGCTCGGTGCCGATGTAGTCGTGACCGAACTGCAGCGCCTCGCGGAGCGCGAGTTCCAGGCACTTCTTCGCGCGCGGCGTGAACGGGATGTGGCCGGAGCTCGCCGGCCCTTTTCCACGGCCGATGATGGCGAGGACATCATCACGGCCGCCGGTGAGGGTCAGGCCGAAGCCCTTGGCCACCCTGGCGGCCACGCCGGTCTCCTCGCCGAGCAGCCCGAGCAGCACGTGCTCGGTGCCGATGTAGTTGTGCTGCAGGCGCCGCGCTTCTTCCTGTGCGAGGACGATGGAGCGCCGGGCCCTGTCGGTGAACCGCTCAAACATGCGACAACGGTGGAGCATTAGATAAGGCATGTCAATACACTGCTATTAATAGGCAACTGAGAATGACACTTGGTAGTGAGGCGAGAAACGGTGGACTGGGAAGACCGGCTCGACGGGTGGGAGCTCGAGCTCGAGCTGAACGCCCAGCTCGATGGGTCCGACTGGGTCACGCTCGACCGGGCGGCTGCCCAGACCGGAGCCTCCAGAGCGGCGCTGCGCAGCTGGTACCGGAGCGGGCAGATCCCGTCCCGGCTCGTCGACGGACCGCACGGACCGCAGCGCCTGGTGCCGCTCGCGGTCGTCGCGGCCCGAGCAGAGGCGTCGCCGCGGCTACGGCGGGCCGCCGAGCGTCAGCTCGCGGACCAGGCGCAGCTTGAGATCCTGCGGCATCGAGTCGACCAGCTGGAGCTGCGGCTCAGCGCGCTGGAACGGCGGGAGCCGGCTCCCGGCGACGACGACTGAGACGCGGCCGTGGCTCCCGGTGACGTGGTCAGACCGCACGACGCCGATGACCGCCAATGCGGATGGCTCGCTCGTGACAACTAGTGTCCTCAGCATGGCGCACGTCCCGCCCGAGCTTGCGGACAATCCTGACCGGCTCCGGTGGAATGTCCGCTACGGCAGCGCGAGCCACGCCCCGTCGTTCGCGCCGCACCCGCTGGCGGAGCTGGTCCTCGTGATGCCGCTGATGGCGGGACCAGTGCTGGAACTTGCCTGCGGGCCGTCGGGCAGCGCGCTGCTCGCCGCTGACCGCGGTCGCAGCGTGGTGGCGATGGACGTCTCCGAGGTCGCGCTTGGCCTACTGGTCGCGGAGGCGCGGCGGCGTCACCTCGAGCAGCTGATTTCGGCCGTGCAGGCGGATCTGACCGCGTGGCGGCCAGGACCGCAGGCCGTACGCGCTGGTGCTGTGCACCGGCTACTGGGACCGTGCTGTTTTCGCGGTCGCGGCCGGGCTGCTGGCATCGGGTGGCCTG
>Ga0187783_10001540_pt1 | contig 17037 bp, 16 predicted proteins | sample 1015_SJ02_MP02_2_FD_132471 | JGI IMG/M metagenome (GOLD analysis project Ga0187783, IMG submission 132471) | Tropical peat soil microbial communities from peatlands in Department of Meta, Colombia - 1015_SJ02_MP02_20_MG | ecosystem: Environmental > Terrestrial > Soil > Wetlands > Peat | place... | reverse complement strand
GAACATGCATGAGCTGGCGCTGGCCGGGCTAACAGCGAGTTCGCTGGGAGGGCAGACAAGGAATCCTTACGAACTATCGCGGACTCCGGGCGGTTCTTCCGGCGGCACCGGGGTGGCCTTGGCGGCTAACTTTGCGACTGTGGGTACCGGTTCGGACACGGTGAACTCGATTCGTTCACCGGCCTCAGCCAATAGTTTGGTCGGCATCCGCCCAACGCGCGGGTTGATCAGCCGCACCGGTGTCATCCCTGTCTCGTTTACCCAGGACGCCGCTGGGCCTCTGGCGCGAACCGTAGCCGATGTCGCCGTCATGCTCGATGTTATGGCCGGCTACGATCCCGATGATCCGGTGACGGCGCTCGGTATCGGCAGGATTCCCGCGACCTACACTGCCTCGCTTGACCGCAATGGTCTAAGGGAAGTTCGCCTTGGAGTGCTGCGTACGCTGTTCGGAACCGGCCCCGATCACCAAGCAGTCAACCGTGTGATGGCCAATGCCCTCGAAGTGCTCAAGCGGCACGGCGCAATTCTGATCGAGATCGACGATGCGGCGTTGGACACCGGCCAGCTGAACTCGGAGCTCGATGTGCAAAAGTACGAATACAAGTTCGATCTCAACAACTACCTGAAAGCCCAGCCTGACCCTCCGGTGCACTCGCTGGCCGAACTGATCGCGTCGGGCCAATACCATAAGGCTTCGCTCGAGAAGTTCCTCACTTCGGCGGAAAGCTACGAAAATGGGTTGAACGAGCCGGACTACGAGGACCGGCGCGTCAAAATCGATGATCTGCGGGTGCGGCTGGCGAACTTGATGGCGAAAAACGACGTGGTAGCGCTGGTTTACCCACACCAGAAGCGCCTGCCGGTGATGATCGGCGAGATGAATCAGGCTGAGCGCAACGGCATTCTGGCCTCACTCGCGGGATTCCCCGCCATCACGGTTCCGGCGGGGTTTTCCTCGCCGACGGAGAGCGCACCCATCGGGGTGCCGATCGGGATGGAATTTCTCGGCCAGCCGTTCAGCGAGCCGCAGTTGTTGCAGATCGCCTACGGCTTCGAGCAGGCGACGCACGCCCGCAAACCTCCGCAGTCTACGCCGCCGCTGAATTGAGGAAGTATAGGGTCCCCAAGACTCTCACGCAGGGCCAGAGGCGCGTGGCCGCCGCCTGGACCCGGGGGAAGGGCTGCATCTCAAGTTTCTGTCGCGCCTCCTCCATTGCAATCATCTCCCCTAAGGCACTTCACTCAGGTGTTGACCCTTGAGGGAAGCAATCGGCGGCGCAGAGCATGACAACCATCCAGCTCGATGGTTTACCGCGAGCTCGATGGAAGCGGACTTGCTAGCCCGTCGGCACTGTCGAGAATAGGGAACACACCGCCCTTCGCTTGGCATCGCCTCCTAGAGATATGTTGTTTTTCCGGGTAGTTCGATGGCTACACACATCTACGCCGCGCGTCCGAGAAGAAGCTGACGCTAGCTTAGCGTCGAACGAGGAAGGCACAAACTACGCTGACTTCGTCATTGCCGTGCGCTGTTCCCCGGCGGGAACACTGGCTACGACGACGGTTCCCCCCTCCCTCGAATAGACCTCGAGCTTTCCTCCGAGTTGGCGCATGCGCTCGTTCATGCCTCGTAGTCCGACTCCCAGAGAACCCATCCAGTCCTCGCTTGATTGTTCCAGAAGCGTGGGTGGAATTCCTTTACCCATGTCCTCGACCTCCAACCAAGCGATTCCCCCTGCTCGAGAAAGTCGAATCGTTGCCGTCGAGCTTCCGGAGTGCCGATGGACATTGGTTAAACTCTCCTGCAGGATCCGAAACAGCGCCAACTCCACCTCGGCTGGAAGCCGGCCGAACTCGGGATCGATTTCGAAGCTGGTCTGTATATTGCTGCGTTTGGAAAACCCGTCAAGGTACCACGGTATCGCCGATTTCAGTCCCATTTCTTCCAGCATGGGAGGGTATAAGAGATAAGCGATGGTCCGTACTTCTTTGATTGCGTCTTCGGCGAGAAGAGCGCATTTGGCAACGTCGCGGGCGGCCCCGTTGGGGCTTGCTTTGAGGGCCAATTCCAAAGAGTCAAGGTTCATCTTCAACACCGCCAGGTACTGCCCCAGGCTGTCATGCAAATCCCTGCCGATGCGTCTTCGCTCCTCATCCTGCATGCGCAACAAGCGGAGCGAAAGGCCGCGCAGGGATCTCTCCGAAGTGGCCAGTCTCCTCTCGGCTGACTTCTTTTCGGCCACCTCGGTGGCGAGTTCCGCATTGGCGCGTTGCAGGGCTTCTTGGGTTCGCATCCTTTCTGTAAAGTCCCGGGCGACCATGGCGAAACCGATCACCTTCCCTTGCTCGTCTCGCGTCGCCGTGATGACCACGTTGGCCCAGAACTGCGAGCCGTCCTTGCGGACACGCCAGCCTTCGTCTTCGACGCAGCCCTCCTTCCTGGCAACGTCCAGCTCCCACTGAGGCTTGCCATCTCGCGCATCGTCCTCCGGATAGAAGGAGGAAAAATGCCGCCCGAGAATCTCCGAAGCCGCGTAGCCCTCCAATTGCTCGGCTCCGTTGTTCCAACTGCTGACATTTCCCTCCGCATCCAACACAATAATCGCGTAATCCGCGACCGCCTCCACAAACAGCCGAAACCGCTCCTCATTTCGCCGTAGTTCGGCTTCGCGCAAATAATCCTCGCGCTGCGTTTGTTCTGCATGTGCTCGTGCCCGCAACTCAGCGCTCAAGCGACGGTAATACAGGTAGAGCAGCAGGAGAGCCATGAAGAAGCTGAAAAATACGAGCGTGCTTGCCAGCAAGAACCGTCGCTGCGCCGCCTTGGTTCTCTGCGCAAGGAGGCGAGTTTCTTCCACCCTGATGGTTTCGGCAGCAGCCGCGGCTTGCGCACCGGAATCCAGGTTCTGGCGCAGAAGACCGGACTGGTCCACCGCTTCTCGCTGTTGCTTCTGCACAATCGAATCCTGCCACGCTTCCAGGCGCGTCTGGGTGACCGATTCGAGGCGCTCCCGAGGTTGGCCTTGGGCGGGGTTGTCGCTGGTGAGCGCCCGTAGTTCTCGCATTCGTTCGTGGACCTTGGAGACAGCGGCTCGATACTGCATCAAATCGGAATCGTCGCCCGATATCAGGTAGCTCATGCCCCAGCGCGCCGCATCATTGACCGTGGCTTCGAGGTCGCCTAGAACCGCACGTACTTCTTGGGTGTGCGTAACCGATCGTTCACTGGCCCGGAAATAGAAAAAGGAAAGATAGGTGGCAAACCCGCAGAGTCCCAGCAGAGCAATGGCGAGCAAGAATAATGCGCGCGCTTTCACTGGTTGCGACATTGTGCCCAGTTGGGTGGTCTTTGCCATTGACTACGAGGTAAGAAAGGAGAGCGAACACCATCTTACCAGTTGCTCCGAGAGTTGCAAGCGGCCCGGAATCGGATTTTGTCATTTTGAGATGGGAGTTCTATTTGAAAAACGGCGATCATCTCCGCCACGTTCGGTGTCAGTCCGAAGACCGCGGAGACCCACCGCGCGAATCTCATGGGCAAACTGGGTCTTCATCGGCTGCGCGAGTTGATTCTCTACCTCGTGCGCAACAACATTGTCGTACCAGATTCATCTCGAGTCCGGAAAATAGCTCGTCGTCCTTATTTCCAGATGCCTGGCCAACGTCGGCCGACCCATCGTGTGGCAAACCTTTGCGCGCGATCGGATAAGGCGATTCCCATCTGCGGCCAGCCAGGAATTCAGGCCGTATGGGGTCGACAAGATCAGCCGGGCTTTCGGCGCGAAGGCCGCCTTCTAACCACCTGCAAACTGCCGTCCCTGTGTATCGTAATGGTGCTCCCGCCGGGCTGTAGAGCGCGTTTTCCACCAGTAACGCTGCCCGAATCTCTTTCGTTATCTTGCCCACAAACCCGGCTTGGTGTGATATCGGACTAGGCAAACATACGCTCCGCGAGGTGCGGGGCCTTTCGACTCTAGAGGATGGTAGGCGAATTGAGACCTAACATGGTGAAGCGTCAGTCTATGCTGTATGTGTTTCAGGCGACGGCACTGCTCTGGGCTCTGGCCGTGTGCCTTCGCACTGTGGACCTGGGCTGGAATCCGTTCGCCGGCATTGGCCTCGGCCTGTTTGGATCGATCCCGATTTCATTCCTCGGTATCCGCATCCATTCCCGACAATCCACGCGCTAAATTTCGATTGCCAGGGCTCGGCAGGTATGCCGCTTCGTCGGCAGCCCACGTGGGCCGCGGCTCCTGAAGTAGTCCCATCGACCCTAGGGCGAGTCCCAAACCGGGGCCAGATCCATGCTTGCGAAAAGCCAGATCACGAATCGGGTGTTGCGTTATGCTTTCCTGCGGTACGGCTGAACCGCGTGGATCGGCAGGGTCGAAATTGTTGCCGATCTGAGACCAGTCGGTCCGCTTTCCCACCCACTTTGTGCATCGCACCCGTGTTTCAAACCATCTCAAGTAAAACGACCCGGGTCTAGGACGCAAAGAGGTAACTTTCTGTGGGTCTTGCCGTCCAATGCGGAAAGGAGAACCTCAGGTGAGTTCGCAGTGTCTTCCCTTTAGCGGCATTCCCCACGTCAGCCGCTTGTTCACCGATTTCCTGTATGACTACCCGAAAGTCCAATCCTTCTATCGTCGCTCCCCTCACATTACGGAATGGTTAAGAGAGGAGGCCTCCTCGATTCGCTACCCCGCGAAGAACCGGCAAGCGGTTGCTCAGATTCTCCAACGTCAGAACGAATCCTGGGAGGCATCGACGCAGACCTTGACGAACATCGCTCGCCTGCGTGCCGGGGCCGCAGCCATTGTGACGGGTCAGCAAGTAGGCTTATTCGGCGGTCCTTTATTTTCGCTGTATAAGGCGCTTACCGCCATCAAACTAGCGAAAGTGGCCAAGGAAATGGGTGTAGACTGCGTGCCCGTTTTCTGGTTAGCCACCGAAGACCATGATTTGGCGGAGGTCAATCGGGTCTCGATCCCCGGGCCGGAGGGTTCTCTTGAGACTTTAACCGCATCGATCGAGGGCCTGACGGATGCGCCGGTGGGAACGTTCCGCTTTGATGCCGAGATTCGCACGCTCCTCGAACAAGCTACAACTTGGTTAGGCGAGTCTCCGGCTGCACAAGCCTTGCGCAACAGCTACCGGCCGGGTGAGACCTTGGGGAGCGCATTCGCTCGGTTATTCGCTTCGCTGTTTGCGGAGTGGGGTGTTGTTCTGTTGGACGCATCCGACCCGGAACTCCACCAAATCGCAGAGCCGCTTTATGGCGAGGCCATTCGACGCAATACGGAATTACACGAGGCACTGGCGACGCGCGGCAAGGAATTGGAAGCCGCCGGATATCATCAGCAAGTCAAGGTAACAGCATCGTCGTCGCTGCTGTTTACGATGAGCAACGGAGCGCGAGTTCCGCTCGAGCGCGATCCCGACCGGGCCAACGACAAAGCCTTTGAGATCGGGAGGGAATCGATTGGCCAAGAGGAGTTGTTGGCTCGGATTCGTTCCTCGCCGGAGCGTTTCAGCGGTAACGTCCTTCTTCGGCCTGTGGTCCAAGATTTCTTGCTGCCGACCCTGGCCTACACGGGAGGGGCCGCCGAAGTCGCGTACTTTGCCCAAGCTGGAGTGGTCCATGAGAAGCTGCTGGGGAGAACAACCCCGATCGTGCCGCGCTTCTCGGCGACCATCGTGGAATCGAAACCCAGGCGCCTGCTCGAGCAATATCGGTTGAATTTGGCCGATCTGTTCCACAGCCCGGAGCAGTTGCGCGAGACACTGGCAGCCCGGGCGCTGCCGGCGGAATTGCAATCGGCCTTTGAGAATGCCGAGACTTCCCTCCGGCATTCGTTCTCGGCCATTCGCGAGGGTCTGGGCCGCTTGGATCGGACTTTGGTGGACGCGGCGGAAAATGCGGCCGCCAAAATGCAGCACCAGCTGGATGGTTTGCGCGCCCGCGCGGCTCGCGCCGAATTGCGCCAAGCCGAGGTTTTGCGGCGGCACAGTCAAATACTGAGCAATGCCCTCTATCCACGCCAGCGACTGCAGGAACGCGAGCTGGCCGGCATTTATTTCTTAGCACGCCACGGGATGGAGCTTCTCGGCACCCTGTACAACGGCATTCACACGGATTGTCTCGATCATCAACTAATCTCGCTCTAACGGCTAAGGCCCCGTGCCCGACTCCGGGCTGGGCCAGCAATCAGATTCGTTGCCTTCGAGGGTGGCTTCCAATTGCTCGAGCGACTCGACGCGAGGGAGGTTTCGACCCCGGTAGGCTCCCGCCACGTCGAACAGTATGGCCCTCATACCCGCCCGGGTTGCTCCCAGATAGTCGACCGAGTAGACGTCCCCGACATACAGACTGTGCCTGGGATCGGCACCGAGCGACGCTAGGGCCGCCTGGAAAATGGCGCGATTCGGTTTCTCGTATCCCACCACTCCGGAGTCGGTGATCGACTGGAAGCAGTCGGCGATGCCACAGCGTTCGAGCACCCGATCGATCCTGCCGTCGGCGTTCGAGATCACCCCCAGGGAATAGTGCTTTCTGATTCGTTCCAGGGCGTCGCGGGTTCCCGGGCGGATGTCGCACCAGTTGGCGGAGATGCGGGTCGCCTCGACCAGGGAGTCACGGATGGCGTCGTCTTCGAGACCAAGAGTTTCTAGCAGCTGGGAATAAAACAGAAACCAGAAACCGTGGTCGACCAGCCCGTGGCGCTCGATCAGATCATCGAAGGTTTTCTTGGTGGAGCGCTCAATTTCGTGCCAGCGCGCCAGGCTGGAACTAATCTTCGGTGGATCGAGCGGAGCCAAAATGCTGGCGCGGTCAGGAAAAAGAAGCGTATTGCCGACATCGAAAAAGACGGCTTTGAGTTCGCGGGTCATTCCGTCCCATCTTCGCACACCTCCTCGAAGTTCGCCGGGGCCGCGAACGGACTCCGTCTCGTGTATCGAGGAAAGGGAAGGAGGGGGTCAGCGAAATTCTTCATCTCGCTTCTTGCCGTAGCGCAAGGCCAGGCTCACGCCGAGGGTCATAAATCCAACCGGAGGCACGAGCAAGACCAAGATTCCACGGCTAATGGCGCGCTGCCCATCCTTGGTCGTCCCGGTGGTGTTTCGATAACACATGGCGCAGCCCTGAGCCAGGGCGGGAGCGGCCCAGAGCGTGATCCCCAACGAGAGCAGAGCTAATCGCCGTTTCATCGCACCCCCAGTTCGAGAATGCGAAAGGCATCGGCAAAAAAGATACACATGAAGCAAAGGCAGGCAACCACCGCCGTCATCATCACCCACTTCATGGATCGAGCTTCGTATTTCAAGTGCATGAAGTAACCGATGATCAGCGCGGACTTGATGATGGAAAGAACCATCAAGGCTTCCAGCATCTGGACGGGCTGGAAGACCTGCCGATAGGCGAGAACGACTTCGACGGCGGTGAGGAGCAGCAATACTCCCCACACCCAGAAATACTGGCTCTTGCTCTCATCCTGATGTGCGGCAACGGTGTGCATCTTGAGCTACTCCCTAGTTCATGGCGTTCCCTATCGCGGGCTGGTCAGTCCGGCTCATCCTGTTATCCGTGTCGACATTAAGTACACCAAGGGGAAGATGAACATCCAGACCAGGTCGACAAAATGCCAATAAAGTCCGGCAATCTCGACGTCATGGGCATCGTAATCCTTGGGCTTGAGAAAAAGAATCGCGGCGGCAATCACCGTCCCGAGGAGGAGGACGTGAATTCCGATGTGGAATACGTTATCCGCGGGAGTCAGCAGCCAGCCGCCCAACCAGAGAACCAATAAAATGGGCAACCATTTTTTGCGCAGCGCCACCACGCCCAGATAAATAATGCCAATGGTGACGTGAAGCATGTGCATTCCGGTCAGGGTGAAGAAGGTCCCACCAAACTGAGGTACGGTGGCCGCCCATGGATTTTTGAAGGGAGTCATGCCCTCGCCAATTAGCTTGCTCCATTCGATCGCGTGCAAAACCACGAATGCAGCGCCAAACAGCATGGTGAAGAGAATCCAATTGCGCGTCCAACTGCGATCGCCCCGCCGCGCCGCCAAAACCCCCAGCACCATGGTCAGCGAACTGGAAAGCAGGCACCCGGTCATGACGGTGGCATTGAGGATGCTTTCCTTGTGGAACGGAGTAGGCCATTGGGGATTCGAAATGCGCCCGTAACTGTAGGCGTATAGAAGTGCTCCGAAGGTGAGCGAGTCGGAGAGGAGGAACAACCACATCCCGATTTTCTTGGAATAGGTGCCAAACAGCGACGGCTCGTATGCCTCCCCAAGTCCGTGCTGCACAGCCATTTCAGCCATAAGGTCGATCTCCTCAGCTTTTCTCTAGCGCCGCCCGGCAGCCTCTAGCGCAGAAACCACAAGAACGCGAAAATGCCAACCCAAAGCAAGAAGAGGAAGTGCCAGTACCAGGCGGTCACGTCGACGACGATGCGTCGCGCTTCGATCGGTTTGTGAAACAGCGAGACCACTGCGGCGTACAGCAGTACCACCGCGCCTCCGGCAAGATGAATTCCGTGAGCCGCGGTCAGCAGATATACGAAGGAACTGCTGGGGTTGGTTGCAAGGTAGTAGCCCCGATTCGCCATCTCTTGCCACGCCAGCCACTGCCCGACGAGAAATCCCGCTCCGAGTAACACCGTAACGTACAGCCAGGGGAACCCTGTCTCGTTCCCCAGGCTGACACCAGGAATCGAACGAACCGGAGCCAGCGCTGCTTGACGCGTGATTTGCCGGCGGGCCAACTCGGCAGTCAGGCTGCTGGCCGCCAGCAACCCGGTGTTGGCCAACAACATCGCGAGCGGTAGATCGGTGGGATTCCAGTCGCGTATGTAGGTGTTGCTCTTCTCATCGAAGGTTGGCAGTCCCTGGCGCACGATATACGCACTGGCCAGGGAGACGAAAAACATGAGGATGGGCGCTAGGGCAACGGCCAATCCTAAGCGGGCGCGGCGCAACCGTCGCCCATAATCGGGATAGCCGTCTCCCGGACCGCCCCCATCGCCGCCATAGCGGGGTGGAGTGGAGCCTCCGCCGTGTCCTGCCTCGGGAACGCTAACCGCTACTGGGCTCAAACTCGCCATGGTGAGCTTTCAGAGCATCCGGTGATTCCCGTGCCCTAGTGTGCCGCTGCTCCCGCTGGATCGGTCTGCATTACATAATCCTTAGCCGCTCCGGGAACACTGTATTCATATGGGCCGTGATGCACGACCGGGGTATGTCCACCGAAGTTGTCGTGGGGTGGCGGGGTTGCTGTCGTCCACTCCAGGGTGGTTGCCTCCCAGGGATTATCACTGGCCTTCGGACCCTTGAACATGCTCCAGAAAAAATTGAAGAGAAAGATCAGCTGCGCTCCGATGGTGATAAATGCAGCATACGTCATGAATGTCTGCAAAGGAATAAGGCCTGTCATGTACTGCACTTCCGTGAACTGCGAGTAGCGCCGCGTCTGACCTGCCATTCCTAGATAGTGCATCGGCATGAAGATGGCGTAGGTGCCGATCAGGGTGATCACAAAGTGCACGCGACCCCAGGTCTCGTTCATCATTCGTCCGAACATCTTGGGAAACCAGTAATAGGTTGCGGCGAAAATGCCAAAGATCGCAGCCACTCCCATGATCAGGTGGAAGTGTCCAACCACAAAGTAAGTGTCGTGCAGGGGGATATCGAGCACCGGCTGCGCCAGAAACGGACCGCTAAGCCCGCCCGAGACAAACAGGGAAACAAAACCGATGGCATAGAGCATGGGGGTCTGAAACCGCACTCGGCCCCCGTGAATGGTCCCCAGCCAGTTGAAAGTCTTGATCGCCGACGGCACCCCGATGAGCATGGTCATGATCGAGAAAGCAAAGGCCGAATACGGGCTCATGCCGCTCATGAACATGTGATGACCCCAGACTACAAATCCCAAAAAGCCAATGGCCATGATGGCGTAAACCATGGCTTTGTAGCCAAAGATCGGCTTGCGCGAGAACGTCGACAGCACCTGCGAAGTTACCCCCATACCGGGCAAAATTGCGATGTACACCTCGGGATGCCCGAAGAACCAGAACAAGTGCTGCCATAGTAGAGGCGACCCGCCACGATGTCCCATCACCTGGCCGTTCACCACCACCAAAGGAACGTAGAAGCTGGTGCCCAGATTGCGATCGAGCAATAGGAGAATGCCCGCCGAAAGCAGCACGCCAAAGGCTAACAACCCGAGAATGGCGGTGACAAACCACGCCCAGCAGGTCAAGGGCATGCGCATCATAGTCATGCCCCTGGCACGCAAATCGAGGATAGTGGTAATGAAGTTGAGGGCACCCATCAGGGACGCGACGGAGAACAGGGCAATACTGGTGATCCACAAATCGGCGCCCAATTGTTCCCCGGGACCCGAGTTGGTGAGGGCACTCAAGGGTGCGTAGCCCGTCCATCCATGCAGGGGGGCGCCGCCGCTTACAAAAAAGGCCGAGACGAGCACCACAAAGGCCGCGAGGGTCGTCCAGAAGGAAAGCATGTTCAGGACGGGGAACGCCATGTCGGGCGCCCCGATCTGAATCGGCAAGAAATAGTTTCCGAACCCGCTCTGCGGCGCCGTGGTGAGGACGAAGAACACCATGATCGTCCCGTGCATGGTCAGCAGGCTGAGATAAGTCTCTGGCTTGATTTCCCCAATCGCAGGCAGAGCCGCCGTCGGCCAAATCATGTGGATGCGCATCAGAAGCGACAAAAACATGCCTACAAACACCGCCACTAACGCCAGGAAGTAGTACTGCAGCCCGATGACCTTGTGGTCCAGGCTGAAGACGTATTTACGAATAAACCCCTGTGGGGCCGCGTGCGCATGTACCGGAGCCGACGTCGCCATTATTGTTTCTCAGCCTCCCGTGCTGCTATCCACTTATCGAAGTCCTCTTGGGACACGACATGGACCATGCCATGCATCTTGTAGTGGCCGAGTCCGCACAACTCAGCACAGGCGATCTCATAATCGCCTATCTCGGTGGGCGTGAAGTGCATATGAATCGCCAACCCGGGCACGGTGTCTTGCTTGAAACGCAAAGCCGGAACGAAGAAGCTGTGAATAACGTCCACGGCTCGCAGTGTAAGGTCGACCTGCCGCAGTACGGGAAGATACAGGGTACCCGTCACCACATCGTCCTTGGCGGCGGGATCCGCAGTGTCCAAGCCTAAGGCAGCCTCGTTTCCCGCCGACGGATCGATCAACTTTGGATCCGTTCGCCCATACTTGCCGTCCGGGCCTGGATAGCGGAAGTACCAAGCGAACTGCATGCCTGTGACCTCTACCGGAACCGCGTCTGGACGGGCCGGCTCGAAGCGCTCGTTGGCCCAGACGTGGCTACCCATCAGGTTCAGGCCAACAAACAAAATCGCCGTCAGGGTGGTCCAGACGATCTCAAGCGTCGTGTTGCCGTGGGAATAGGAAACCGGTTTCGTCGACCCACCGTCACGGTATTTCCATACCAGCCAGCCCAGTGCGCATTGAGCGACGACGAAGACGATACCCATCAGCACATACGTCAGAGCGAACTGGTGATCGATCCAAGGGGCGGCGGCGGAGGCGCCATGCGGCAACCACCAGGTCCGGGCTACGAAAAAGTATGTGCTAGTGAAGGTAATCAGCCAGATAATTACTAGAAGAGCGAGGCCCATCTACGAGATCTCCCGCGATCGCGATTCGCCTACGTCCGTCGTGAAAAACAGAGAAGGATATCACAGGTAGCTGTGACGGGTGCAAACTTCCTTGTGAACGGTTCGTGTACTCTTTTCAATTCTTCTTAAGGGTTCCTCGTTTCGGCCGCTGCTGCCCGAGTAAACCACTTCGACAACCGGGACACGGGCTCGATTTCAACTGTTCCCGTAGACCGGGAGGGCAGCGCCGTGAATCACTTTGGCATCATCGCTCGCCAGGAACAGGAGGACGCGCGCGATGTCCTCCGGCTTCGGCCATGCCGCAATGTGCCCCGGGCAGCGCACTTCGATTGACGGCGGTATCGATCATGCTGGGCAGAATCGAGTTGGCGCATACTCCACTACCTTTCAGATCGGCGGCGAGGGAATCGATCATTCCGGATGCCTTTTGCAGCGCGTTGAATTCTTCGTCCTTGTGATAGCCCTGAGGTGCCGCCCGCGAGCAAAACGACTTTCTCCGTGAATCGCATGCTCGGTATCGAGCCACGCCGTGCGAGGAATAGAAAATCTCAACCACCCTGACCTCGGCGCGGAGCTGACCGGGTGGCAAATCATACAGCGAAAGCGCCCGATGCGAGGGCAAGGATTGTATCGAGAAATTTTCAAGCAAGCAGGGAATGGCGACTAGATATCAAAATCCAGTTTCATGCCGTCATAGGAGAGGCGCACGTTGGCCGGCAGGGACGAGTTGGTTGCCTCATGCGCCAGGTCATGACAAATATGGGTGAAGAACGCCCGTTTGGGTTTGACCCGTTCGACGATCTGCAGGGAATTTTCTACCGTGGAGTGGGTCGGGTGAGGCTTGTGGCGCAAGGCGTCGAGAAACAGAATGTCGAGATCATCGAGTTTGGCAAACGAAGATTCCGGAATCTCGCTGTGGTCGGTCAGGTAGGCTGCGCTCCCGAAGCGGAAGCCGTAGATTTCCGTCTCACCATGAATGACGGCGACCGGCTCGAAGCTCGCTCCGAACAGATCGAGCGGTCCGTTGATGGCGCGAAGCTCGACCAGGGGGAGCCCGCCGAACTTGTAATCGGCGTCGAAAATGTAGCGAAACATGTTGCGGATAAACTCCGCCGCTTCCTCTCTGGCATAAAGAGGAAGCTTGTTCGGCTTATGGAGGAAACTGAGCGGGCGCAGGTCATCGATGCCGAGAATGTGGTCGGCATGGGTATGGGTGTAGAGCACGGCATCGACCCGGCGGATGTTTTCCCGAATGGCCTGCTGGCGGAAATCCGGGGTGGAATCAATCAGCACCACGTGGCTGTCATATTCGATGAGCACCGAGGGCCGGGTGCGGTGATCGTGCGGGTCTCGAGACCGGCATACGGCGCAATCACATCCGATGGTGGGCACGCCCATCGACGTGCCGCTGCCCAGCACCGTAAGTCTGGCCTTCATCGTTGAACGGGGCCCGTTCCGGTGGCCTGCGGCGGACGGGCGAGCGCATTGGTGACATCGACATAGGCCATCCGCAATTCGTAGAGACTATTCTGCAAAAAGCTCTGTTCTCGACTGGTGAGATTGCCCTTGGTTTTGTCCGAGAGCAGGCTCAGAGTGTCGATCGTCTGCCGCGCGCCAATCAAGTCGATGCGTGGTTCACCCCCCTGCTCGTGCATCAGACCGAGCTGCAACATGGCTGTCATGTATAGGGAGGCCAGAAAACGCTCGAACGACATCTCCAGATCGTTGGCCGGCTGCCTGTCGAGCCCGAAGCGATGGTCGTTTTCTTGGGTCGAATGGCGATATCGATCCGCTTGTTCCTGTTGATCGCTTGAGGAAGGAGTCGGAGGTACATCCATCTCCGGCGGTTTCGCAGCGGGCTTGGCGACGGAAGCGGGCTCCGTCTTAGCGGAAACCGAGACCTCTTCTTGCGAAACCTCCTTGCGCACTTCGCCCTCCGGCGTAAACAGCCGCCGGTCTGTTACCTTGAACGCTTCTTGTTTCTTCTCCGCCATATGGTTCTTGCGTCCTATCTGTTCGGAAATGCCGCCATGAACGGCAGTTCTCTGACTCCCAGCCGGGCCTGGCCGGCTTCGAGGGGTTGTTCGGCAACCACCGCCTCGCGGCGAATGTAGCCGAGCGCTACCGGCTGAGTTCCGTTGGGAAAGGGAAGCGAAGCCGTGCTGGTCACTTCGCCGACCTCTCTGCCCTGGCATTGAATTTTCTCACCCTGAAGCGGCGCAGGGCCCGTGACCTCAAAGCCGGTAAACTTGCGATGCACCTTGCCGCGGGAGCGGATGCGCTCCACGATTTCCTGCCCGATATAGCATCCCTTCGCAAAGTGCAAGGCGCGAAGCTGTTCGGTTTCCTGCGGCAAATCGCGCTCGCGAATATCCTGACCATAGCGCGGGATCCCACAGGCGATGCGCAGCAGTTCGATCGCGGCCGGGCCTACGGCGCTCGCACCGGAGTTAGCCAGCGCCTCGAAGAGCACGGAGGCGTGCTGCGGCGTCGACCAGATTTCGTAGGACTCGATGACTGGATGGTCAGTGCGCACGACGCTCAGCGGAAGTCCCTGCCAGGCGAGATCGACCGATTGGAGGGACCCTAATGTCTCGAATGTGATTCCGGTGGCCCGCAGCACCTCACCGACCTTAGGCCCTGCGATCCCGATCGAAGCGCACTGATCGCTCAGGTTCACCAGCGTGACTGCGTCCATAATGATGTGGCGACGAAAAATCTCCAGCAATTTCTCGCTTTGAGACTGATCGGTATCGACCAGCAAGGACTCACCCCGATTGTAAGCATAGAGGTCTCCCAGAATGTGTCCTTGGGCATTTAGCACAAAAGCATAAATCCCCTGCGCCGGGGCAAGGTCCCGCACCTTATTCGTGATCATGCCGTTGAGCCAGCGCACCCGATCCTTTCCGCAAAGACTAATCTTGCTCCGGGTACTCAAGCGGAAGAGGCCACACCCGGAAACCAGGGCGGCGAACTCGCGAGCCGCGGTATCGGTTTGGCCGGCCACCGAATCGGGGCCCCCATGAATGGCTGCGGAACTACTCATAGGGCAACCTTGTGATTATACAAGGTAGTGGGGAAGGTGCCGGCTCTTCCCGAGCACCCGCTTGGCTGGTTCTTGTGTTACCTTTTCCACGCGTGAGCCAGAAAAAGCGCATCGCTGTCATTCCCGGCGACGGCATCGGCAAAGAGGTGATTCCGGAGGCCATGAAGGTCATCTCTGCCGCCGGAGCCGAGGTCGAGGCCTCGCAATTAGACTGGGGAGCCGATCGTTATCTTGCCGACGGTGTCACCGTGCCGCCGGGCGGCTTTGCCCGGCTCGAACGCGATTTCGATGCCGTACTGGTCGGCGCTTTCGGGGATCCCCGCGTTTCGAGCAACCTGCACGCCAAGCAAATCCTGCTCGGCATGCGCTTCCAGATGGATCTCTACGCAAACGTCCGCCCCGCCCGCCTGCTCGATTCCCGATTATGTCCGCTCAAGGGAGTCGGCCCGCAGGATCTCGATTTTGTCGTCATTCGCGAAAACACCGAGGGCGCTTATACCGATGCCGGGGGAGTGTTCAAGCAGGACACCGCGGATGAGATCGCCGTGCAAGAGGACATCAATACCCGCAAGGGCGTAGAGCGCATCATTCGCTACGCTTTTGACTACTGCGGGCGCCACCCCAAGGCAGATGGAAGTCGTCGCCAACACGTTCTGATGTGTGACAAATCGAACGCCATGACCCATGCCGGCGGCTTGTGGCAGCGCGTGTTTCAGGAGGTCAGCCGCGAATATCCGCAGCTTCAGGCCGAGCACATGTATGTCGATGCCCTCTGCATGCAGCTGGTGCGCGATCCACGGCGCTTCGACGTGATCGTAACCAATAATCTGTTTGGAGACATCCTCACCGATCTGGCGGCGGGCCTTGCGGGTGGACTAGGCATGGCCGCCAGCGCCAATCTTCATCCGGGCAAGACCTCGATGTTCGAGCCCGTCCACGGCTCGGCCCCCCAGATCGCTGGAAGGAACCTGGCAAACCCCTTCGGGGCAATCCTGACCGCCGCCATGATGCTCGACCATCTCGGTCTGACCCGCGAAGCGAAAAAGATCGAGGCCGCCGTCCTCGATGCGGTGCGCCAAGAAAAGACCACCCAGGACGTCGGTGGAAACCTCGGGACCCGGGAGGCGGGGGAGTGGGTCGCCAACCGCGTCAGCCAGGGTGGAGCTTGAAATATCCTGATGGAATCGTCTCCGTCCGGATCCACCTTCCGACCGAGGGAACGAGTCCACCGCGTTGGCTTCAACCGAATGTTTTCCTCAGTTCCTTGCGCAAGATCTTGCCGGAAGCAGTCTTGGGAATCGCCTCGACAAAGAGGATTTCGCGTGGCTGCTTGTAGTGGGTAAGGCGGTCGGCCACGAATCCGCAAAGCGCTTCTTTGGTTTTCTCCGACGCCACGGAACCGTCGCGAAGGACAACAAAAGCCACGGGGATTTCGCCGGCAGAGGAATCTAGGCGCCCTACCACGCCACAGTCAGAAACCGCGGGATGCTCGAGCAACACGCTCTCTACCTCCGCCGGGGCGATGGGAAATCCTTTGTATTTGATCATTTCCTTACGCCGGTCAAGGACATAGAAAAAATTGGCGAAGTCGCAACTGACCACATCCCCCGACCAATACCATCCATCGCGGACGACGGCGGCCGTGGCTTGCGGGTTTCCCCAATATCCCATCATGAATTGCGGCCCGCGCATGACGAGCTCGCCGGCATCGCCGGGCGGAACATCGCCTCCGTCTTCGCCGACCACACGGCACTCCGTCTTTACGATTGGCTGCCCGATGGATTCTGGTCGATAAAGCTCAGGCTCGAGATAGCCGATATGAGTCACCGGCGAAGCTTCCGTCATGCCATAACCCTGGCACACCAGAATTCCCGTCAGCGAGGTAAACCGGCGGGCCAGTCCCCGGGCCAGGGGAGCAGCGCCCGACTTCACCCAGCGCAGGTGATGATTCTTGGGAAACTGTCCGGCTTCGGCGGCCTGGCTGAGACCAATGAGGGCTGGCGGCACGGTCGGCATCATGGTAATGCCCTCTTGGCTGATGAGGGAAGTCACCTGGGGAACCTTAAAGCGCGGCACCAGGACCAGGGTGGCGCCTAAGGTCAACACCGGATTCAGAATCACATTCAAGCCGTAGATGTGATAGAGCGGCAAGAAACACAGCACTCGACTGTCATGGTCGAGCGCGGAGCAACGCGGCCCGAGATATTGAAAGATATTCGCCACCAGGTTGAAGTGGCTGAGCATGACCCCCTTGGGCAATCCGGTCGTACCGCTCGAATAAGGAAGCGCCCCGAGAGT
>Ga0187783_10001539_pt1 | contig 17043 bp, 20 predicted proteins | sample 1015_SJ02_MP02_2_FD_132471 | JGI IMG/M metagenome (GOLD analysis project Ga0187783, IMG submission 132471) | Tropical peat soil microbial communities from peatlands in Department of Meta, Colombia - 1015_SJ02_MP02_20_MG | ecosystem: Environmental > Terrestrial > Soil > Wetlands > Peat | place... | reverse complement strand
CGGCAGTTGCCTGTGCGTGTACGATATTGAACTAATCCGCAAACCTGACAACGGATTACTTCGCGTTCGAGCTCCATATTAGCTGCTAAGCCATCTTTTTCCGCCACCGGTCTCCTCGCAGACTATTCCCGGCGATGCGAAAGGGGAGGAACGTCAACCATTAGGGAAGGCAGGAACTGGCGCGCGCACATTTTCCACAGGGTGCCAATTCTTGTCAAGCCCTATTTGATTTTTGAGCTGAGAGCATCGATTCTAGTGCTGCGAAGAGCGGAATATCAACGCACAAACTGTGTGTGCGTGTCTAGGCGGCAGATTTTCTAGCTCCTGAGTCCCGGCAGTCCGGTATGCTACGATTGGCGTGGATTGAGGAACTTATCGGCTGGTTAGGGGAAATCGCTATTGATGCAGCTTCGATGGGCAGCCGTTTTAGGGGTGTGCGCAGTCGTGTGCGTGTCACATCCAACCGTTTCATCAGCGGGCGGCCAAACGAAACCTGTCTGGACCGTGCAAAACGTGCTGCGGCAATTGGACGCCCAGGCCAAGGATTTCCACAGTCTTTCGGCCGATGTGGAACGCACGAAAGTGACGGTGGTTGTCAATGATCGCTCGACCGAAAATGGGACGATCCTGGTTCGCGGCGATAAAATGCTGCTCGACCTGAAGGCGCCCGACGCGCGGACGGTCTTGCGTACGGGCGACAATCTTTACGTCTACACGCCCGGTCTGAAACGGGTGGAGGAATACAATCTGGGCAAGAATCGCGCGCTAGTTGACCAGTTTCTGCTCCTCGGATTCGGAACAACAGGCAAGGAGTTGGAAAAAGGCTACCTGATCGCGTTGCTCAAGGAAGAAAAAATCGACGATCGGAAAACAGTTGAGTTGGAGTTGACCCCGAAATCGCAGGGCGTGCGTAATCAGATCGCCAAGATTGAAATCTGGCTCGATGAATCCTCCTGGATTCCGGTCCAGCAGCAATTCTACGAGGCGGGGTCCGGGGATTATTCGATCGTCCATTACTCGAAGGTCGTACGGAACCCAGCCATCTCCGACTCCGAGTTCAAGCCGCGCTGGCCCAGGGGCACCGAAAAGGTGAGACCGCAAGGCTGAACCGCGGCTCAGGGGTTTTTCTGGGCGGCGGCTTCCTGATCGAGCAAGGCGCGCTTGCGCCCGATCCCCCAACGATAGCCCGCCAAATTTCCGTCCCCGCGAATCACGCGATGGCACGGGACTACCACGGAGGTTGGATTGGTGGCGCAGGCACGGGCCACCGCCCGGATGGCTCTCGGGCGACCAATCGCGCGGGCCACTTCGCTGTAGGTTCGAGTGGCACCGTAGGGAATCCGCCGGAGTTCTTCCCAGACGCGGCGCTGGAAGGCAGTCGCCTGCACGTCTGTCGGCAGGTCGAGGTGAGGCTCCTGGCCGCCGAGGTGCGCGACAATTTTTTCGACCCAAGCCCCTAGGCTGTGCCGGCCCGCCTTGTGAGCGCGGTGCTCGGCCACAAGCGCCGCACGGGGATATTCCTTACGCAGTTCCCTCCGCAGGGTTAGATCGGATTCGCCAAGATAAATCGCGCTGATTCCACGCTGGGTCGCACCAGCCAACAAGCGCCCCAGCGGCGTTTCCACGATCGCGTAATGAATCTCCATCCCCTCGCCGCCGCGGCCATAGGCAGCAGGCGTCATGCCCAAATGACCTGGCGCGCGTTCGTAAAGACGGCTCGATGAGCCAAATCCTGCTTCATACAGTGCTGTGGTCACGTTGTCTCCTTTCCTCAGACGTGATTTGAGACGGAGCATTCGTTGCGCGTCCGCATATTGGCGCGGCGTGATTCCCATGGCGCCGCGAAAGGCCCGTTCCAGTTGATGAGGGCTCATTCCCGCGGAACCACCCAAGGATTGGAGCGTCAGTCGTTGTTCGGTTGTGCCGTCGCCCGAATCGGCAACCATGCGCCGATCGATTTCGCGACAGACGCGAGCGACCGCTTCGATCCTCGGGTCGCGCAGCCGTGCCGCTTGCGGTCGGCAGCGCTGACAGGCGCGGAATCCTTCCTGTTCAGCAGCCTCTGGCAGCGAGAAAAAGATGACCTGCTCGCGACGAGGCTTACGAGATGGGCAGGAAGGCCGGCAGTACACTCCGGTAGAACGAACGGCGTAGACGAATAGGCCATCGGCGCGCTCATCGCGCGACCGGATGGCGTCCCACCGCGTCTGTTTTCTGAGAGGTCTCGCTGATGCGCTTATTTTTCCGAGCATTGTTCTAATTTCTGCCTCCGTGCGAGCTTTCCACACTCAGACTACGCCAGGTCGAAACGCGCGACTATCCGATTCTAGCGCCCAAAGTTCGGCGCGCGGATAAGCCGGTGGGCCGCGTCGAATCCCGACCATCCGGCTCAGGCACGCTGGCTGGGTTACATCATACGGCACGCCGGGCGGCTCCCGCGTTGACGCGTTTGTCGGCCTAACGCATATTCGGACAACCAGCTGGGGCTGTCTGTCGTTCGGCATGACTTGGGGGCAATGTCATGGGAGCTATTCCAGAGCGTGATAGCCGTGCCGTCGTTACTCCAATTCGAGAGCCTGAAAGCCCTACCCAAACCATTAGAGCAATATCAGGAAAGCCAGGGCCGCGAAGGTTCACGCGCGTCCCCACGCACGCGGTTGGCGTGGCGGAAGAGCGCCGCCGCTATCCCCGCGCCTCGCTGTGCCTCCCGCTGCGGCTGACAAAGATTGCCGGCATCGACGAGGCGATGCCGATCACTCTCGTCACCCGCAACATCAGTTCCAGTGGCGTGTATTTCCTCGCACCGCGAGTGATCGAGCCGGGGACCGCGATCGAGCTGCAGGTGGCCCTGATCGAGCGGCCGCTTGGCTTCGGCAGTGTGCAGATGTGCACCGCCGCGCACATCGTGCGCGCCGAAGAGACCAGCATGCCCGGATGGCGCGCCTACGCGGCGAGCTTCGACGATTTCGCTCTGCAGCGCGACGATCGCCTGCCACAGCGCTTTGCCGTACGCTAGTTTGGTGAAGCATGGACCGGGCGGAACGCTCCCTAATCACCACGAAACTGGCTGCCACGTTTTGATACATTCTTTGTCGTGGCGCCTCCTCGGTTTTCCGCTCGCGTCGTGCTACTCGATTGGGATGGCACCCTTCTGAATTCCTATGCGGCGGACGTCCGCGCGTACCTGGCGATGTTTCGCGCTCTTGGAATCGACTGGAGACTACAAGAGCTGCAGCGCTTCTACTCGCCCGATTGGTACCAAGTGTATCGCCGGGCGCGGATTCCGCGCTCGCAATGGACGCGCGCCGACCGACTGTGGCGGCTGGCATACAGCACGGAGCGGCCGCTGTTGCTGCCTGGAGCGCGCAGGGTGATTCGTCAACTGGCTCGCAGCTTCACTCTTGGGATCGTGACCAGTGGAAGCTGCGGGCGTGTTCGCCGGCAATTGCGCGACCTTGAGGTCAGAGGCCACTTTGCCACTTGCGTTTGCAGCGAAGATGTCGCTCGCCAAAAGCCCCATCCGGCGCCTCTCCAGCTCGCACTGAAGCGGTTACGGGCTGAGCCGCGGGACGCCGTCTATGTCGGTGATACGGCTGAAGACATCGAAATGGCGCGGCGTGCTGGCGTGCGAGCGATCGCCGTTTTCGGCCCCTTCTCGACGGCGGCGAGCATCCGCAGAGCGCGTCCGGATCGGCTGCTGCGATCGATTCGCGATCTACCACAACACTTGCGGCTGGGCGACTAGAAACCTTGGCTATTTCGGCGACGCTGGGCGGTTCGGGGCGGCCGACTCAGCGGAGGGAGATTCCGGCGCCGCGGGCGAGCTGAGCTCGAAATCGGTGTCGCGGATCACCAGGCGCAAATGCAGCTCCTCGCCGCCGTTGCTGGTGTAATTGTCCGAACTGGTGTAGGTAGGAAGCCAGTACTTGTCCTGAAAATTTTCACGGTAGGTCTCGAACATCGAGAACGGCAAGTCCCAGCCGTTCCCGGCCACCTCGCTTACGAACTTGCCGTAGGTTTCCACGATGGCGAGGTCGTGATCGTCCACGTAGATCACCCCTTCAAAGAGTTTCTGCAAGCGCTTTAGCGTTTTCGGCTTCACCTGAAAAATATATGTGTTCAGCTCATCGAGCTTCTGCTGGCCGGCGTAGAGAAAATCGTAATTGGCGACCTGATCCGAAGTGAGAAAAAAAACCGGGAGGTTGATCACCGGGCGTACCTCTTCAAGTGTGTAGCTGGTCAGCTTCAGTGTGGACTGAAGGGGCTTCGCCACGCGCCAGTATCGCTGGCCATCGGGCTTCACATACGACTCGCCGACCGCCGTGAACTTTCCGCCTGCGTCGGCCAGCTCTTCGATGCGAATCGTCAGCGTGAAATTGTATGTGTCGTATGCCTTTTTCGCGGCATCTTCATTCATGGCAAACTTTTGGATGATCTGCTGCTCGGGGATCGGCGGGGCGCCTGGGTGGGGCACCGAAGGCATGCGGTGTACCTCGAACTTAGGAGGAGGCGACATCGGGCCTTGGGTGTTGTCCTGCGCGCAGGTTGGACTGGCCGCGAGCGTCGCCAGCAACCCTAGAGCTGCCAGGTGTGTCCGCTGGAGTCGGATCGTCATCATCGGTAGCAATTTAGATGCCGCGAGCAGCGGCAGGGTGAAACGGCCGGGCCGACGAATTCGTCCCCCCGCGAAAAATAGCACAACTTCGCTTCGCGGAGCCGAAAAACGCAGCCTCCGACAAACCTGCGCTCTGGTAAGATGCCAGGTTTGCAGGTTCGGGCGGAACTGAGCGTGCGCGACCCACTCAGGAGCAAACGGTATTACGTCAGCGGGACGGTGCAGGGCGTGGGATTCCGTTACTTCGTCGAGCGAGCGGCGCGCCAATTGAAACTGAGTGGGTACGTAAGGAACCTCCGCGACGGCCGCGTCGAAGTCTATGCAATCGGTCCGGTGGCCTTGCTGGAGGTGTTGCGGCGGGAGCTCGAACGCGGGCCGCACGGCGCGTTCGTTTCGTGCGTGGATCAGCAAGAGGTGCCTTTCGAATCCCGGTTCTCCCAATCCTTTTCCATCGAATACGACGCCTAAGCGGCAAGAGGAAACGAATGGACGAACTCAAGAAGTTGATTCGTGAAATTCCCGATTATCCCAAGCCCGGGATTCTTTTCTACGACGTGACGACACTACTGAAGGACGCTGAGGGCTTTCATTTGCTGGTCGATCGGCTTTGCGAACATTACGACGGCAGGAAAATCGACATCGTCGCCGGCATCGAGGCGCGCGGGTTTATTTTTGCCCCGGCGCTCGCCTACCGGCTGGGCGCGGGGTTCGTGCCCGTGCGAAAGCCCAAAAAACTGCCCTGGAAAACCGCAGGGGTCAGCTATCAGCTTGAATATGGCACCGATAGCCTTGAGATTCACGAGGATGGGGTGACGCCGGGCCAGCACGCGCTGATTTGCGACGACCTTCTGGCGACCGGCGGCACGGCCTCGGCTGCTGTCGCTTTGGTGCGCAAACTGGGCGGCACAGTCGTCGGGGCGGCATTTGCGGTCGAGCTGAGTTTCCTCGGGGGCCGCCAGAAACTGGGCGGAGTTGATACGTTTTCGCTCATCAAGTACGACAAATGATCCGCCTCTACTTTCTACTTTCTACTTTCCACGTTTCGTCGCTGCCGAAGCGCCTCAAACATTATGATCCCCGCAGCCACGGAGACGTTTAGCGAGCGGACCGGTCCCGCGGTTGGAAGGGAAACTAGAAAATCGCAGCGTTTGCGTGTGAGCTCGTGAAGACCTTCGCCTTCGCGGCCCAGCACGATGCCAATTGGCCCGGTGAGATCGACGTCGGTGTAGTTTTTCTCCGCGCGCTCATCGAGCCCGATGAGCCAGTAGCCCGCTTCCTTCATTTCCTCCATGGCACGTACCAGGTTTTTCACTCGGGCGATAAGCAGATGGGCCAGCGCTCCCGCCGACGCGCGTTCGACGGTGTCGCTCAGCCCGGCGGCCCGGCGCTCGGGGATGACCACGCCGCCGGCGCCAGCCGCCAGCGTCGTACGAACGATCGCGCCGAGGTTGTGCGGGTCCTCAATGCCGTCGAGCAAAACCAGCAGACCCGGGCGGCCCCCGGCTCGAAGCAGATCCTCTAGCGCGACGGCCGGCTTTGCCGCAGCAAGCGCGGCAACGCCTTGGTGCTCCCGCGCCCCCACCAGGCGATCGACCTGCGTACGGTTCTCAAAGCGCACCGGCACCCCGCGGGATTTTGCATGCTGGACGAGCGCTTCCACGCGTTCGCCGTGACGCCCACGCGCGATCACGATGCGGTCCAGGGCGCGCCCGGCGGCCAATGCCTCTTCCACCGCGTGGAATCCAGTGAGCCAATTCATAAGATCCTGTCTTGCCGCCGGCTAGTCGAGCGCGGCGCAGAATTCGAGCATGCGCTGGCGTGTCCCCTTCACGGGCACTGTGAACCTTAGCTTCGCGGCCGGATCGAGCAGCAGAATCACGCGATCGAGCTCTCCTTCCCCGGCCCGCCCGGCGAGTGCCACCCGGATGGGATGAAGTAATTCGCGGCTCCGCTGCGGTAGCGCCGTCTTTATGCCGTCGATGATTTCCTTGAACCGATCCGAGTCGATATTGTCTTGATCGAGCACACGATGGGCAAGCTCGCGGATCACACGGCGCGAGCCTGCCCGTGCCAGGACGGCCTGGTTCGTCGGCTCGCGCAGCAAGGCCGTCGCATCATAGTGGAAAACGAGTGCGAGCAGGTCGGTAAGCGAAGCGCGGTTCGCTGCGTGCGGCGCGAGTAGGTCTGCCGCTCGTTTGAGCCAGGCCCACAGTGCGCCGTCCCGGTCGGGTTTCCAGTCTCGGACAAGCCAGCCGCGCTCGATGAGAACCTCGCCCACGTCTCGAGCGGTAAAGAGCATCGCCGTGGATGGTCGATCGAAGGCCATTCGTCAGTGAATGCTCAACGTGGCGACCGCGTGTGCGGCGATAGCTTCGCCGCGACCGACAGCATCCACTCCCTCGTTGGTCTTCGCCTTCAGGTTGATCTCTTCGGCGCTGACACCGAGCGCCCGGGCCAGCGCCGCGCGCATGGCAGGAAAATGCGGGCCGAGTTTCGGCTGTTCGCAAATGACGATTGCATCCACATGAACGATGCGGAAGTGGCGGTTGGTCAACAGGCTGCCGATGTGCTCGAGAAAGAGCAGGCTGGACGCGCCCTTCCACTTCGAATCCGTATCCGGAAAGTGCGTGCCGATGTCGCCGAGTCCCGCCGCGCCCAGCAGCGCGTCGCAAATCGCGTGCGCCAGCACGTCGCCATCAGAGTGGCCTTCCGAGCCCTTTTCGAAGGGAACAGCGATGCCGCCAATGACGAGCTGGCGCCCAGCGACGAGGCGATGCAGGTCGTAGCCGATTCCTGCGCAATTCATCTTTGACGCTCCTGGTCGAGGTAGAACCGGGCAAGGTCCATGTCGGAGGGTCGCGTGATTTTCAGGTTTCGTTCCGAGCCGAGAACCACATAAACATCGCGACCCAGCCGCTCAACAAGTGCGGCTTCGTCCGAGGCAGTCACGCCATCCTGTTCAGCCTTGTAAAACGCCTCACGAAGCAGCGCGCAAGAAAACGCCTGCGGTGTCTGCGCGAGGACGATTCGCTCGCGGGGAATCGTAGCCGAAATCAGCGCCACGTCTTCGGGCAAACTGGCGCGCTTCACCTCCTTGACCGTGTCGATCGCCGGAATGCCGAGAATGGCCGCTCCCCGCGCACGCGCCTCGGCGATCACGCGATCCACTTGCTTTCGCGTAGGAAATGGCCGCACCGCGTCGTGCACCAGCACGATTTCGGTCGCAGGATCGACGTGCGCAAGAGCATTTGCGACCGATTGCTGGCGCGTGGCGCCCCCGTGCATCACCCGCGCCGGCCGGCCGAGTCCCGCGTGCGCGACCTTGTCCCTGAGGGAATCAACGTCGTCCGCGCGGGTAGCAATCACAAACTCCGTGATCGCGGCGCACGCTGCCAAGCGGCGTAGGGTGAAAATGATCAGCGGCAGGCCGTCTAGCTCAAGAAATTGCTTCGGCTGATCGGTGCCCATGCGGGTGCCGAGGCCCGCTGCGGGAACAATGGCGGCGATGCGGCTCATGCGAGGCTAGGAGTCTATCGCAATCGAAGCGCACAAGACTGTCACGAGCGGCCGGATTCCGGGTAGAGCGGCCGTGGACGTTCGCCGCCTATACCTTCAACGGCGCGGCTTGGGGGCTGCGCTTCCACCCCAGCGACAGGCCGCGGTGCCTGCTCGGCCCGTTCATCGTAGCGGCCAAAGATCATCTTGCCGGCCGTGGTTTGGTGAACCGACGTCACGTTGATGTCGATCGTTTTGTTGATCATCTTGCGCGCGCCATCGACCACAACCATGGTGCCATCGTCCAAATAGGCCACTCCCTGGTTGTACTCCTTGCCTTCTCGCAGGATGAAAACACGCATGGTCTCGCCGGGCAGTACCACGGGCTTCAGCGCGTTGGCCAGGAGATTGACGTTCATCACTTCGATCCCCTGCAGCGTCGCGACTTTGTTCAAATTAAAATCGTTGGTGACGACCTTCGCGTCGTAGCGTTTGGCCAATTCGATGAGCTTCATGTCCACGTCGGCGATCTGCGCAAAGTCGTCCTCGGCGATCTGCACATCAAGGTGAGTCATTTTCTGAATTCGCTGCAGGACTTCGAGTCCGCGACGCCCGCGCTGGCGCTTGAGAGGATCGGCTGAATCGGCCACTAGTTGCAGTTCGCGCAGCACGAATTGAGGAATGATGACGGTGCCATCGAGAAACTGCGCTTCGGCGATATCCGCCACGCGTCCGTCGATGATGACGCTCGTATCGAGCAGTTTGACGGAGTATCGGGCGCTTCGCTCACTGCCGAAAACCCCACCGAACGCCTGCAAGTTGAGCATGTCGCCCTTGTTGGCGCCCAAGACGAGACCGATGTAGGTCATCACCAGGAAAATCGCCAGGCTGAAAAACGACCGCGTGCTTTCCGGAATCGTCGTATGGGTAAAGATGAGAGAGATCAGGTAGGCGCCCAAAATGCCAAGAATCGAACCGATCGCCGCTCCGATCAGCCGCCTGAGGCTCGCCTTCCGCAGGCGTAACTCGAACAGAATGACCGCAATCGAAAACACCAAGCCGGCCAGCGCACCTTCGAGCGGCGATAGGCTAAACGGGCGGAAGTGAAAGCCAGCCCCTGTGCAGACGATCACGAAGATCAGGCGGAACGCCAGTATGTCCCAGAACGTGCCAACGCCGTCCTGAGCTGGTCTGGCGAAAGCCGCCGGCTTCACCGGCGGAACGACCGGGGGCGCGCTGGCCGGTGTCCGGCTCGGCGCGTTAGAAGTCCTTGCCATAGCTGCACCTTATGAAGCGTATGACGATATGAGCCGCGCTTGGTCAATCGCGCGCTCCGACGGCATCCAGGATATTTCGGGCGCCGGATATGAATTGAACGAACGTATGAAGTGAAGACTATAACCAGCGTTCAGTATAGCACCAGGCGGGAAACCTCGCTCGCTCTGAAAGAGGGCATCCCGCCTGGAAAGCACGCCGGGTCCCCCAGAGACTCGGGCAGAAGGAATTGGCTTCGAAACCGATGGTGCGTCGGACCGGCGCGGATCTACAGGTAGTAGCGGGGCACCCGGCGGCCGAGCGCACAAAGCAGATCCGAGGTGACGGTACCGATCTCGCGGGCCACATCGGAGACCTGAATTTCGGCGTCGCCGTCTTTGCCGTAGATCGTCACGATATCACCCAGCTCGACGGCGGGAACATCGGTGACGTCGATCGTCGTCAAGTCCATCGAGACGGTGCCCACGAGCGGCACCCGCCGCCCGCGCACCAGAACGCATCCATGATTGGATCGCTGCCGCATGATGCCGTCGGCGTAGCCGGCATTGATCACAGCAATGCGAGAGGGCCGCTGCGTGGTGAACCGCGCCCCGTATCCGACGGGCTGTCCTGGCGGAAGGTTGCGAAGTGTGATGATGCGCGCCCGCAGCGAAAGGCTCGGCTGGAGCGGCAAGCGCTCGCGGACTTCCCTCCCCTTCTGGGGCGGGTCAAACGACTGGTAGTAGCCATACAGAATCGCGCCGGGACGGATCATATCTGCCCACGTGCTGGGGCGCGCACAGAACGCGCCGCTGTTGGCCATGTGCACGATGCCTGGCGAAAGGCCGAGGGAGCGCATGCGGTCCAGGCATTCGCGGAAAAGGTTCTCCTGGTCGTCGGTCTGCCGAGCGCCGAAATCTTCGGCAGAAGCGAAATGCGTGAACGTGCCTTCCAGTTCGAGATGACGGCAGTCCGCGAGCGTTTTGGCAAACGCGGCGAGCTGGGAGGGCGAAATGCCGAGCCGGTTCATGCCCGTGTTGATCTTCAGATGAAAACGCAGGCGCGACTTCAGCAGTGCCGATTTCGCGGCCCGCTCCAGCAGGCCAACGTCTTCCATGCGTGTCACCGTCGGCGTCAGGCGGTTTGTTATGAAGTGTTTCTCCTCCCCTGGCCAAAATCCGGTGAGGACCAGAATCGGCTTGCGGACGCCCGCCTCCCGAAGCTCGATTCCTTCGTTTGAGCAGGTGACGCCGAAGCGCTCCGCGCCCGCCTTTTCCAGCGCCTTGGTCACCGGCACGGCTCCCAGTCCGTAGGCGTTCGATTTGACGACGGCGAGAATTTCCGGCTTCGGACCAATATGTCGCCGCACCGTGCGCAGATTTTGGGCGATGGCCTTTAGCGAGACTTCCACCCATACGGGACGCCCTGCGAAATGAACGGGTTTTGCCATGAGCTTTTAGAATGCCAGACTCTAGCGCAGCAGAGCCAAATAAAACGAAACGGCGGCCCAGCTCGCCGCGTTTGGGTTAACAGGCACATGAGCCGGTGCAGATGAGGGGCCGTTCCCTTTCATTTCTGCGACTCAGACGAGATGTTGAACTACACGGAAACCGGAGACTTAGAAGGGACACCCAAGGCGGATCGATCGAAGGTGACAGCGCGGGCGCGTTCAGACGGACACAGGTGTCTACGGCCAGCCCCGACCGCCAGGCGTTGCGCGAGGGTGCCGGGAAACGACCTATTCTTGTTCATCGTCCGTGGTGTTCCATTCATCCGGCGCGGCCTGCTCGAAGCGGGTGTGGCGACTCAGGAAGACGAAATTCAGGCTGCCGGTAGGACCATTACGTTGTTTGGCGATGATGAGTTCGGCCTTGGCACGCTCTTCGTCGGGAATATCCGTCTTGTAGAAGTTGGGACGGTTGATGAATAGGACCATGTCCGCGTCTTGCTCGATGGCGCCTGATTCACGCAGGTCGGCGAGCTGCGGTTTGCGCTCTTCGCGCTCTGGCGCGCGGGTCAGCTGACTGAGAACGAGGACAGGAACCTTCAATTCCTTGGCCAGGGCCTTTAGCGCACGCGAAATGCTGGAAACCTCCTCCTGGCGGTTGCTCGAGCGGCGATTCAGCGTTGGCACTACGAGCTGCAGATAATCGACGATCACTAGCGACAACCCACGATCGCGTTTCAGTCGCCGCGCCTTTGCACCCATCTCGAGAACAGTAGACGAGGCGGAATCGTCAATCCAGATGGGCGCTTCGCCGAGCTCCGCGAGCGACGCTGTCAGTTTGCTCCAATCGCTGCGATTCAGATGGCCGGTGCGGAACTTATGGGCATCCACACGCGCCTGCGAAGAAAGAAGCCGCAGCAAAAGCGATTCCTTAGACATTTCCAGGCTGAAGATGGCCACTGGCTGGTGGTGACGCAGGGCGACATTCTCAGCGATGTTGAGCGCGAGCGCCGTTTTCCCCATCGACGGCCGCGCTGCCAAAATGATCAGCTCGGAAGGCTGCAGACCGGCGGTTTCGTTGTCCAGGCTCGCGTAGCCGGTGGCCAGGCCGGTGATCCGCCGGCCTTCGCTGAAAATCTTCTCCAGGCGCTCAAAACCCTCCTTGACGAGATCCTTCACGCCGGTCAGCCCCACCTTCACGCGGTCTTCGGCGAGCTGGAAAATCTGCGATTCAGCACGGTCGAGAATGGCGTCGGCGTCGTCGCCGGCGGCGAGGGCCTGCTCCTGAATGGCCGAGACGGAGTGGATCAGGTTGCGCAGCACAGCCTTTTCCTTGACGATGCGCGCGTAGTGGTCAACGTTGGTTACGCGCGGCAAGCCGTCGGCCAGCTGGGAAAGATACGGAACACCGCCGGCGGCTTCCAACTCGCCGCGCCGCGCCAGATCCTCCATCAAAGTGATCGTGTCGATGGCCTGCTGACGTTCGGCGAGTTGCACCATGCGCTCGAAGATGTGGCGGTGTTGCGGAAGAAAGAAATCGTCCGTGCGCAGGCGCTCCACAGCGGCATTCAGCGCGTGGTTGTCCAGCAGGACGGCACCGAGAATGCTACGTTCCGCTTCGAGATTGTGTGGGAGAGGCCGTTCCAGTGCGATGTCTGCCATTTCGCTTTATTTTCGCCCAGCCTTTTCCAAAGCGCAAGAGGCTATTTTCGACCCCTCATCGGCCGTCGATTTCACAGCTGCGCTGCATCACACATGCGCTCGCAATTTTTCCAAACGAGCTGTTGTCATTGCCGTTTGTTGCGAGCGAGTGTGCACACACGAAACGCAAACGTCAATGGAAAGGCCTGTGGACTTTTTTTGAAAAGTGGAAAACCGGGATCGGTTCCATCTTTTTTTTTCTGTAAGAAGGAATCGATCCGATTTGATGTTCCCCGCACAGCGTTTAGACCGAGCAGAGGGGCGCGGTGTGGAGAAGTGAGGTCGGGTGCCAAAAAAGACCTTGTCTTGCGCCCGCGTGGCCGTGCGAGCGGCCTGAACGCCACGACTACTCTTCTTTCTTGACCGCCAGCTTCAGGTGCGCGATAACTTCGCGGTGGAGTTTAACGGGAATCTCGAAATTGCCGATGAGCTTGATTGGCTCGGCGAGCTGGATCTTGCGCCGGTCGATAACGTAGCCCTTGGCGGCCAGCGCGTCAGAAATGTCGGCGGAGGTGACCGAGCCGAAAAGTTGATCGCTCTCCCCGGATTTGCGCGAGATTTCCAGAGAAACGCCGGCCAGCAATTCGGCCAGTTTCTGGGCGTCAGCGATTTCAACCGCGGCTTTCTTGGCGAAGGCGGCGCGCATCTTCTCGAGGCGCTTCATATTGCCCGGGCTGGCTTCCAGCGCCAGCTTGCGCGGCAAAAGGAAATTTCGCGCGTAGCCTTCGGCAACCTCGACGACCTGGCCGCGGTTTCCCAATTTTTCGACGTCTTCTTGAAGGATGATTTGCATTTTCTTGCTCCAAATGTTCGTTGCACCTCAGGGTGATCGCCTGGGCGGCAGGGCTGAAGCGTTTCCTTCCGGTTCTTTGTCCGCCTCCAAACGAGGCCCCTCCGGGTGGCAGGGCCGTGATCCAGCGCCCGTTAGAGTTCCGCGGCGAAAGGCAGCAGCGCGATGTTCTGTGCCCGCTTGATTGCCACGGCGAGCCAGCGTTGGTGGCGAGCACACGTTCCGGTCATGCGGCGCGGGAGAATCTTTCCACGCTCCTGCAGAAACGGCGCCAGAATATCCGCCTTCTTGTAGTCGATGTAATCCGACTTGTCCACGCAGAAACGGCAAACCTTCTTCTTGCGGACAAAACTGCGTTTTCCCCGTCGGGGCGGGCCGCCGGGCCTCCCGCCCTGCATGGGCCCTCCGCCAGGGCCGGAACGTTGCGACGACCCGCCGTGATGGCCTCCGGCCGGAGCCGGCGGTGGCGGTTGAGGCGCTGGCGGTTGGGGTGCGTTTTCATCTACCATATCGATCTCTCCTGAGTAAGTTCTTCTAACCGAGTTACGATTGTGCAGCGGCCTGTTCACTGCTGCCCGTGGCCCCTGCCGCAGGGGTCGCCGCGGTCTTACGGGGGCGCCGGGCGGCGCGCTTCTCGCGATGCTTCTTCAGTTTTTCCTGTCGTTTCAATTCTTCATCTACGCGCACGGTCAAGTATTTGATCACCGCATCGGCGACCTTCAGGCGGCGCTCCAGTTCCTTCACGACTTCGCCGTGCGAGGAACGGACCACCATGAAGACGTAATATCCCTCGCGCATCCGCTGCACGCGGTAGGCCATGCGCTTGCGGCCCCACTTCTCTGTTTTTTCGATTTTGCCGCCCTTCTCACTGGCGGCGTGATCCAGTGTCGCGATAATTTTGTCGACGTCCGGCTCGGGGGTGTCCGGCCGGCAGATGAAGATCAAATCATATTGACGCTCGTCCATGTGTCCTCTCAATTCGTGGCCGCCTCTCGCGCACCCGGTCCAAATCTATTCCGCGGCTCCGTGTTGCGGCGGGACCTTGCGATTAAACCGCACCATCGCTTTGGCCACGCCTTCTGTCAAGATCAGCTCGACGGCACCGGCGGCCTCAGCCGCTTCCTGCTGTGCGATCCGGCGCTCGCCCGCCCGCATGCTGCAGAGAACGTAATCCGTGCGATCGCCCCAGATTCGCTCGGGTCGGACGCCCATGCGAACCCGGATAAATTGGTCTGTTCCCAATGACGCGATCACCGACCTCAAACCATTATGCGTACTACTGCGGCCGCGTTGGCGAATGCGCAGCATGCCCCAGGGCAAATCTACCTCGTCGATCAGGACAATCATTTCGGCCGTATCGCACTCGTAGCGCTCGATGAGCATCCGCACAGCAACGCCGCTCAGATTCATCATCGTCTGCGGCTTCGCCAGAACGACGTCGTGTCCCGCCAGCTGACCGCGTCCAACCAGCGCCCTCGCCTCAGGTCGCGTGACCCTAATTTTTGCACGCCCAGCCAGCGCGTCCACGGCCAGGAAGCCCATATTGTGCGGCGTCCACTCGTATTCCGGATCCGCGTTGCCGAGCCCCACGACAAGCCGCATCGGCGACCTGCCTCCTCAGGCGCCCCGGCCGCAGGCGCCGCGCGCTTACTTCTTCTTTTCCTTTTCCGTTTTCTCGGCTTTCGGTGCAGTCTCCGCCGCAGCCTCCGCTTCGCCCTCTTCTTCCTTCTTGCCCTTCTTGATCACTTCCGGCTCGGCAGGCGCCGCTTCTACGGCCACCGCAGCCTCCGCGGTCGGCTCCACTTCCGCCTTCAGCGTCACCACGTGAGCCAACACCCGTTGTGGGTCGGAGAGCAGCTTGATCTTCTGAGGATCGATCGGCAGATCGGCCGCACGAAGCTGTTTGCCAATCGTGAGCCCAGTTACATCCACCTTAAACTCCTCCGGAATGTCGCCGGGCAGGCATTCGATTTCCACTTCGCGCGTGACCATTTCGAAGATGCCGCCCTGCAGCTTGACGCCCTCCGGCTCGCCGAAGGTGTGCACCGGCACGCGGACGCGCATGCGCACGTCCATGGCGATGCGCAATAGATCCACGTGGAGCAAGATGCCGCTCACCGGATCGACTTGCCAGTCCTTCACCATCGCCTTCTCTTCCTGCCCGTCGGCGACCCGCACAGTAAAAATCGTGTTGTGACCCGATTCGGAACGCAGAATCCGGCTCACCTGCTTGGCGTTCACAGAAAGAGAAATGGGATCCTTGCGCCCGCCGTACAGAACCGCCGGCACGAGTCCGGTCAGGCGCGTCCGACGCGCTGCGTTCTTGCCGCGCTCCTCGCGAACTTTACCTTCCACTGTAAATGTTTCCATGCCTTACCTCCCGTACCAGAGGATGCTCCTCGGCGGCTCCACCCGCATGCCTTGGCCAAGGCTCTCTCGAAGCCCGCCCGACGGCTTTCGATTCAAATAAACAGCTCGCTGATCGAAGTCTCTTCGTGAATCGATTGAATGCCCCGCGCCAGCAGAGGCGCGACGCTGAGCACCTTGATCTTGGGTACGTTTCGCGCCGACTCGCTGAGTGGAACCGAATCGGTCACTACGACTTCCTCGATCTTCGAGTTCATAATCCGCTCCACCGCCGGCCCGGAAAGCACCGGATGCGTGCAGGCGGCGAAAACGCTCGTGGCGCCATTTTCAAGCAGCGCCTCGGCGGTCTTCACGAGCGTCCCGGCCGTGTCGATGATGTCGTCGATCACCAGTGCGGGGCGACCCTTCACTTCACCAATCAGATGCATCACTTCACTCACGTTGATGTCGATGCGGCGCTTGTCCACGATGGCCAGCGGTGCGTCGATCCGTTTCGCAAAAAGCCTGGCTCTCTCGACGCCGCCCGCGTCCGGCGAAACCACGGTGATCGGCCCGAGTTGCTTCCTTTCAAAATATTCGACCATCACCGGCGAAGCATAGAGGTGGTCGACCGGGATGTTGAAATAACCCTGAATCTGCGGCGCATGCAAGTCGAGCGAAAGCACCCGGCTCGCCCCGGCGGTCTCCAGTAGATCCGCCACGAGTTTGGCAGAGATCGCCACCCGCGGCCGGTCCTTGCGGTCCTGCCTCGCGTACGGGTAATAGGGAACCACCGGCGTAATCCGCCAGGCGGAAGCGCGTTTGAACGCGTCAATCATGAGCAACAACTGCACCAGGTGATGGTTCACCGGAGTGCAGCACGGTTGCACCACGAAGACGTCGGCGCCACGCACGTTCTCCAGGATTTGATAGCGCGTTTCGCCGTCGGAAAAATGGCCGTGCTCGGCGCGTCCACGCGGCACGCCGAGGTGCGCGCAGATGTCATCGCAAAGTGTCGGGTTCGCGGTCCCGCAAAAGACCTTGAACTTGTCGTCGGCCACAAGGGTCTCCTCTGCTTAAGGCAGACGCCATCCCATGGCGCGGCCATACCTTTCCCTGGAAAGAGTTTCGACGACGAAAACCGAATCTTCCGGGAACGCCCGAGCGGCTCGGCGCGCACGCGCTGGGTTTTGGAATACTCCGAACACCGCCGACCCGCTACCCGCCAGCGCGGCATCCGCTGCTCCTCGCTTGAGCAATCCGTCCCGAATCTGTTTCAGGCGGGGGTGGCGGCTGAAAACGGGACCCTCGAAATCATTCGAGAGCGTTCCCTGCCGGCTCCAGCACAGAGCGCAGAACTTCCAGATAGTAGGGGCTTTTTCACGATTTGTCAAT
>Ga0187783_10001538_pt1 | contig 17057 bp, 16 predicted proteins | sample 1015_SJ02_MP02_2_FD_132471 | JGI IMG/M metagenome (GOLD analysis project Ga0187783, IMG submission 132471) | Tropical peat soil microbial communities from peatlands in Department of Meta, Colombia - 1015_SJ02_MP02_20_MG | ecosystem: Environmental > Terrestrial > Soil > Wetlands > Peat | place... | reverse complement strand
GGTTGCGTTTCTTGTCTTCGTCGGTTTGTTGATCAGCCGGCTCGGCACCGAATTCTTGCCGGCGTTGGAAGAAGGCAATTTGTGGATCCGGGCATCGATGCCGCCGACGATCGGACTAGTGGCCGGCGAACCAGCAGCGGCAAAGATGCGGGAGATTTTGCTCCGCCATCCGGAAGTCCTCACCGCCGTATCCCAGCACGGCCGGCCTGATGACGGCAGCGACGCGTCGCCGTTCTCAAACGTCGAGCTGTTCGTGCCACTAAAGCCCTATGAAGAGTGGCCAACGGGCTTCACCAAGGACATGCTCATTTCGCAGTTGCAGAAGGAGTTCAACGATGAGCTCCCAGGCATCGATTTCAACTTCTCGCAGTACATCCAGGACAACATCGAAGAGGCGCTTTCCGGGGTAAAAGGGGCCAACTCGGTCAAGATCATCGGCCGCGACTTGCCGACGATCGAACGCCTCGCCGGCGAGGTGATGGGTCAGATGCAGCAGGTCAGAGGCATCACCGATCTCGCGATCTTTCATGTGCTGGGACAGCCCAATCTGAATATCAAAGTGAATCGGCAAAAGGCGGCGCGCTACGGCCTCAATACCGGCGACGTCAACACTGTCGTTCAGGCTGCATTGGGTGGGACGACGGCCACCACGCTGCTTGAGGGTGACCGACAGTTCGCGGTCGTGGTCCGGCTGCCGCCGGAATATCGTGCCAGCCTCGAAGCCGCCAGCAACATCAAAGTCGGCTACCAGACGCCGAGCGGCGTCAATGCCTACGTGCCGTTGACCGAGCTCGCCGACATTACGCTCGATACCGGGGCGTCCTATATCTATCACGAGTCGGGAGAGCGCTACATTCCGGTGAAGTTCAGCGTCCGCGATCGCGACCTCGGCGGCGCGGTTGCCGAGGCCCAGGAACGCATCGCCGCGAACGTGAAGCTGCCGGGAGGCTATCGCCTCGTGTGGGCCGGCGAGTTCGAGGATTTGCAGAAGGCGCAAGCCCGGCTTGCGGTGATCGTTCCGCTGAGCCTGCTGCTGATCCTCGTCCTGCTCTACGGCTTGTTCAATTCGCTGCGCGACAGCCTGATGGTGCTCGCCGGCATTCCATTCGCGGTCGGCGGCGGGGTGATCGCGCTTTACTTCTCCGGGCTGAATTTCAGCATCTCGGCGGCGGTCGGGTTCGTTTCCCTGTTCGGCGTGTCGGTGATGAATGGAATTTTGATCATAACCTACTATAATGAGACCCGAGCCGGCGGCGTCGGACCGATAGACGCCATGTTTCACGCTGCGTCGCAACGGATGCGGCCGATGCTGATGACCGCCCTCTCTGCCTGCATCGGCTTGTTGCCGGCGGCGGTTTCGACCGGGATCGGCAGTCAGGTCCAACGGCCGCTCGCCACCGTCGTGGTCGGCGGCATGTTCATCGGGCCGATCATCCTGCTCGTCGTGGTGCCGGCGCTGCAGACCTTGTTCCTCGAGCGGGGCGCGACGCCGGCTCCCGAATCGGGCGCGTCGCAGCCGGCTGAATAATGGCGTCTAACACCGACGGAGAACGGCTTGCGGATTGTCTCCTGTCTCCTGAGCATCGTGCTGTTCGGCGTGGCGGCAGTTGGAGCGAGCCTTGCCGAGGAGGCTGGCCCTGGTGCGCGTGATGTTGGCAATGTTCCGAACTTGCCGGCGGATACGAGTGGCTCGCAGCATTCCTCGGCCGGGAAAGGCGGGGAGGGCGCTGCGAAGTTCGACGGTCCGGCCCAGGCGCACGGCACAGGCGACGACGTGCGTGGCGGCAGCGAAGAGTCGCCGGTGGACCTTGGGAGGGCCGCAAACGGGCCTGGCGTGTCCGGCTCAGGCGATAGGGGCGACCACGCGATCGATACCCGCATCGGTATGCCGTCGCGTCGACTGGACGGTAGTCGCGGCCGAATTGAGAACGTGAAGGCTCGGGTGAGGCTGCTGGCGCCGCGGCGGCCCTCCACACCGGGACCGCTCGAGCAGGGCGTGCGCAACGCCATCGGTGTGTCGGTGGGGCCGCACGGCGGCCAGGAACGCCGCGAGGCCCAGCACAGCGTTGTCCCAAAAATCGGGCCGAAATCCCCGGCCGCCAGCGCCGGCGCGAACACGAAGGCCGGAGATCAGCGCCCTGCCTTGGTTCCGGCTGAGGCCGGCCCGGGAACAAGCCCAAGCGTGCCGAAACGAGGAATGATCAGCGGAACCGGCGCGATGCACCCAGGCGGAAGTCAGCAAGGGATCGGCGGACCGGCCAAGACTATCGCTGGAATTAGTGGATCGGCAGTCCACTCCAAGCACTGAGTCGGGCTTGAAATTTCTCGTGAGCTAGCTCCTGAAGCCGCGGGTCGGGCTAGCGAGTCGTTAAGTCACGCCATTTCCTGCCTATGTTCGTGGCAAATCGTTACGCAAATGCCTGCTGCCTATGCTTTTTTAGAAATTGGAAGCCAATTGTGCATTGGGTTTTATATGCGATGCACCATTATTTATATGCAATCTATATTTTTGGCGCCGAACGCGTTATAATTTTGGTGATGGCCTTGTGGAATGGCCGAGAAATGCGGCGCGCCGAGAATCCGATGTCGTCAATGCAAATGGGAGCGGACGAGACACCGCAGCCCAATCCGGCCGGTGCAGCGAAACTGCCGGCTTCCCAAATTTCGGTCGGCATGCGCGTTGCGGGCGCCATCTTGCGCGTGGTGTTCGTCGTCTGCCTGTTCGTGCTAACGCTCCGCGTGTGCCTGCCGCAGAACGAGACTATCTGGACGGTTTACGACACCCCCGGCGACCTTGTTCGCTTGCTTCTTGGTGCGGCAGTCTGCGTCTGGATCGTGGTCCAGCTGTTCAAGCCGCCGCATGATACTCAGGGATATCGCACCTGGCTTTATTTCGGGATCGCTGCGGTCCCGTTTGCTCTGCTCTGCGTTTATGTTTTTTGGTAGCAGACCCTGCTGACGCTGTTTTTCTGCGAAGCGGTTGCGGATGACTTTCAGGACGGGATTCGTGGACTGAAGGTTGAGGTTCGGTCAGGTGCTCGATCGCGACTTTGATGGCGACTCCACTCAACACCTGGAACTTTATAGCCTCTACTTGCACACGTAGGTGGCGCGGCCTCCGGGGCCGACCCAGGAGCATGATTTGTGGGCTGTGTCGGCGTAAGCAGACAAGAGGGTCACGCTCAAGACGATGCCCAGCGCTGAGATCACGCGAAGCATGAAAGGTCAAATCCCCGCCTGGGCCAGCGCGCCTTGTGCAGACGGTGAGAGCGCGCTGGCAAATTCACGACGAACGCTCAGTGAGGGATAAAGATACCGGTCCATCAGCCATACGCGCTGGCCCGGCAGCATCTCGCCAAGCAGCTTCTCAGCCTCTCGTTTTGCCGTCGGGAAGCGTGTACCCCAGCCGGCATAGTCGCGCGCCAGTACTTCGAGCGCGACGACGATGGTTGCGATGAGCAGGAACGTATCGTTCGCTCGTTTTGCGCCACGCGACTTGGACGCCTTCTGGAAAATCTGCGTCAGGTCGCGATGGCATTCGATAACGTCGCGCGCGTCCGAGAGCCAGAGCATGTCGGGCAGGCCGGCACAGCTGTAGATGTCATGATAGCTTTCAATTAGCTTGCGGCACTTGACGGCCAGTTCTCTCGGTACAAATTGCAACGAGCGCGGTCCGGCGTTGTCGTGGTTATCTTCGTCATGCCGCAACTCTTTATCCAGGACCATTTAGGCGGTGTCCTCGATCAACGACATCCTTGCTGCCTCGACCTTGCGCTCCCGGATGGAACGATTCGATGCCAGCAAATGTAGCAGCGGGTGACATATCGATTCGAGATCGATTCCCTGTTCTCAGAGTATAAAAAAAGTAATCGTCACCGCGTATCTTGCTTGCGCTCTCCGCCCGAATCACTCCTTATTTTAGATACTGTTGCCCTAGAGCTACAGTTTCTGGTGGTCGGCTCTCTCGGGGTTCTTTTTCTGCGCATCGTAAATCATTGTTATTGTGTAATTTCACGCAGACTTCCGTGCCCGTGAAAGGATGCCGCCCTACACAGTTATTCGATCGCTGCCTAATTGGGCTTCATCGAATTCAGATGCTCATTGGTCAGGCAAGAGAGCTGTGTTGGCGGCGTGTGCCTATTTTTCAGATATTTAAAATCGGCGACGTCAATATGGACTTCCTCCGGGTTCCATTGCGAGAAATCTCAGTGCTGCATTTCAGCAGCTGAGAAGTAGATGCGGCGTAAACGTACGCGCCTTTTCAGTTGCGACAACGGGTCAGTTGCGACAACGGGGTGGGGGTCATGAAACGATTGCTTTTGGCCGGCGCATGGCTGCTGGCGGTCGCGGCATCGGATTCGTCACTGGCGGCGGATCTGCCGCTCAAGGCGCCGGAGCCGGTGCCGGTCTGGGGATGGACCGAGTTCTATTTCGGCTTGAACATCGGCGAGGCCTACGGCCGGACATCGTGGTGTACCGATGCGTCGATAACAAACTGCGCGACCCCCGGCGTGACGCCCACCGATGTAATCTCACCGTCGGCGCAGGGCGTCATTGCCGGCGGTCATTTTGGCTACCGGTGGCAGGCGTTCGATTACCTCGTCTTCGGCGCCGAGGGAATGCTGGACGGACTGACGATCAACAAAAACTTGCTTTCTTCGGCAATTGCCGGTGAGACGCTCTCCACAAGCTTCAACAGCATCGTAGCCACAACCGGTCAGCTGGGTGTCGCATTCACGAATCGTTTTCTGATCTACGGCAAGGGCGGCTGGGCCACGACCGACCTGCATTTCGATGCGAATAATTCGATCGCTGGCACTGATCTGAGCACGTTCAAGTGGGTCCAGGGCTGGACCGCCGGAGCAGGCCTCGAATACCTGCTGTGGACGCATCTCAGCATCGGCGTCGAGTACGACTATTACCAGTTTAACGTCGGCAATTTTGCCGGCCTGACAGACACAACTGGCGTTGTGCGTCCGTGCTCATTCTGCGATTTCGGCCGCACGAATATCCAGACAATTGTCGGGCGACTGAACGTCAAGCTGTGGCCGTGGGGGCCCTAACTTCTATTGCCGGGGCGATGCGTCATTTGCTGATGAAAAACGAGGGCGGGGTCATGAAACGGTTGGTTGTGGTTGTTGGCGTCTTGCTGGTGGCCGTTACGGCCTCAAGTCGTGCGCTCGCGGGCGGGCCGGATATCGGCGGATTGCCTGGCCTGCGCGACAACAACGGGCTGCCCGGCCCGTGGATTTTTGGCGCGTCCTGCGATCCGACCATCAACTACGATTGTCCGATCACCAAGGCTTACATCGCCGTGGCGAGGCAGGCGGCGGCTGAAAAAGGCACCTGCGATCCGTATGTCGACTACAGGTGTCTCGACGCTTATCTTGGCCAGGATTTCGCGACGCGGTTCTTCCGCTACTACCAGCTGGAATGGGGCCACGCTACAGCGCCGGCCGATCCAAACGCGCCACCGGGACGCCGGCCCGACTCGGTCTGGCCTCCGACTCCGCAGTCTACCCCCCCCATGCCGTTCACAGAATGGCCGTATGGCGGGACCGTCAACATCGGCGTGACCACGCCAAATTCGGTTGACAGCCCGCTGATGGTGGCGCTCGCCAATACCCAACTCGGCAAGGCGATGAACGACGCGCATATCCAGGTCTATGGCTGGGCCGAGCCGGGCGCCAACATCAGCACCAATTCGGTCAAACCGGCTGGCAACGCGCCGGTCGGGTATGACTACACGCCTAACACCGTTCAGCTCGATCAGGTCGTGCTCTATATCGAGCGGCTGCCCGACACGGTGCAGAACGATCATTTCGATTGGGGCTTCCGCATTTCCGGCCTCTATGGCGTCGACGGCCGCTATACGACCGCATACGGCTTGTTCAGCAATCAGCTGCTCAATCAGAACGCGACCAACGTCTTTGACATGCCGATGATGTACGTGGATTTATATTACCCGGTCATGACAGGTTTGAACGTCCGCATCGGGCGCTTCATCTCCATTCCGGACATCGAGGCACAGCTTGCACCAAACAATTACACTTTCGTGCACTCGTTGACCTACACGTATGACAACTTCACCAACACTGGCGTCGAGGCGACTTTGGCGCTGACCAAGAACTGGATCATTCAACTGGGCTCGACCATCGGCACCGAAGCCATGCCGTGGCATTGGGGTGCGAAAATTCCCAATCCATACGTACTTTCCGGAAGCAACTTAGCCGGGCTCGGGAACGGCGTCGATCCGCTCTATCCCGGTACCACGATGCTCAAGGATCCCGGCGCAGTACCATCTTTAACGTTAGGCCTGCGCTGGACAAGCAGTGACGGCAAGGACGACCTCAACATGGTCGCCGATGCAATCAACGGCGGCCAGTGGGGATACAACAACCTGCAGTGGCTCGGCTTGACCTACTATCACAAGTTCAACGACTACTGGCACATTGCCTTCGAAACCTGGAATATTCACGAGTTTGGTGTGCCGGACCTCAATAACGCGGCGGCCAGTGCGCTCCTTGCCAATAACGGCACGCCATTCAGCCCATTTGCCATGCCGTTCAACGCGCCAAATGGCGCGTGGTGCCTGGGCCCGAAACAGCAAGGTAACCTCGTGGCCGGCGCACCGTTGACCTGCACCGCGGACGAACAGACATTTCTTGTCTACATCAACTATTCGCCCGACAAGCTCAACAATTTCTCCCTGCGAACAGAATATTTCAACGACCCGGTTGGGCAGCGGACCGGCACCGCGAGCGCCTACGCCGATGTCGGGCTGAGCTGGCAGCACTGGTTCTCGCCGCAGATCGAGATGCGTCCAGAAATTGCCTACTACTACTCAATCGACAATCCGGCGTTTAACGGCAATTCTGCCGCGGGCATCGCGCCGACCCGCAACTGGGCGGTCATCGGAGCCACCGATCTTATCGTCCACTTCTAAGCGCAATGGCGTACGACGCAGGTTGCGTCCCCCAGCACCTGCGTCGCATCTACCGCCCGGAGAAAAATTGGGCAGCGAGAAAAATCCTGACCAAAATATGTGCAAAAGATAATTAACGCGCGGCCGTACTTATTTTTTCTATATATTTCGTCGGGGGAAGTGATCTCGACTTCCTATGGACAGGTGAGAAAAGGTAATTGTGACAAATGCCAGCCGGGTGGCGTGCGGTAGCTCGAACTGAGCGCCTTCGGAAAGGCAACGGTGATGTCATCCCTTCAACAACGGCGCGGGCTGCGCCACCTAACCGACAACCAAGCGCGGAACGACGACAGCGCGGAAAGTTCTCGACTCAGTGCCCGACGCATAAATCTAGTCACTGCCAACGTCGTTCCGATAGTAGCGACGCTGGCGCTGGTATGGTTCGCGACGGTCGGTCTCGTCGTAGCTAATTCCTTTGCTCCGCTCGATTTCGTTCCCCTCATTTACATGCTGCCCGTGGTCGTGGCGGCGACGCGATGGGGAATCGTACCAGGCCTGGTGGCGGCGGTTGCCGGCGCTGCCGCCGCGGATTTTTTCTTTTATCCGCCGCTTTACAGCTTCTGGCTGCAAAACCCGCAGGACGTAATCCACCTGCTGCTGTTTCTTTTGGTGGCCACGGTCACCAGCAATCTCGCCGCTCGGCTCAAGAACGAGGCGGTCGCCGTGCGCCGCAGCGAAAAAGAAATCAGGGAACTTCACACTTTCTCGCAGGGGCTCGCTGCCTGCTTGACTAGTCGCGACCTGATATTTGCGGTCCAGGACTACCTTTCGAATACGCTGAGGTGTCGAGCCGTCCTCTTGGTCACGGGGCAGGAAGATCATGACCCGGCTGATGCAGGATCGGTTCCGAATGCGATCAGGCGAGCGGCCGGCAAAATGATTGCGGCCGACGCCCCACAGCCGCTAACCATATCGGACCCGGATAGCGGCAGAACATGGCTCGTGCGAGTCATCGTTCCGCAAATACTGGGCTATGGGGCCATAGCTATCGAGCTTGCCGACGGCATTCCGGGCGAGGGCTCCGAAGCCGTCGCACAACGCGTCGCGATGCTGCTTGAAGAGGCGACGTTGACGCTCAAGCACCTGAACGCGAAGGAAGCCATCGAGCAAGCCACGATCAATCATCGAACCGAAGTCCTTCGTGACGCACTGATCGGCAGCGTTTCCCACGAGTTGCGCACACCGCTGGCGTCAATCCTTGGCAGTTGCAGCGTCCTCAATCAGATGCCCGCAATGCGCGATGACTGCCGATCGCGAGACCTCGTCAGAACGATTCATGATCAGGCTGGTCAACTCGACGGTCAAATTCGCGACCTGCTCGATGCCGCACGCATCAGAGCGAATGGCATTCACCCGCAACTGATGTGGACCGACCCGACGGATATCGTCAGCGCCGCGTTGAAGCTCAAAGAGCGCAGGCTGGCCTCGCATCGCGTAACGCTCGATCTTGCGCGCGACCTTCCCCTGGTGCGGGTCGATTCGGTTCTAGTCGAGCAGGCGCTAGGGCAGCTCTTGGAGAACGCGGCGAAGTATTCGCCACCGGGAAGCGAAATCGAGGTCCGCGGTCGTTGCGAAAAGGACCACGTCGTCCTGGCGGTGAGGGACCGGGGAAGCGGCCTTGCAGCGGACGAGAAAGATCATGTGGGCAAGCGATCCTTCCGCGGCAAACGCCATCTTGAAGGCACTTCCGGATCTGGACTCGGCCTCTGGGTCGCCGGTATTTTTGTTGCTGCCAACGGCGGTACCCTGCACGCGGAAAGTTCTGGGCCGAACCTGGGCACAATCATATCGATGCTGCTCCCTACCGTCTCCGCCGACAAGCAGCAGTTTGCGGGCGCATTCAATGACTAGAGTCCTGGTCATCGATGACGAAGCGCAGATCAGGCGCTTTCTTCGCGCCGGTTTCGAGCTCCACGGGTTTCTGTTCATAGAAGCAGAAAATGCTGCGGCCGGGCTCAAGGCTGCGACCATGGAAAAGCCTGATCTGATTATTCTCGATCTTAATTTGCCCGATCTCGAAGGTTCCGATGTTCTGGCGCGCATTCGGTCATGGTCCAGCGTCCCGATCATCGTTCTCTCGATCCAAGCGGACGAGCAGGAAAAGGTGCGCCTACTTCGGTTGGGCGCCGACGACTATGTGGTCAAGCCATTCGGGATTTCGGAACTGCTTGCGAGGAGCGACGCAGCCCTGAGACGAAATCTTCGTCGCGTCGACCGAGATCCCGTGGTGAAAGCCGGCCCGCTGTCGATCGACCTTGTATCGCGAGCGGTGACCTTGGACGGGAACCGCGTTCGGTTGACGCGAAAGGAGTACTTGCTCCTTCATGCGCTGGCAACTCATGCGGGACTCGTGGTGACCCATCAACACTTGATGAAGGAGATTTGGGGAACTACCGAGGAAAACATTCAATATTTGCGCATTCTAGTGCGCAAACTGCGGCAGAAGGTCGAAGCCGATCCCACCCGCCCGATGCTGATCGTCAGTGAATCCGGAGTGGGCTACCGGCTTGATCAAGGCGCGGCAGAAACAATGTTCAATCGACGAGGAATTTCATCTGATACGCTTCGTTGTGCCTGAAATACCTGAGGAGTCCATTAAAGAAGTTCGATGCAATGCGGTCGGGTCATCGTTCCGCAGCCTCTGCCGCGCCCCTAACGCGCAACTAAGGCTCGATGATGCGTCCACTCGCCGCCTTGATGGCGGCCTCGGTCCGCGTCTTGGCGCCGAGCTTGGCGCGCGCGTTGTCGGTGTGGAAATCCACTGTCCGTTTTGTCAGGCCGAGGATTTGCGCAATCTCGAGCGAGGTCTTGCCGCGCGCCACCCAGGTCAACACCTCGACCTCGCGATCGTTGAGGGCGATGCGCTTCGGCCACAGCTCTGTGCGAGCGACGCCGGCGAGACGGGCGGTAATGATGGTCGCCAGCACGTCGAAGTCGATCGGCTTGGTGACATAGTCGTCGGCGCCGAGCTTGCGGCCCTTGAGCTCATTTTCTCGGTCGGTCAGCGCCGTGAGGAAGACGAACGGCATTTTTGCAAATCGCGGCGCCAACGCCACCAGGCGTTCCAGGAGCTCGAAACCGGACATCGTCGGCATGCTGATGTCCGAAAGCACCAGGTCGGGCATGGATTTAAGGATGGCGGCGAAGCCTTCGCGACCGTCATGGGCGAGCGTGACCGCATAACCGCGATCGACCAGCTCCTCGGCAATCAGCGCCGCGGTCTCGCGATCGTCCTCGATGCAAAGGATCTTCTTCTGGGCTTCGGCCATGGCTCGCTGTTAGCGCAAATTACCCCTGAAATTAACCCGGTAGAGCCAAGATTTAACTTGAGCGAAGCCAACATGCCGGCAAACCGGCTGATTGAGGTTCCGGTCGGCGTCGACCTCGTATATAGCTCAGCACCAAAGCCTTCGGGGAAACTGTGGTGGCGGCCCCGGCGGACGTTTGCGTAAGTGATGGTCAGGCCATGCGGCAGCCGCGCTCGATCCGGTTTCACCTCACGGCGGTGTTCCTGGTCTTCTTTTTTCTGGTTGTCGTGCTCGGCCTGTTCAGCATCTGGCGGCTGAGCAATTTCAACCGGTTGTCAGCTGACGTCGCTGAGCTTTGGCTGCCGACGACCCGCGTCCTCGGCGACCTCAACAACTTCACCTCCGACTTCCGCGCCATCGAGGGCAGCAATCTACTGTCGTCGGACGCGTACGAAATCGCGGCGACGGAACACGAGATGGCGGGGCTCGACCGCTCCATTGCCGAGGCCGAGCGCGGTTTCGAGCAGATTCGGCACAGCGCGACCGAGGAAGACCTCTATGGCCGGTTCAAGGAACGCTGGAACGACTACCGGACGGTTGTCAACCAGATGCTGGTGCTGTCGCGAACCAACCGCAAGGCAGAAGCGCTGGCGATCTATTCCGGCCCATCACGCGCCGCCTATGGCGCGGCGAGCGACACGCTTGGCCGGCTGACCGACCAGGCCGTCGCCAATGCGCAAGTCGCCAGCAATCGTCTCGGCGCCGCCTACCGGCAGGCGTTCTGGCTCATCCTCTTGGGCATGGTCATCGCCGGCGTCATGGTCGTCGCTGCCTTCCTTCACATCAGCCGCTCGATTTCGGCTCCGCTGCTGCACCTGGCCGACCGCATGCGCCGGCTCGCCGCCAACGACACCGATATCGACATCAGCGAAACACAACGGCGGGACGAGATCGGCGAGATGGCGCAGGCCGCCGTTGTCTTTCGCAACAATGCCATCGAGCTGATGCAGAGCCAGCGCACGCTCGCCCGCCAGGCCGCGACGCTCGAGGAGCAGTTGGCGCAGGAACAGCGCCTCGCGCTGCTGCAGCGCAATTTCGTCTCCATGGCCTCGCACGAATTCCGCACGCCGTTGACTGTGATCGACGGCCACGCCAGGCGCTTAGTCAAGACGAAAGACTCGGTGACGGCGGTTGAGATCGGAGAGCGCGGCGGCAAAATCCGCGCCGCGGTCCTGCGGCTCACCCATTTGATCGACAATTTGCTCAACTCCGCGCGCCTGATCGACGGCGGCGCTGAGCCCTATTTTCACCCGGCCGAGATGGACCTTGCGGCGCTTTTACGCGAAGTCTGCCAGGTGCATCGCGAGATAACCCCGGGCGCGCAGATCAGCGAGCGGTTCGCGGCGGCACCGATCGCGATGGTCGGCGATGTCAAGCTCTTGTTTCAGGTGTTCAGCAACCTCCTGTCCAACGCCGTCAAATACTCGCCGCACGGGGGCGCAATCGAGGTCGAAGCCGGTGTAGCCGCGGGCGAGGTCATTGTAACGATCGCCGACCGCGGCATCGGCATTCCGGCTGCCGACCTCGAGCGCCTGTTCGAGCGCTATCACCGCGGCAGTAATGTATCGGGTATCGTCGGCACCGGCGTTGGTCTCTATCTGGTGAAGATGGCTATCGAACTGCACAGGGGCGGGATCGAGGTGGAGAGCAAGGAGGGCACCGGATCACGCTTTGTCGTCCGGCTGCCAACCAAACCGCTAGCCAAGGAATGGCCGAGCGGCATTGAGCCCGTCGAACCGGTCGAGGCGCTGCGGATTACTGCTTCCGAAGGAATGCTATGAAAACTCCAACAATCGTCTTGCTAGGCACCCTCGCAACAATCCTGATCTGCCCGCCGGCTCGGGTGGCGACCCTGCCTACGGATGCTCCGGTTATCCAGATCGATTGGCAAGAGCCGCAATTGCTTCCGCCCAGGTTCCGCAACCACTGTGTAACCGATGCGTTCAGCGGGCGCCCTTACTGTTCTGACCACTGCGGGTTCGACTACCAGTTCTACTACTGCTCGCGTGGATCATTCGGCTGTTGCCGTGTAGGGTTCGGCTATTGTGACTGGAGCGGGCTATTGCGCTGTCATCCGTGACGGCAGGCGCCACCGGAAGACAGGGGGACGCTCGAAAGAAAAAAGCTCCGGGCACGCAGTTTTGTTAAGGCCAGTCCAAGCGCCGCTGCTGGTCTGTTTTCGCCAAGCTTGTCCAAACGCAACGCGCGGCATCGGATTGTCGAATTACCTTTAACAAACCGCCGCTGTTTTGCTCGCAGTGTCACTGGATATATGAAAAGTATATGTAAGTGGGTGCTTTTCCATCTCGAATTCCTACGTCGGTGACCGCCATATTTCTGCTGGATGCACTTACGGTATCGCAGGGACGCCGCGGTCATGTATCGCAAGCTGCAGGATTGGGTCGCGTGTTGGGTGCGCGCGGGCACAGTGTTGCCTCATGCCGTGCGGCCGGTCGCAAAAGCGCAATTCTTTTCGAATTGGGCGGCCGTCGTCCTGATCTTCGCAGCTGTCGCGACCTGCGGCTCTTTGAGTTTGCCGGCGTGGGCCGAAAATCCGGACATCAGCTCTCGACGCGCCGTTGAACGAACAGATTTTGCCGACGGCGAGATCAAGGACGGTTTCTACAAAATTGCCCTACGGGCGGAGCTGCAATTCGATCGGCGAGTAGAGCGCATTCGCAAATTCGATGAGCCGGTTCGGGTCTTCGTGATCAATCGTGGTGCGCCGGATCGCCGCGCAGAAATCACCAAGATCGTCGCGGACATCCGTGCCCACGTGCAGTATCTTGATTTGGCGATGACGGATGATCGCCAAGCCGCGAATCTCATCGTAACGCTCGTATACAAACGCGACCTCGAGCAAACGATACGATCTCACTACGGGTATGAAAAAGCGAGGCAAATCCAACAATCGCTCGATCCGCAGTGCCTGTCCGGCATCGGTAAGGACCAGAGCTATCGTATTCGCCGCGCGGAGGCGATCCTTCCAGTCGACGACGGAGAATTCTCGTTTTATGACTGCGCTTATGAGGAGTTGCTGCAAGCCTTGGGTCTCATCAACGACGACAGCTCGGTGCCCTGGACCATGTTCAATGACGCAGTTCAAATGGGTTTCTTCGATGTTTACGACGAATACCTGGTCAATATCCTTTACGACCCGCGTGTCCGGCCGGGCATGACCAAACGCGAACTCGCTCGGGTCTTACCCGAAGTCCTGCCAACCGTGCGAGCATGGGTAACTGGCGCGACGGCCGTGGGCACAGAGCCCCGTGGCAGCTCAAACCCAAGCCTGGCGCGCCGTAGTTTTGCGCGGCGCTCGATGAAAACCCATACGGATTGAACACGCAATCGGCGCGCCTGTAGATAGGTCAAGAGCGGAAGTCGCCTGACTTTACCTGAACAGGGTTTCGTTTAGTTCGAGGTCGCGCGCCGGTTTTCAGCGCTTTGGGCCGGAGCTCTTGGCCGACGAGGAGGAAAACTCCGTAATCCCGACGTGGGTCGTCTGCGCGAGTGTGTGCTGATGAACTCGGTAAAGGCTCTCGGTATTGCTTGCGTTGTTGTACTTCGACGGCGCGCTCATCGATCCTCCGGCTTGAGCTCGGTCGAGCGCAAGGGATGCTAGCGGGAGGACAGCGAGAGCAGTAGCGATGGAAATAACAAGGCTTTTGTGCATTGCACACTCCGTTGGGTAGCCGTGCGAGGTTTCCTCACTCGGGGTCTAACGCCCCTTCATAACGAATCTAATCCTAATCCTCGAAAGAGGCAATGATCAATACGGGACCACGAGCCTGCGTCATTTGGACGGCTCGGCTATTTCGGCGCGGCGGCGCGATGTAAGACCGATCCGACAAGCCGGCATAACTGAACGCTGGCTGAGCAGCGACGAAATGACCGAGTATCTCCAGAGTTTCTGTTTGATGGTAGCCAAAATTGTAGCGATCGCTACCATGGTGGTTTCCATCTCGGTGGCTGGCAGTGTCGCGGGGCAAAGTGAGGATGCCGTAGAGACGATTGTGTTCGTGCGGCACGGAGAAAAACCAGAAGGTGGATTGGGTCAGCTCAATTGCCAGGGTTTAAATCGAGCTCTAGCGCTCGCCCCAATCATCGCGAGGTCCTTCGGCAGACCCGATGCTATCTTCGCTCCCAACCCATCGCATCCGAAGGAAGATTCCGGCAATCTCTATAATTACGTCCGGCCGCTTGCGACAATTGAGCCAACCGCGATATGGTTTGGCTTGCCTGTCGACGTCAGTCTCGACTTCAATGATAAAGAAGGGCTGCTAGCCGCGCTCGAGAAGCGTCGCGCGCTCGACCGCAAGGTACTTATACTCGCTGCTTGGGAGCACAAGCAAATCGGGCCCATGGTCCGAGCGCTTCTGACTGCTCACGGTGCTGATGCAGGAACAGTGAAGGGGGTTAAGGATTGGGAGGACAAAGATTTCGATAGCATGTATGTCGTCACGATCGTCCAACTCGGAGATACCACAAAAGCGACCTTCGATCACAAGTACGAAGGCCTCGATGGACAGCCGAAAGATTGTCCGTATTGACGCTTTGGCGCGCCGAATTCTGTGACCTCGTCATCTTTTGAGATCGTCGAGTTCAGGCCGGCGATTGTGGCCGAATATGCAATGATCGGACGGTTTTACCTATTTCTCTTTTGCGTGCTGGTGCTGCTACTCTAACAAATGGACCTGCGGCTCCTGCCTGCCGATGCATTTGGCAGCCGTTGAATCGGTTTAGCCATGATCGTGGATCTGGGAATCATGATTCTGTCGAAATTATTTCTCTCCGCCGTCATCGCCGCTCCTAGCCTGGGACGTTTCCCCGGCTATCGCCGCCGATTTGTGCGCGGTCCCGTCTGAAGGTGCGCCAAGCGCGGACAGATCCCAACGATCGCAGACTCAACGCCCGGCGTAGCGATGAGCCGCCACCGCGGCTGAGTGGTCGCCCGCTAGCTCGTCAGCTACTCAATTGGGAAGTCTATGGGATACCAAGGAGTTCGATGGGTGGTCGGAGAGTTTAGCGTGTTCGGCGTGCATTTTCAGAACTGGATGCCGGTGGCGGTGCTCATAGCCGCGCTGTCGATCGTGTATGTGTGGGCTCTGCCCCAATTTCGTGAAAGACGATATGGCCATTGTGTCAAACCAGTCGCCGTTTTGCACGTTGGTCCAGCGGCCGCAGTCTTTGCCATCTAAACGGAAATTCCAAAGCGTGAAGACCGTCCACTAGAACAAGATCACAATTGTCCGATACAAGCGATCTTATGTTGTTCGCGATCGCTTATCGTTCGCCTCTGGATTGCTGTAACCGCACGCATCGTAAAAGGTTGGGCTCAATATTTTTTCTCTACTTAAAAATACAAAAAGAAATCTCGAGAGTATATGCCGGATTGGCTAAACTTGAATGCGCTCGAGTTCTTTCGCTAAAGATTTGCAAGCCATCGAGATCGTCAAAGCACGCTTACGCCATCTTGGATGGTGAGCAGGTAATGCAGGAGCTAGAGAATGCGGCAGGCGACTTCGGGTGTCATTGTTTCGAGCCTGATCTTGCTTGCATTTGTGCCCGCTCAAGCGGCCGATCTTAAAGTCAAGGCCAGCTCGAACGGCGGTGTGGCCAAGGCGCGTGGGCACGCACGTGCCACCGGGCAAGACGATCCGGCGCCGCAGCGAGTTTGCGAATGGGTAGGGCCGGGAGGCCGCGCCCTTTACCGATGCAATTTGGGCTGACACGCAAATCTGCGCGATTATTCTGGCGCCGGGAGAATTCGGGGCCTAATCTGGAACTCCGCGCGTGCCGTCGTTTGGCTGCTGCGGGAAAATCGATCGCATAGGAGGGGAAGCGCCTGCTGATCTCGGCGCGCGCCGCCTTGCGGTCGACCGCACTGAGATTTTGGGACATGGCGTGCTCCTTGTCTGGGTGCCTCTGGCCAGCATACGGCTAGCCAGCTAGGAGCACGGCCGGACCATCCCATTATCGGACATGTCCGGGTCGAAATTTCTGCAACGCAATAGGCCGCTGACCTCTTTCGCGGGCTACACGATTGTTCTCGGGGCAAGACTGAAGCGAAGTCGAGCATCGGACTCTTGCGCGGCAGTGCCGGAGCTGTCGCTTAGTGTCGGAAAGCCCCGCTTGAACTCGATCCTTGTTGCATGGAACGGTTTGGTATCAAGATTCTGAACGTAGTGCAGGGGCTGCGGCGCAAATCTAAGGGTGATCGGGACAACGGCGTCCTTAGGGATTGGTAGCGAGATTTCCTGTTTGGTGACACCGTTGAAGTCACGCAGCTTCACCATGCGGTCGATTACGAAGACCGCCGGAAAGCGGTGGTGATGCGGCTTCTCGGTCGCGCCCGGGGCGACTCTGACGGAAATGACCCGGATCAATTCGTCCTCGAAAAGCACAGCATGGTTGTCGGGCGCTGCTAAGACGGCATCCAGCGCAGGATCCCATGTTGCCGGATCGCTGCCGTCCATGCTGATTTCCATCGTCACCCCCCTTTGGTAGGGATTGCCGAATTTTTCCCGATTGATTTCGAAGTGGCTTTTGCAAGAGAGCCCCGGGGACGGTCAGAATGATAGCAAATGAGGTAGTCTTGAGAAGTTGATCCTGAACGGATTGTCCTGCTCAGGACGCTATTGGTGTGCCGGCTCAAGCGGTCGATGCAACACAAGCATTAAATCGTTCGGCTGGGGTTGCAAATCCCAAAGTCTTGCGTGGTCGTTCGTTGAGCTGCCGAGCCACTTTGTTGAGCTGCGCTTGCG
>Ga0187783_10001537_pt1 | contig 17062 bp, 16 predicted proteins | sample 1015_SJ02_MP02_2_FD_132471 | JGI IMG/M metagenome (GOLD analysis project Ga0187783, IMG submission 132471) | Tropical peat soil microbial communities from peatlands in Department of Meta, Colombia - 1015_SJ02_MP02_20_MG | ecosystem: Environmental > Terrestrial > Soil > Wetlands > Peat | place... | reverse complement strand
GCTCACGCCTATTTTTCTGCTCTCGGGTATCGCCGCCCTTCTGAACGTTTTCTCCGCTCGTCTCGCTCGCGTCGCGGATCGCGTTGATCTGGTGTCGCAACTCATTGAAAAGAGCGGCCATGAGCCCTCTCATGCGCTGTCGGCGCAGTTGACGTATCTGCGCCACCGAAGCCGCGCGCTTGACGTCGCTGTTGTCCTGGGGGCCTTTGCTGGAGTGGCAACGTGCGCGGCGACGTTAGTTATCTTCATCGGCGCGTTGCGGGATTCGACGCTGGCAAGTCTGTTGTTCGTCCTCTTTGGATCGGCGATCTTGAGCACGCTTGGTGCTCTCATCGCCTTTGTTCTGGAAATGCTGATGGCTAGTCGAGGATTGCGCGCAGAAGTGGCGGAGCGCCGCCGGTTGGCTGAAGAGGACAGCTCTGATATTCCGTCGACCGACGAGGCGTCGACACAAACCGACAACGTCACGACCCCCTCACAATAGGTTTCTGAATAGGCACGGCCTTCGAACCGGGAGATCTCACCGGCGGGCCACCTTTGGCTTCGTGATCGAAGGCACGGCCAACGACAATACGAGCACTCCCTCGGTCAGTAACCCAGAGCGAGGCAAGGGTACTTCTCCCCTTGAGGCACGGCTTCATCTCGTTCTCGAACCACTCATCCAGCACATGGTGCAGGAAGATGTTCGATAGGCAGAGCGAGACCACACCCCCCCGCTCTCAAGGGGCGAAAAGCCTGCTGATGCAGCGCGCGGAGCGGGCGGTGCGGTCCAACGCGGACGCCCCAGCTCTCGTTCTCCGCCCCCGGCCGCTTCCCGCCCTACTTGGTCTTGAGATATCGCCTAGAACTCTCACCGGGCCGCGCGTGCGCGTACACGCTAGTCGTCTTCAAGTCGGCGGGTCCGAGGTAATCGGGCGCCTTGGGGAGGTAACACAATAAAGTTACCGAGGGCGCAGCGCCGTGGGGGTCTCACTTGAAACACCCTGCCTTCGCTCCAAGATGTCATGCTGGCAACCCTCGGCAGCGTGACATATGGCGAAGAAGCGACGCACATTCGAGCACGGCCATACCCGCAAGCTCCTGGTGATCGTTGACGAGACCCCAGAGGTATATTGCGCGCTGTTCTACGCCGCCGGGCGCGTGCAGCATGCCGGCGGGCGCGTGCAGCTGCTGTACGTGATCGAACAGGAAAATCAGTTTTGGGAGGGCGTTCGCCAGGCTGAGCTCGAGGAGCAGACCAACAAGGCGCGGGCGCTGTTTCGGCTGTTGCGCCGGGAACTCAACAACAAGGGCTTTGATAGCGTTGTCACCCAGGAGGTGATCCGCGAGGGCAAGAAGGCCGAGGAGATCCTCAAGCAGATCGACGAGGACGAGGACGTCTCGGTGCTGGTGCTAGGCGCGTCATCGGAGGCGGGGGGTCCCGGTCCCCTTGTCGCCGCCTTCACCGGCGGACCTATTCCAATCCCCGTCACCATCGTCCCGGGCGACTCAGTGATCGAGGAGCTAAAGGCGCCGGCGTGATTGCAGGGCTGCACGTGTCGGGACGACGCTTACCTGCACCTTCCAGCATCGGCCGAATCCCGTGGCCGGCATACTCGTGCGAAAATCACCCGCCTACAGTGGCTCGCCGCTAGTCACTCTAGCTCTTGCTGCTTGCTCTCCGATAACGAGACGCCCACTCGTCCGCTCTCTATGACACCCAAACGATCAGAACGCTGCCCGCAGGGAGGAGCAGCATCGCAATCGCGTCGGTTCCTGCCTACAGTAACGTTAGCACACGACGGTCAATAATGACCACGGGAACTCCTTCTCACATCGACCAAAAGGACCGCTCGCCCCACGTGCGCAGCAGACGGCGGCCGCCGGTGATCGGTTTTTTCTCACCGAATGGCAGGACCGATTTGCGGATCGTTTGCGCGCGTTCCGCGATGAATTGACTGAACCGCGCTCCTCTTGCCGAGGACTACGTCTTGCCCGGCGATGAGCCGAGCACATACCTCGATGCACAAGTGATTAATTGGCGCATCTTCCGTCGCACGGCAATTTCACCGCCGAAACAGACAATCGGTCGATGGCGCTATCGTGTGTTGTGGTGTGCCTTACCCGGTTCGGGCGAAGTTGCTCGCCTGCAACATCTCTGGGCTGCTAGCATTTCTTCCTGGATGTTTAAGGCGTGCTGGTGGCCGGGGACTTGCGATAGCGTGCGCTCAACTTGGCCCAATATTCGAGGCCGATGCGGGGACGGCGTCGCGCTCGCGTTACCTCGACGTGTTCAATCAGGGAAGATAGGAACGTAACCATCGCTTCCGCGGCGTTCGGCTCTTGGGCATTTGAAAGTCACGCCGGCCGCCCACGTAAGCGGTCCAGTTAGTCTCTGACCCGGGGCGGAGGTGAACAGCTATGTCGACGGCAGTTGTTCAAAGAGTGCGGCACGCGAAACGAAACCATCGCAATGTCTGGATTGTCGGCGTTTGTAGTATTGCGGCATTTGGCTTATTTTCGGTTGTGCCGACATGGGCGCTTGACAGATTGGCGCTCTGGGACGTGGTCAACCAAAAATGTTTGCCGCACTTTCTAGCTTCCAGCAACCCGGCCCCTTGCGCATCCATTGATCTGGTTGATGGATCGAACGGTACTGCAATCCTTAAAGATGCGATCGGCGCAACACATTTCCTCGCGATCCCAACGCGGCAAGTCCCGGGGATCGAGAGCCCCGAGGTCCTGGATCTGGATGCACCGGATTGGTTTGCCCGCGCGTGGAATGCACGTCGCTTCATCTTCGAGCGCCTTGGCAAGACGCTGCCGAGGGAAGCTGTAGGGCTCGCAGTTAACTCACAAATCTCTCGCAGCCAGGACCAACTTCACATTCACATTGACTGTGTCAAAACGGATGTGGCAAGCGCGCTTGTCGGTGCCCGGGCGGGGATCGGGGTCGATTGGTCGGGCTCACCTTTAGTTCTGCTTGGAAAGGCGTTTGTTGCACGACGACTTGATCAACCGGAACTCGGCGGTATCAACCCCTTCCGCCTTGTCGCATCAGGTCCTGCGGCACTTGCGCGATGGGAAATGGCCCACGCCACGATCGTGATCATTGGGGCGAATTTTCTAGACGGAGTGGAAGGTTTCATCCTTTTAGCGGGACATGCCGATACCGCTGTCGCTGACAGAGGACACGGGTCAGATCTGCTTGATAGGTCATGTGCGATTGCCGACAACTACCGGTAAAACAGTTGCTCCCCGATACGCCGAGATTACTCGCCGCCGGCAAGGCGAGGTTGATGTCGAGCGCTCCATTTACAACACGCCAAATAACCCGGATCGGGCGCCCGGTCGGAATACGAGCACCTCTCCGTCCACATCCGACAACGAAGATTTCGTTTCGCCTCCGATCCGCCCATCCGCCCCGAATCTGTCGCGGTATTGGCTCGCGCCGACGGGCGCCGGGTTCCCCAGAGCTATGACATTCTACTCAACTGCTTTAGCATACCCTCGTCGTTCCATCCCGGTCGTTTCGGTTTGGCAGTCAGCGATGTGGTCGAGCAGAGCGACGTTGATCGCGCGGCGCAACAGACGCACATGCGTCCGAAGCACCGTGTTGGGGGGCGCGGCGTTGGACAAAAGGGCGCGGCTGCCTGCTGCGTCAAATTACTACAAGGAGCTGAGGCATCCCAGCCACGCGCACCATCCCGATTATCACGCCGTCCGGTTCCGAAGGAGCTGTACGTACCGCGTTTCTGCTGCCGGGCTTCTGCTGAGTTCCACATGAGAGGAGTTTCTCGATAGGATGGGACGCTTGGATTTCGCGAGGGAGCGCCATGTGCCGTTGGATCGCCTACGCGGGAGACGCCGTCTACCTGGAAGACTTCATCTCGCTTCCGCGCCAGTCGCTAGTGGCGCAAAGCCATCATGCGCGGGAATCGCGCACCGACGTCAACGGCGACGGCTTCGGTATTGGCTGGTACGGGGAGAGGGCGCGCCCGGGGGTGTTCCGCGATATTCGACCCGCCTGGAGCGACGATAACCTGCTCTCCATCGCCCACCAGATCCGCTCGCGGCTCTTCTTTGCCCATGTCCGCGCCTCGACCGGCACGGCCTCGACACGCGCCAATTGCCATCCCTTCGCGGTCGGCGAGTGGCTATTCATGCACAACGGCCAGATCGGCGGCTACGCGCGCATTAGGCGCCGTCTCGAGCAGGAGGTGCCCGACAATCTGTTCTTGCACCGCGCCGGGACAACCGACAGCGAGATTATTTTTCTGCTCCTGCTCGCCAATGGCCTTGAGCGCGACCCCGTCGAGGCGCTCGCGCGTACGCTCACACTCATCGAGCAGTGTATGCTTGACGCTGATATCGCTGATCCATTGCGATTCACGGCTGCTTTCACCAACGGTGAAAGGATATATGCTGCTCGTTATGCCACCGATAGGGAGCCGCCAACACTCTATACCAAGATGCGGCCTGAGGGCTCGGGCGTCCTCGTCGTTTCGGAACCTTTGGATGATAAGCGGGAGGGTTGGACCGCAGTGCTTCCGCAGCAGGTGATAACCGTGTCTGCCGAGAAGATCGAAACAATCCCTCTCCGTATCGCGCCTCGCTTGGAGCGCATCGCCTAGACCGATTACGGTCGAGACGGCTTCGTCTCCGTGGGCGCACCGCGTGATGCCGACCTCCCTTCCGAGAATCAGCGAGCGAGCCTCGATCGCACGGCCAGCCGAACCCTCGCAGGCGGCGGGAACACCGCCTGCGGATAGCTCCGGAGCGAACCGTCAGATGCGGCGTTCGCGACCGCAAGCTATCGCGTCCGACGGCGGACGGCGCAAACATGTGCCGACATCGCCTCCCAAGTCACCGCGTTAGCCTCGCGGTTAGCGATCGAACTGAGTATGGGAAGAATGCGTAGCCAGCGAGTCCAACATACCGAGCATGGCGCGCCCAGCCGGCGACGAGCCTTGGCTTGTCGACCCGGTCCGCGAAAGGTGACAGCATCTCGATGGTTGCTGGACCCAAATCTCAGTTGAGCGAGTTAAGCCAATCGGGTGGATCACCATCGACCTCGCCGCCGGCGGCCGCGTCGACACAAGCAGCCATGCTGCCGAACTGGACGCCGCGCCCGACAAGCCCGGGCGCGTAATGGGCGTACTTGGCAGAATTGGTCATCAACGTCTGCGCATTCGGCGGTACCACTGGCTCGCCAAGCATGCACCAGCACGTGTCGGTGATGAATTTGGCGCCGAATGCTTCGATGGCCGCGACATAGCCAGCGTGGGAAGCGGCATCGTGCACGTCTCGACCGCAGGTCACGATCACGGCGACATCTGGCGCCTTGGTTCTTTCGCGCATCAGAGCGGCGAGGCGACGGCACTCATCGAGAGAGAGATGGGGATTGCCGAAGCTGACGAGCCCAATCCTGCGCTCAGTCGCCGTGTTGAGCCCCTTCCACCCGAGCTCCAGTTCGGTCCGGCAAATGCGCAGCCGGCGCGCCGGAGCTTGGCCAGCTGCCTCCGGCGTCACACCCGATATATGAAACATCGGAGCGGCCGAAGTTGTGGCGAATGCAGCCCCGAACGCCTGGAGCTCATCCGGGCCGGCCTTGCTCGTCTCAAGGCCCAAAATCAGGGGAATTTCGCTTCCGCATGCGGCGCCGCAGCAATAGCCGAGCAGGGGCCAATAGGAGTCATCGGCCGCATCCGGCCACTCAACTACAATCTCAAGAGTGGCGCGGCGTCCCGCGTCAAGGTGGCAGCCTGCGAGCGGGGCCCGCCCGGTCAGTGCGATGCACACATCGAGAAAGTCGGGATACCTCATTGTGCGCGCGCCAATGACACTGTTGGCGTAGACGACGGCATTCGACTCGGCCCAGCCAATGTGCTCACCGAACCTTGGCGCGCTGTCGAGCAGATAAGGGGCGCAGGTGAACGTTGGCCGAGCCCCCATAGAGAGGTAGGCATCGGCCAGCGCCGATGCGGGTAAACCAAAGCTTTCTGCTACGCCGAGAGCACGCCATCGATGCTTATCGACGGATATGGAGTTCAGTGTTGTCGGGACTCGAACACGCGCCTGCCACTCCAACAGGAGCTCGGCAAACCGCAGGCAAGCAGGCCCGGTATAAATACAGCCATCGATGTGCACTTGCGATACGTCAATGAAAGTTCCGGCGCCCTGCAGATCAGCTATCCGGCATAGGAGTCGCATGGCGACCTGCGCAGCTTTGCCGTGTTCCCCTGAAAGAAAGGCTTGATCGATGGGCTCAAGGTGGACGCTCGGGCTGTGAGTTCTATCGGTCTGCGCCGAGTCGGGTCGCCAGCCGTCGAAGGGCGGACCGTCGAAGACCTGCAGACGCTCCTCCGTGATCCTGGCGTAGCGAAATTTCCCGAGACTCGGGATGATCGAGCGCTCCACCTGCAAGATTGGGATCGAACGCTGGAACATCAGCTCGGCGACCAGCGCCCCGAGCGACAGAATCTCCTCGCGCTCGCACACCACCATCGCTGCCGGGGCGTGCCCATTGAGAATCAGCTCCACGAGCGTTCCACTCCCAGAACAGGAGCCGCGCCCGCCAGGAATCGCGAGAACCCGCTGAGCGAGGCTTTGCCCGCGCAAGGGGTGATGCCGGTCGATGATGGTTCCGGTCCGGGAATCGACGCCGCCCCAGAAGCTAAGGCCCCTGTCGGATACGAGCAAATCGCCCTGCCCCGCGCCTGCAACGAGGAACCGGCCCGAGTGAATGAAGCTCATCATGGAGAAACTTTCTGGCCACAGCCGATGGTGTTCTGTTGCGCGCGCAGCACGTAAAGAGCAAATCAAGAAACGAGGCGCCGCCGAAAAAACGGATTCCACACCAAGGGGTGGCTCCTTAGCCAGTATTATGGGGGGCTGACGTAGCCAGTGCGACCACCTCCCTGCAACATGCCAACAAATGCCAAAAGCTGCCGCGTCGGCCCGGAGGATTTCACCCCGAGCCGCTCACAGATCCGGGTTAAAAATCTCGATTTATCCGGCTCGGCCACCGCATAAGGCTGCGGCCTTTCTCTAGCTACAAGCAAAGGTTGAATTTGGGTTTTGAGGATCGACGAGCGGAATCCCCGAGACGTCGGCAGCAATTTCGCGGCCTCGACAGCCCTGAGTTCCTGCGCCTTCTCGTACCATTTGCGAGCCGTCTCGAGGTCGGGTACGACGGCCGACGACGTTGAGCTTGCCGAGTTCGTTGGGGTTGTAGGCGCCGGCGAGCGCCACGGCGCTTTGCGCCAGCCCGACCTCGGTCGCCTGCTCGAACAATCGGAACATCCCCGCGTTCCAGTCGCTCAATCCCCTCGTATGCAACCTCAGGGCGCGTTCGCGCTGGGTCAGGGGAGGTGGAGTGGAGCCGACAGCCAGAGAGTTCAACCCATGCATCAAGACAGAACGGGGCACCGTTGCGGGTCGTGCGCGCCAACCGCCCCATCAGCGAGAAGAATAGAGAGAACTTCACTGTAGCGCTCCGCCTGATCCCGCCGGAGTTCGGCATAGTATATCCGACACGCCCTAGAGGCCGCGTCCGTCAACCACGCCACGGATCTCGGGTCTGTCCTCAAGATGAAGGAGAGCTCAGCGTAAATAGTTTCAAATGACGGCGTCACCTTTGAGCGACGATTCCCCCGGTACTGGGATCTCATGGTTCGTGAAACCCAATGCGAGCATCTCGTCCCATGCGACGCGGATTTCCTAACTCGCCGCAGCTTTGCCGAGTCGTGCTATATTTTGAGCGACTCAACCCGGAAACATTTGGATTTTGGAATAAATGTCCTCGTTCGACCGTCGGGCATGCGGATGCAACTAGCCGTAAAGCCAATTCGCGTAAGTGTCGTTCAATGCAGAGGCACGCCATACGAGGTCGGCCGTGCCCAGGCGCGATTGTTTGCCATGACTCCGAAAGGGCGAGCTTTCCTGCGGGAAAAGACGACAAGATTTCCGTGGTGGTTCAATATTCGGACTGAACAGAGAATGTTCGCCAAATTTGCACCCGTGCTTTGGGAAGAGCTTGTCGGACTTGCAGACGAACTCGGCATTACGATGGAACGCGCTGCTTTTCGATTCGGAAATGATGGCATGCGACCTCCGATCGGAGCCTGCTCCGCGGCGATAACCGCCGATGTCTACGGTCGCAACTACGATTACAGGCCGCGGTACTACGGGGCCCAGTTCGTCCTTCTACAAGCCAGTGGGAGCTATGCTAACATCGGCTCAAGCCACCAACTAACAGGACGCCTTGATGGAATGAACGAGCACGGCCTGATAATCGGCCTGCACCAAGTCAAGAAGAGCCCTCGCTTTCCCGGATTGTCAGCCGACTTGATTGTGAGAATGATCCTAGATCAGTGTTCGACGACCGCGGAAGCGATCGAGAGGCTCCACCAACTTCCTCACGCCATGCAATACAACTACTCGCTTCTCGACGCCACTGGCGTCGCTTCGGTCGTCGAAGCCGGGGCAGGGGCCGTCGCGGTGCTGAAGGGCGCCTGGCTTGCATGCACCAATCACTTTCAGTCTGCTCTGCTCCGCCCGCTGAATCATCGTCGTCGTGCGGCGCATTCGGAACAAAGATTGTCTCCCCTGGAGGCCTGGGCCTCAGGTAGCTTAAGCGCTGAACAAATGTTTACGGCACTAAACCGATCGACGTCGCCCGTATTTCTTCATGGATATTTGCGAGGAGGCGGTACGCTTCACACCATTGTCGGAGAGCCCGCCAAGAGGCGGCTATTGATCGGGATCGGCGGAGACGCCGCCGCTCTCGACGAGGACATGTTGGATGTAAGTTTCGATCGATGGTTGGCCGGTGAGGACTTGCCAATATCGCATCTGCAAGGCCAACTGGGCGGGATGTCCAGGCCCGTTGAGTGGCCTCCCCGACCCAGGAGAAAGAGGGCCGAAAAAGACCCACATCTAACTCTGGGTTTGCGTTGCGGAACGGAAGGCGATTAACCGATTTCGCCACCCCGGGTTCGAGGGTTTGTGCCGATCCGGGTCCATCGCCCCTGACAGTAAGAAAGCGTCACCGAAGCTGCATGCAAAACCACGTGATGCAGGCTGCAATTGCCTGCGCATGACGCTGCGCATTGTGGGATGGGCCATGATAAATCTTCCGAGACAGATGGCACGTATTTCTCTGTCAGGATCGCTCGCAGGCTGCGCGTTGCTGGGATTCACAGTAACGACTGCAATCGCGCAGCAGGTCACCGGTACCCCCGGCTCGCCCAGCGCCACTACGACAATCGAGGGCAACCAGGTCCCGCCACCGCCGCAAAAATTCGAGGGGAAGATTGAACGTAACGCTGCGCAGTCCACGCCCTATTGGCCCGCGCGCGTTGTACCCCCAAAGGGTGCGCCGAACGTTTTGTTGATCATGACTGACGATACCGGCTTCGGTGTGTCCAGCACATTCGGCGGAGTGATCCCAACGCCGAACGTTGATCGGATCGCCGCCAATGGGTTGCGGTACACCAACTTTAACTCAACTGCGCTGTGCTCGCCGACACGCGCCGCGCTGATCACCGGGCGTAACCATCATTCAATGGGGTTCGGCGTCATCTCCGAGCAATCGACGGGCTATCCCGGCTACAACAGCATCATGACGCGCGATAAGGCGACGATAGGCAGAATCCTTAAGGACAATGGCTACTGGACGTCTTGGTTCGGCAAGGATCATAACACGCCTGAATTTCAGGCGAGCCAGGCCGGGCCATTCGACCAATGGCCCACCGGGATGGGTTTTGACTATTTTTACGGTTTCGTCGGCGGTGACGCCAACCAGTGGCAGCCGAACCTGTTCCGCAACACCTCACCAATCTATCCCTATTACAACAAACCTGGCTGGAACCTGACCACGGCGATGGCGGACGACGCTATCGAGTACATGCGGCGCATCACCGCGATCAATCCGGATCAGCCGTTCTTCATCTACTACGTGCCGGGCGGTGTGCACGCGCCGCACCACCCGACGCCCGAGTGGATAAAAAAAATCAGCGACATGCACCTGTTCGATAAGGGCTGGAATGAGCTGCGCGAAACTATCTTCGCCAACCAGAAGCGGCTCGGCGTGATCCCGCAGGACGCGAAGCTGACGCCATGGCCCGAGGACCTGCTTAAACGGTGGGACCAACTCACCGCTGAAGAGAAGAAGATGTTCATCCGTCAGGTCGACGTGTTCGCCGCCTACTGGGCCTACACCGATCACGAAATCGGGCGAGTGATCGAGCAGATCGAGGACATGGGCAAACTCGACAACACGCTGATTATCTACATCGTCGGCGACAACGGCAATAGTGCCGAAGGGACGTTGGTCGGCACACCCAACGAGGTCGCCATGTTCAACGGCGTGACCGTGCCGGTCGAGGACCAACTCAAGTACTTTTACGAAGCGTGGGGCTCGGACAAGACCTATCCGCACATGGCCGTGCCATGGACCTGGGCGTTCGATACGCCGTTTTCGTGGACCAAACAGATCGCGTCGCACTTCGGCGGCGTGCGACAGGGCATGGCAATCTCCTGGCCAAGGGTCATCAAGGACAGAGGCGGCATCCGCCACCAGTTCACCCACATGATCGACATTGTGCCGACCATCCTGGAAGCAACCGGCATTCAGGGTCCGAACGTCGTCGACGGCATCGCCCAAAAGCCGATCGAAGGTACGAGCTTCATGTATACCTTCGATGCGAGTAACGCGAACGCACCCTCAAGGCATGCAACCCAATACTTCGAGATGATGGGTGACCACGCGATCTACCACGACGGCTGGATCGCGAGCACTAAGGTCATGCGACCCCCGTGGGACACCCTGGGCCCGGTGAGCCAGGACCCGGCGAGCTTCCCCTACGAGCTTTACGATCTCACCAAGGATTGGACGCAGTTCGACAACGTCGCCTCGAGGTTCCCGGACAAGGTCAAGGAACTCGATAACCTGTTCTGGGTCGAGGCGAATAAATACCAGGTCTTGCCGCTCGACTCTACGGTTGCGACCCGGCTTATCACGCCGCGTCCTAGCCTCGCCGCCGCCCGTACCGAGTTCACGTGGTCAGGTGAAATCACCGGAACGCCGAATGGCGACGCACCGTCGATCCTCAATGCATCGTACAACTTCAAGGCCGACGTCGAGATTCCGGAGGCGCGCGCTCTAGGGCTCGGAGTGCCGCAAGCCGGCGACGGTATGATCGTGACCCAGGGTGGCCGGTTCGGCGGCTACGGCTTCTACGTTCTGAACAGAAAGCCCGTATTCGTCTGGAACTTGGTCGACCTCAAGCGCGTCCGCTGGGAAGGTGCTGATCCGCTCACGCCCGGCAAGCACACGCTTGAGTTCGACTTCAAATACGACGGCCTCGGCATGGGCACGCTTGCCTTCAACAACATGAGCGGCATCGGCCGTAGCGGCACCGGTGTGCTCAAGGTCGATGGCAAGGAGGTGGCTCGCCAGACCATGGAACGCACGCTCCCGCTAATTCTACAGTGGGACGAGAACTTCGATATCGGTGCCGACACCGGCACGCCGGTCGCCGAGGATTACCAGGTGCCCTTCAAGTTCACCGGCAAGCTCAACAAGCTGACCCTGAAGATTGACCACCCGCAACTGTCGACAGAGGACGTCGAGAAGCTGAGGCAGGCGCAGCGGAATAACAAAGCGAGCGAGTAGCCGGCGTTCATGCGGGTCGGGGCGCTGTGCGGCGGCGCCCGACAAGCTGCGTCCGCCCGTGGCTCTAATTACCCCTACCGCACTCAGTACTTGCTCGTGCCGATCGCGCGAGAAGGGCTATTCCGTCAACGCATCTTGCTGCAACTGCTCAGTTCTCTTAATGGCACATGGCCGACTCTCCACGGCGCCAGCGATCACGATGCGGCGGCCGTGCAGGCGCGCCTCGCGCGATCATCCGCGCTTTGGGCCAGGCGTTCCGCTCCGTCGACCATGCGGCCGGGACCAACTCCCTCTATGACTAAAATCGGCTCGAGGCCCACTTCAGGGACATCCACGTCACCGTCCAGCACGCCGCTGGCCCGCCGGCTCACATGCAGGCGGCTGGCGAGGCGCTCCTCGGCCTGCTCGAGATGATCCAGGTTGGTAAACCTTGGTAATCCACGCTCGACCAGCTGTGGAACGCTCTGCCGGCAGGCGAGGTAGAGACCGGCCTGAGCCGATATCGAGGTCACATGGCGTCACGTCCGTACCTCTTCAATTCCCGTGCCGCGTGAATACATTTCGACGAGGTGTAGGGCTGTGCGCCCGACACAATCGCGGGTGACCCAAGGGCCGCCCGCCAGAACGACTCTGGAACGAAAGCCCTTACCGCGATGACCATGAGCGGACTTACGCGATGGGGGATCCTTGCAGCCCTCGCCTGCGGTTTTGTCGCGCTCCTTATTGGCGCAGAACGGTTGGCCCAACCGGTCGGTGGAGATGCGGCCCGCTCTTCCCATGCAGCCGACGCATCCCGTAATGAGCGTTTGTTGACCTCCGACAAACCCGACAATCACAGAATTTTGAACTCGCTCTTCAAGCGCCTGTTCGGCAACCCCAAATGCGAGAAGCTCTCCCATGCGGGCTCGGAGGTGTGGACGGTTCCTCACTCCACGCTGGCCCGCCTCGAGGAGAGGCTGCTGTCGCTGGGCATCAAGTTCGCCCTGCTGCGCGAGGATTGGAACCACATTCTCAGGCCCAACAAGAAACCGATGTCGAGCGAACAGAAAGAGGCATTGGCGCGGGCCAAGGAGTCTCCCGCAGCGGTCAGCGCCGGCGTCACGTCGATGATGACCTTCTTCGCCTGCAGCGCCTTGAGTTGGTCAGGAGAGAGTGGCTCGATCTTGGGCACCGGAGGCGGAAAGTCGGGCAAGGGGACTGACGTGGCATCGGTGTGGCGAATATCGCCGCTGGTTGTTTTCGGATGATCCTTCGGCATGCACCGCAAAATGGATCAATGCGGAAGGCGACAAGGCGGGCCGCGTCAAGGTTCATCCCGATCTTTCCGTCGCCCACCTGCCCAACGTCTACGTCACCGGCGACACCGCTCTTGCCAATTGTTGCATGGGCGAGCCCGAGCCGGGACCGGCTGCGAAGCAGGGTGGCGTATGGCGAACCCGCCCCGCAAGCCTTTGCTTACCGACATATGGGCATCCTACCGACGATCGGGCGGAAATCAGAGGTCGCCGATTTCGGTTCCGTCCGGTTGCGTGGTGGCATCACGGCCTGGTGGCTCTGCGGCGTCGTCCAGTGATGTTCCTTCTCGACTCACGCAACCGCACGATGAATTGGATTTGCTTCTACGTAACGTACCGGAGTCTCGACGCGGCTCATCACCGCCTCAACCTCAGAAGCCCACAAGGGCGATCAAACGATGTCGCGCTAGCTTCCCTCTAGCGAGACCATTTGAAGAAGGCTCGCTCGGACATGACTTATCAACCAATCGAGAACTATGGGATGATCGGCGACATGCATAGCGTGGCGCTGGTCGGGGTCGACGGCTCAATCGATTGGCTCTGCGTGCCGCGTTTCGACAGCCCAAGCGTCTTTGCCGCCATCCTCGACGACGTGAAGGGCGGGCGCTTCAAGATCGCTCCTGTCAGCGATGACGTAACATGCAAGCAGTTCTATTGGCCCGAGACCAACGTCTTGATTACCCGTTTTCTTGGACGGGACGGGGCTGCCGAGCTTACCGACTTCATGCCTGCCGGGAGGCCGGTCTCGAGCGGCAAGCACCGTCTCCAACTCGTGCGACGCATCACTACCGTCCGAGGCAGCCTCAGGTTTCGCATGGAATGCCGACCGGCGTTCAACTACGCTCGCGATGCACACACTGCCACAATCACTGCTGACGGAGCCACGCTTGTTTCCGCTTCGCTGAGTCTTGGTCTCGCCACCAAGCAGCCGCTTGAGAAAGTCGACGGCGCCGTCGTCTCCGAGTTCACCCTAAGCGAAGGGGAGACCGCAGTTTTCGTACTTCGTGACGTATCGCCAGCGTTTGGATGTGGGATTTCGACGACGGCTGAGGAAGCCGAGGACCTGTTCCGCCGAACGGTCGCTTTTTGGCAGAAGTGGATCGGCCAGTCTCGATATACCGGCCGCTGGCGAGAAATGGTGCACCGTTCCGCCCTCGCCCTCAAGTTGTTGACCTACGAACCGACCGGCGCGATTGTCGCGGCGCCGACGTGCAGCTTGCCGGAGGGCATCGGCGGCGCGCGCAACTGGGACTACCGCTACGCCTGGATCCGTGATGCGGCATTCACCGTCTACGCCTTCCTGCGCCTTGGCCTGTCCGAAGAAGCCGAGCAATTCATGCAATTTCTACTTTCCCTCTGCAAGGAGCCAGGCCCAGGCGGATCACTGCAAATCATGTATGGCATCGACGGGCGTAAGCATCTGGTCGAGGAGACGCTTGGTCACCTCGACGGCTATATGGGCTCAAAGCCAGTACGCATCGGCAACGGCGCCTACAACCAGTTGCAACTGGACATCTACGGCGAACTCCTCGATGCCGCTTATCTCTACAACAAGCACGGAGCGCCCATTTCGTACGACCTCTGGATCTCTTTGCGAACACTGACCGATTGGGTGTGCGACAACTGGCATCGCAAGGATAAGGGGGTGTGGGAGGTACGCAGCGGTCCACAAGAATTCGTGTATTCGAAGCTCATGTGTTGGGTCGCGCTCGACCGGGCAATTCGCCTCGCGGACAAGCGCTCGTTCCCTGCCCCAAGAGATCGCTGGCTCAAAGTCCGCGACGAGATTTATGAGAACATCGTTTCGAAGGGATGGAACGAGAAGCGGCAGGCGTTCGTGCAGTACTACGGCAGCGAGTCGCTGGATGCAGCGAACCTCATGATGGCGCTGACGTTCTTCATGTCGCCGACCGACCCCCGCATGCTCGCGACGTTGGATGCAACGCTGCTCCCGCTGGAAAAGGGCGGCCTGACCGCAAACAGCCTGGTATACCGATACAATATCAATGAGGCCGGAGACGGGCTCTCTGGAGAGGAAGGCACCTTCAACATCTGCACGTTCTGGCTGGTCGAGGCGCTAACCCGCGCCGGTCGCCACGATCGATCGCGGCTCGAGGAAGCAAGACTGATTTTCGAGCGGATGCTGGGCTTTGCCAACCATGTTGGCCTCTACGCGGAAGAGACTGGTTATCGGGGCGAGGCCCTGGGAAACTTCCCTCAAGCTTTCACACACCTTGCGCTGGTGAGCGCTGCGTTCAACCTGGACCGCGCACTGGGGCCCGGCCGTGAGTGGCCCAAGACATAGGTGACAACCGACTGCTCGCGCCGACCGGTCAGGTTCGCCAACCAGTTGCCGCGCGTGGTCGCCACCATGACTGAGGGACAAAGCGGTACCATTGTCCGGGGCAACCGCTCGGCTGTCCTCGACCCTGAACACGGTCGATGGCGCAACGTGCGCTCAGCTGGCGTGTCTGCTTACCTCTCGGTTGCGCAATTGGGCCGGGTTGGGGAATTTGATGGGCCAGGGCCAAGGTGCCGCAGCGTCTGCGAAAAAAACGTCAATCGCGGCGGATGAACTGGCCGCGTAGCGAACATAGTAAGGTGGAGCTGGCCCACGCGCTGCGCGGGTCGCACTTGTTTCGTAGTTATGCCCTATGGTCAAAAGCCAGTTCTCGTCGACGAAGCAGGGGGTTCAGATTCGCTGCGCTTTGAAACCTTTCGGCTTCGACGCCATCTACCGTGAGGGTTCCATCCTCTCCGATCGGACGAAGAGATCGACGCCAGCATCCGTGCCGCCGTTGGCTGGACGCCTCTCACGCGTTGAGGTGACAACCGGATTCAAGGCACTCAGCGAGCCTGTCGACGATGTCCTCAGGCCTCGCGGGCTTTTGAATTATGGGAATGGTGGGCCACTGTTGCTGAACCGCGTCAGCCGCATATCCGGTATGAACGACGAAGGGGATCTTCCGCTCTACGAGGCGCCGGCAAATAAGAAGTGCACTGTCGGTTCCCAGACGAAGATCGATGACCGCCCCGGACAAATCTGGATGTTCGGCCATGGGTAACGCCGAATCGAGGTCCCCGGCAGCAATCACGCGAGCGCCGGCCTTTCGAAACTCCCGTTCTACGTCGTATGCGATCAACGGTTGATCCTCCACAAGGAGGACGAGCCTGCGAGAAAAAAAATCCAAAGGCATTGGGTGCCTCTCGGAGCGGTTTTACGGCCTGCGCCGGACATAGGGTGAGCACAGCAATGTAACTACGTAGACTCAAATGACTTTTTGTTGATGGGGAATGTCGACGTGGCGCGAGCGGGCTCGCATACGTCGGGCCGATCGAGGGCAATATTTGTCAGCCCGCCCCAGCTCATCCTCTGTGCCCCATGGGGTTGACGGCCGTCGCAAACGCCTCCTCCAGCCTCGCGTATCGCCACAGGCACCACAGGGGTGCTTGTCGATTGCTTAGGGAGTGGACGTCTTGCCGCGGGTCACGGCGCCAGCCTCGATAACGACAGCGGGGCGTGCGATGCAGTGAACTCGGCTATAGTCAGCGACTTGCGCATTGGTGTCACTTGTTGGCGCCGATCGCCGCGCGCATTCCGTCGCGCAGCGGATATAAGTCGACGGAGTAGTACCCTTCGCCCCATACTTCCTCCATCCGCGTCAATCGCAAAGCCCCATCGACCTCGACGCGGAATAGCTCCCCGATCATGATCTCGACTGGGTCATGCCCAGGCCGGCACACGGCCCATCGGCCGGACGATTGAAGGCGCAGAATGCCCTCCTTCTCGGTCATTGGCCGCCGCTCCTCTGCCGCTCTCTGGATCGCCTCACGCGCTCGCGGGGCGCAGGAGCCTTGTGGCAGTACTATGTAACGCCTGCATAATGATGTTGCGCTCGGGCATCCGATCGGCCCTCAGTGCTTCGCTTGACACCTTCCCCTTCGACGCGGCCTGCGCACCTGCAGCGCCTGCGATAGCTCGCGCCACCTCAGATCTGGGAACTGCCGCGTCACCCTGGTGAGCAGCTCGCCGTCAGGGATGCGGCCGACACCGCCGCGATCCGCTGCTTGTCGTTATCTATAGCGGACCTCCACGCCGGTGTGCCCT
>Ga0187783_10001536_pt1 | contig 17064 bp, 14 predicted proteins | sample 1015_SJ02_MP02_2_FD_132471 | JGI IMG/M metagenome (GOLD analysis project Ga0187783, IMG submission 132471) | Tropical peat soil microbial communities from peatlands in Department of Meta, Colombia - 1015_SJ02_MP02_20_MG | ecosystem: Environmental > Terrestrial > Soil > Wetlands > Peat | place... | reverse complement strand
GGGGGTCTGTCCGGAGTACGGCGGGATGAGAAACGAAGTTGCCTCCGAGGGACGCTGGCTCAACGCGGAAGACGAGGCCAACCGTCGCCGCGTGGCGTTTCTGGGCGCGATGATGAAGAAGAAGCTGTTTGCCGGGATGCCTGCGGTTGGTGAAACCGTGCGAATCGAAGGCACTCGCTTTACGGTGATTGGCACGATGGACCGAAAGTTTCAAGACAGCAGCTATTTTCAGAATGACGATGAGTCCGTGTGGATCCCCTATGCCACGGCCGGTGATTTGTGGGACAACCGCTCGGCAAGTGTGCTCGTGGTCAGAGCCGTGGCGCCAGAGCTCGACGGGAAGGCTCAGCAGCAGGTGCTGGGCATGCTTGCCGAACGTCAGCACTTCTCACCCACTGACAAGCGCGCCGTACGCATGATCAGCATGGCGGCGTTCCGGCCGATCTACGAAGTCATCACCTATGGCCTGGAAGGTTTGTTGCTGTTTGTAGGGCTGCTGACGCTGGGAATCGGTGGAATCGGCGTGATGAACATCATGCTCGTCACGGTGAACGAACGCACCCGCGAGATCGGCCTGCGCCGCGCTCTGGGTGCTCGGCGACGGCACATCCGCGTGCAGTTTCTGGCCGAGGCGCTTGCTTTGACGCTCGCCGGTGGATCGTTCGGCGCCCTGCTATCGGTGGCGATGGGCAGGGCCATCGGGACCTTGCCATTTCTCGGACCCGCCTATGAGGATACCTCTGGCGCCGTGGACATCCACATGCGACTGTCATGGGAGATTCTTGCAGTTTCGGCGGGTGTGCTTGTGATCGTCGGCATCCTGAGCGGACTCGTGCCTGCGATGCGGGCGGCACGGCTCGACCCGGTTGAGGCCCTGCGGTACGAATAACGCGACTACCTCTCGTTCAGGACCGAGTCGATATAGGCAAGCATGGCGGGGCTGGTCCAGTCTTGCGGACCGACGATTTTGCGATCGATGCGGCCGTTGCGGTCAATGACGTAGGTTTCAGGAATCATGACAGTGCCGTAGTTGAGCGAAATCTGACGCGACGGGTCGCGGAAGGTAGGGAAATCCACCTGATACATGCGCAGAAACTCCTCGTAGGCGTTCTCATCTTCGTCAATGCTGACGCCGAGGATAGTGCCGCCGTGGGCGGAGATGCGTTGCTGTAGTTGGTCGAGAGCCGGAGCCTCATCCACGCAGGGTGGGCACCAAGAGGCCCAGAAATTCAACAGCACGACTTTGCCGCGAAGGTCAGACAGATGCCCTGGCCTACCATCGAAGGTGAGCTGAAAATCCTTGGCCGAACGTCCGCGAAGGCTTCGTTCACCCTGCCGGTAATCGGGCCGCGCAAAAAGGTAGAGGAGTCCGACCATAAAGGCCAAAACCAAGCCCGTTTTTAGTTTCCGTTTCAATCCACGATCCACAGGAACTATAATGAAAATTGCTGGTTGGTCCGCCTAAAAGCACCAGTGTAGCAGCCCTGCAGATCGGATCGCAAAGCCTTGGTCTCTGTGATCATTCCCGCTCGCGATGAACAGTTTTCGATCGCGCGGACGGTCGAATCGTTAGCGCTGCAACACCAAGTTGACGAGATTATCGTGGTTAACGACCAATCGACGGATCGGACCGAGCAAATCCTCGCGCAATTGGCACAGCGGATTCCGAAGTTGAGAGTGCTTGCGGCCGACGAGCTGCCGGCTCGCTGGGTGGGCAAGAACTACGCCGCTTCCCTCGGAGCGGCCGTCGCGAGCGGGGATTGGTTGCTTTTCACCGACGCCGACACCTACCACCTTCCGTGCTCGGTGGGGCGCGGTCTAGCGGATGCCGCTGACCGCGAGGCGGCGTTGGTCTCGTATTCTCCCGAACAGGAAATCAAAACGTTTTGGGAGAAAGCATTGATCCCCTTTGTGTATTGCAGGCTCGCTGAAAAATTTGCGTTTGCGCGCGTGAATGATCCGAGGCAGCCTGATGCGGCCGCCAACGGTCAGTTTATTCTGATCCTCCGAGACGTCTATGAAGCAGTGGGCGGACACGCGGCTGTGGGGCACCAAATTCTGGAGGATGTGGCGTTGGCTCGGCGAGTCAAGCGGGCCGGCTACGGAATCTATTTCGCGGCGCCCACCGGGGTCGTGCGCACGAGAATGTACCGATCCTTCGCGGCGATGTGGGAGGGATGGACGAAGAATCTATATCTGCTTGCAGGCGGCAGCGGGAAGGCCGTAGCAGCCGAGCTGGTTGCGGCGTCGCCCTTGCTGGAGCTGGCGTTGCTGGTGGCGGCGCTGGTGCTGTACGGCGCTGGGGCGCCGAGCCGTTTGCTTGCTGGACTCGCCGGCGCCATCCTGGGAGCGATCGCGTCGCGCGCCACCTCCTACGCGGGTGCTCTCGGCCGGAATCTGTACCCGGTCTCCTACATCCAATACTGCTACCTAGGATCGGCGCTCTACGGTGCGGCGCTGATCGGCTCGTGGTGGAAGAACACACGTGCTGGGGTTGTGTGGAAGGGTAGGATTTACTCCACGAAAATCCGATGATCCGAGTTACGCGCAAACTTGAGTTTTCGGCGGCACACTTTTACCATAACCCGAATTTGTCGGCGGAAGACAATCGTCGCCTCTTCGGGAAATGCAACAATCCGCACGGCCATGGGCACAATTACGTGCTTGAGGTTACGGTGGCGGGCGAGCCGGACCCAGTGACGGGGATGGTTCTTGATTTGAAGGAGTTGAAAGAGATTTTGCAGCGAGAGGTCGCGGAGCGGATGGACCATCGCCATTTGAACTACGAAGTACCGGAGCTTGCAGGGAAGATTCCCACGTGTGAAAACATCGCAGCGGTGATCTGGGCTCTGCTGGAGCCGAAGATCACCAAGGGCCAGTTGGACCGCGTGCGCGTTTACGAATCGCCCGATCTGTTTGCAGATTGTACGGCGGGCACGAATGGTGTGCGCCCCAAACAGGGCGGGTCGTGAGCGGGCCGCTGAAGCTTTCGCTCACCCGGCGTTACCGCTTTGCGGCTTCGCACCGTTTATACAGTTCTGCCTTCAGCGAAGAGGAGAACAAAAGGCTGTATGGCAAGTGCGGCAATCCGCACGGTCACGGGCACAATTACCTCGTCGAGGTGACGGTGACCGGGCCCGTCGATCCGACAACCGGAATGGTGGCGAATCTAAGCGAGCTGGATCCGTTTGTCGCGCGCGAGGTTCTCGAGCCGTTTGACCAAACGTACCTCAATGAAGAGGTTAGCCAGTTTCGGGAGAAGGTACCGACGACGGAAAACGTGTGCCGTGAAATCTACCGGCGGCTCAAGAACTTTCCGAGCGCACGTCTCGAGAAGGTGCGAATCGAGGAGACCAGCAACAATAGCTTCGAATTCGCTGGAGAATCAGGCGCTCCACAGGAAAGGGCACAATGAGGACCAAAACCAGTTTTCTCCCTCCCACGGAAGAAGCTCCCCTGGCGGCCGTCGAGCTCGCCGAATCCGGCAACATCGCCGAGTTGGTCCGCCGGATCCTCGCGCAGCTCGGGGAAGACCCGAACCGCGAGGGCCTGCGGCGTACGCCCGAGCGTTTCGAGAAAGTGCTGCGCTTTTTGACCAGCGGCTATCGGCAAGAGCCGGAGCGGTTGCTGAACGGGGCGATGTTCAGCGTGTGTTATGACGAGATGGTTGTGGTGAAGGACATCGAAGTCTACAGCCTGTGCGAGCATCACCTGCTGCCGTTCTTCGGAAAGTGTCACGTTGCCTACATTCCAAACAAGAGGGTAGTGGGGTTGAGCAAGATCGCCCGACTCGTGAACATGTACGCTCGGCGATTGCAGATTCAGGAGAGGTTAACCAGCCAGATCGCGGAAACGATCAACGATAAACTGAAGCCGCAGGGCGTGGGCGTCATCATGGAGGCGCGGCACCTGTGCATGGTCATGCGCGGTGTGGAGAAGCAACATTCGGCGGCGGTGACTAGCGCCATGCTCGGAGCGTTTCGCGAGAACAAGCAGACGCGGGATGAGTTTCTCTCGCTGGTCCAGGGCCACGGCACAAAGTAGGGAACTGCGTCCGCCGGCTGCGCTCACGATGGGTCGGTCGTCTGGGCGGAGACCGCGCGAGCAACAAAATCGTTGTAGCTTGCCATTCGCGTGTGTGCTAGCATTTTGAAGTCGAAGAAAAACGTAAGAACGTAGAGTAGGGTACGACGTTTCAGGGGGGAGGTACGAGTTGATGGAAGCCAAAGCCGGCGTAATCGAACAGTACAGGATTCACACCAAGGACACAGGTTCGCCGGAAGTGCAGATCGCGTTGTTAAGTGAGCGCATCAACTACGTGACGACCCACCTCCAGTCTCACGCAAAGGATCACGCATCGCGGCGCGGGTTGATCATGATGGTCAACAAGCGACGGCGTCTGCTGGATTATCTGAACCGGCGCGACCCGGATCGGTATCGCGAGATTGTGGCAAGACTCAGCTTGCGCAAGTAATGCGGAATTCCTGAGCGGCCATTCCGGCCGCAATTTCCACCACCGCCAAGACTTGAGCTGTGGGTCGCCGTGCATGCGACCGCGTCGTACTGGCGTGCGGTCCTTGCCGCGCTGAGGCACCGCTTTGTCTTCTGCGTTTTCGTGTCTTCGATGTGTACCTTGGAGAATCGCCTGGTAGCTGAAAAATCGCTCCCGGAATCCGGGACAGAAGGATGTGGGGGATGTTTGAACAAGTAAGTTTGGATCTGGGTGGGAGGAAGCTGACGTTCGAAACGGGCAAAATGGCGCGACAGGCGCATGGCGCCGTCGTGGCACGCTATGGAGAATCGATCGTGCTCGCCACAGCCTGCATGGACAACAAAGCAACGGAGAAGGACTTTCTTCCTCTCACCGTGGACTACCGCGAATACACCTACGCCGCCGGGAAAATCCCCGGCGGGTTTTTCAAGCGCGAAGGCCGTCCGTCGGAACGCGAAATCCTAACCTCGAGGCTGATCGACAGGCCGCTGCGACCGCTGTTTGATGAGGGCTGGTCGACGGAAACGCAAGTCGTCGCCGCGGTGCTTTCCGCAGATAGCGAAAACGACCCGGACGTGATTGCCGTAACGGCTTCATCGGCCGCACTGTACATCTCTAAGATTCCGTTCAACAACCCCATTGCGTGCGTGCGCGTGGGACTGATCGACGGCAAGCTCTTCGTCAACCCCACCGTTGCCCAGCAGAAGACGAGCCTACTGAACATCATCATCGCGGGCTCGGCGGACGCCATCGTGATGGTTGAGTCGGGATCGCTCCAGGTTTCCGAGGATACCGTCGCGGACGCGCTCGAGTTCGGCCACTCTGAGATCAAGAAGATCGTCGCTGCCATTCGCGATTTGGGCAGCCGCGTGAACCAGGTCAAGGTGAAGGTTGCCGCGCCGGCATTCGATCAGGCGCTCTATCAAGAGATCACGCAAAAATATGGCGAACGGCTGCGCGATGCACTGGACACGGCGAAGCACCCGAAGCTGGAAAGCTACGGGTTGGTGGATCAGATCCACGACGAAATCGTGGCGGCAATACCCGAGGAAGACGAGGAAAAGAGGAAGTTGGCTGACCGCGCGTTTGAGCGGTTGCGCGAACGCATTTTCCGTGACGATATGTTGATCCGCCGCCGGCGTCCCGATGCGCGCGCGTTCGACGAGATCCGCTCGATCACCTGTGAAATTGGGGTGCTGCCACGCGTGCACGGTTCGGCTCTGTTCACGCGCGGCGAAACGCAGGCGTTGGCCACCACGACGCTCGGAACCAAGGAAGATAAACAGCGCCTCGACCTCCTCTTTGAGGAAGAGGCGTTTAAGCGCTTCATGCTCCATTACAACTTTCCACCCTTCTCCGTGGGTGAAGTGAAATTCCTGCGCGGACCGGGACGGCGAGAGATCGGGCACGGTGCGCTGGCCGAACGCGCTCTCGCCAATCTTCTTCCTCCGGAAGAAGAGTTTCCCTACGCGATGCGCGTCGTTTCCGACATTCTGGAATCGAACGGATCCTCGTCGATGGCCACCGTGTGTGGGGGATCGCTGTCGCTGATGGATGCGGGCGTACCGCTCCGGGCTCCCTGTGCGGGAATTGCCATGGGCCTCGTTGTGGAAGGGGATAAGTACGCGATCCTCACCGACATTGCGGGCGCCGAGGATCATTACGGCGACATGGATTTCAAAGTGGCCGGGACGCGGCAGGGCATTACGGCGTTGCAGATGGACATCAAGGTCTCCGGCGTGAGCATCTCCATGATGCGTGAGGCGTTGGCTCAGGCGCGCAAAGCGCGGATGGAGATTCTGGACATCATGGACCAAACGATCTCGACGGCGCGCCCCGAGATTTCGACCTTCGCGCCGCACCTGCACGTTCTGACGATTCCGACCGACAAGATTCGCGATCTGATCGGGCCCGGAGGCAAGAAAATCCGTTCGATCGTGGAGGCCACCGGCGTAAAGATCGACGTAATGGACGACGGCAAGGTTCACGTATTTGCGAACAACGGGAAGGCAGCCGAGGATGCGCTGAAAATGATTCGCGACGTGACGGCGACAGCTGAAATCGGCAAGACGTATCTGGGAACCGTCGTGCGCATAGCGGAGTTCGGAGCATTCGTCGAGATTTTTCCCGGCACCGACGGACTGCTGCACATCAGCGAGATCGCCGAGCAGCGGATTCGCTCGGTTCGAGATGCCTTAAAGGAAGGGGATCAGGTTCTCGTCAAAGTGCTCGCGATTGAGGGAAACAAGATCCGTCTCAGTCGCAAGGCGGTGCTTCGTGATCAGCGGGACAAGCAGCAGAAGAGCGAGGCGGCAATCTAACGCCCCCAATTTCCAAGCGGTTCCTACTCATCCCGGCCAGTGACACGCTCGATGTGCGCTCCGACGGCGCTCAGCTTTCTTTCAATCTGCTCGTAGCCGCGGTCAATGTGGTAAACACGGTCAATCCACGTGGTATTGTTGGCGACCAGCGCAGCCAGAACCAGTCCTGCGCTCGCTCTGAGGTCGGATGCCGTGACCGGCGCACCGCTGAGCGGGGTAGGGCCGTGCACGACGGCGAGATGGCCTTCGATCGAAATGTTGGCACCCATGCGCATCATTTCGCTGGCGTGTAAGAAACGATTTTCGAAAATCGTTTCGCGGATTTGTGAAACACCGCTTGCCTGAGTCGCCAGAGCCATGAATTGTGCCTGCATGTCCGTGGCGAAGCCGGGATACTCCAAGGTCGTGACGTCGGCGGCTCGAAGCTTCTCGGCCGCGCGGACTCGTATCGCGCAACGGCCCTCGCATTGAATCTCCACGCCACATTCCCTGAGTTTGTCGATCAGCGCGCCCAAGTGTCTTGGCTCGCAATGCGTGAGCAGTAGTTCGCCTCCCGCAACGGCCCCGGCAACAAGAAAGGTGCCGGCCTCGATACGGTCGGGAATAATCGTATGTGCCGCGCCGTGGAGGGCGTCGACTCCTTCCACCCGGATCGTAGGAGTTCCGGCGCCTTCAATCTTGGCACCCATCTTGACCAGCAACGCGGCAAGGTCCGCGACTTCGGGTTCGAGGGCGCAGTTTTCAAGTACGGTTTCGCCTTCGGCCAGCACGGCGGCGGTGAGAAGGTTCTCCGTTCCCGTAACTGTGATCTTCGGGAAGCGAAACGTGGCACCACGGAGGCGTTTCGCTCGCGCCTCGACATAGCCATGATCGACGGAAATCGTCGCACCGAGTTTTTCGAGCGCCTGAATGTGCAAGTCGATCGGACGGGCTCCGATCGCGCAGCCGCCGGGAAGAGAAACCCGTGCGTAGCCAAATCGCGCAAGCAATGGGCCGAGCGTCAGAACAGTGGCGCGCATCGTCTTCACGAGTTCGTAGGGCGCTTCCCTGTGGGAGACCTTTTCGGCTTGAATGATGAGTTCGCTCGGGGGAATGTCGGGGCTTTCCACGCGGCAGCGCATATGAGCGAGCAGCTTGGCCATGGTGATGATGTCGCGTACGCGCGGAATACTTTCCAGGCGAACGGGTTCGGGTGTGAGCAGTGCCGCGGCCATGGCGGGAAGGGCGGCGTTCTTGGCACCGCTGATTCGAACCGTCCCTTCGAGCTTGCGGCCTCCTTCGATCTTGAACCTGTCCATTCGTGTCGTTGGCGTCGGCGAACCGTTCGACGCCGTTATCCTTTCATGGCCGCTTCCAGTGCCCGGCGCACGTTTCCGTCATTCTTGGTGAGCCATCGTTGCGCGTTGCGCGGAGTTGCCCCGGTCTTGAGCATGAGGAGAGCCGCCGGCAGATTGTGGCCCGACTGACGCAGGGCGTGTTTGGCCGTACGCGGGCTGGCGCCCGTGGCTTGTTCGAGAATCCGCATGCCTCGTTCCCACAACTTCCGATTTGTGAGAGCCAAGTAGACCATCCAGTTGTCGTAAACCCTGCCGAGACGCACCATCGCCGCGGTAGAGAGCAGATTCAGGACCAATTTCTGCGCGGTAGCGGCCTTGAGGCGCGTCGAACCCATGATGGCCTCCGGCCCGGTGTGGACGACGATGGCGATGTCTGCCCGTTGCCTGAGCGGAGAGCGCCGATTCGATGTAACGCCGACTGTGATGGCACCAGCGCGCTCAGCGAAATCGAGCGCGCCCAGGACATAGGGTGTCGTGCCGCTGGCGGAAAGACCGACGACAACGTCTTCGCGTGATGCGCCCGCCCTTCGAAGGTCGCGCGCCCCGCGGGAAGCTGAATCCTCCGCGCCCTCGACAGCATGGCAGAAAGCTTTTCTGCCTCCGGCGATGACGGCCCGCACCCGGTGCGGCCGAGTTCCAAATGTGGGCGGGCATTCGGCAGCGTCCAGAACGCCGATGCGGCCACTGGTCCCGGCTCCTACATAGTAAAGGTTTCCCCCGCGCCGCCAGGATTTCACGATGGCGTCGACGGCTCGAGCGATGTGAGGCAGCTCGCGCCGGACGGCAGCGGCCACGTGCGCATCCTCACGATTTAAGGCGCGCAGGATTCCGAGCGTGGACCGGCGATCCAGCCCGAGGGAACGCGCATTTCGCTGCTCGGTACTAGCTGGTTTCAATGTGTGCCCCGCCTCATCTGATTATAGAGTTGGTCCACAGCGGATAGGGCCTGTTCGAGAGCATGGGGAGTGCCGAGGGGGTCACCGGGCGGCTGTTTGGCTGGTCACGAGCCCCAAGGCCTCGAAGATGGCGTCATGGACGGCCGGGCGCACCTGCCGAATCTGTTCGTTGGCGCGGGTCGGATGGACGCGGTTGGTAAGCAGGATAACGAACAGATGGCGCTCGGGGTCAATCCACAGCGACGTGCCAGTGAAGCCGGTATGGCCGAAGCTTTTGGCAGAAAAATAGCGGCCCGAGGAGGAAGGCTCCGACGGTACGTCCCAGCCCAACGTACGCGCGGAATCGCCGACGGTCACGCGAGTGGTGAACTGCTGAATGATAGCGCGAGACAGCAGGCGGTCGTGTCCATAGATGCCCCCGTTAAGAATCATCTGAGCAAAAGCCGCAAGATCGGGAGCCGTGGAAAACAAGCCGGCGTGGCCAGCCACGCCCCCCATCGCCCATGCGTTTTCGTCGTGAACCTCGCCCCAGACCAGGCGCTTCCGATAGGTCGTGTCCTGCTCGGTCGGGGCGATGTCTTCCCGCAGTCGACGAGGCGGGTTGTATAAGGAGCGGCTCATTCCGAGCGTGGAGAACATGGCTTGTTTAGCCAAGTCTCCCAGCGGCTCGCCCGTAAGCCGCTCGATGATTTCGCCCAGAAGAATGAACCCAAGATCGGAATATTGGATCTGCGAGCCGGGAGGGCAGACCAGAGGCTCGGCGACGACACGCGCCCAGATCGCGTCGTGACCCTTCGCTTCTTTATAGAAGTCACGATGAGCGGGTAGGCCCGAATCATGCAGCAGCAGCATGCGAACGGTCACCCGGGCGCGCCAATCCGGACGGGGATCGGATTTCGAAGCCAGAGCAAATTCGGGCAGATAGCGTTCGACAGGCAAGTCCAGATGGAGCATTCCCTCTTGCACAAGCAACATGGCGAGAGTGGTTGTTACGACGGGCTTGGTGAGCGAGGCGACGTCGTACATCGAGTCTTCGTCGACGTCGTAGGCCTCGCCTTCGCGTTCGAGCTGACCAAAGGGGTGTATCGCCAGCTGGTTGTTCCAGCCCACGGCGAGAACACCGCCGGGGAAGGCACCGGCGACAACGGATCGATCGAGCAATTTGTAGACGGGTTCCAACCGATTCGACATGGCCGGGGGCGCGGCCTGAAGGGTCATTGGATTTTCAGCAATGCGCAGGCCGTCTCCGCGTCGGGCAATGCCAGGAACACTGACGGGAATCCTGCCACCGATGGCCGTCTGTCCAAAGAGCGCACGCGCCACGGCGCGCTGCGAGATGTCATTCCAGGAAAACTCTGCGATCCACGTCTTCGCATTTGGAAAACGCTCGATCAAATAGGGGCTTCCGAAAGAAGCGACGATGGTCGGCTTTCCGGCCTCGATCAGTTGATTGACAAAACTGCGCTGCTCGTCGGGAAAGCCAATGTCGCCCTTGCGGTCGGCGACCCGAACAAAAAGGGCGGCCACGGCAACGTCGTAGGTCTCCGGAGGGGGCAGCTTCAGTGCAGCGACGGGCACGTATTGTGTGTCCGCGCGCAGAACCGCGAGCGCGTCGACGCGCGGGCGCATCTCCGGCTCCAAAGTTTCACCCGGGTTTGGATCGGGATCAGCCGACAGACAGACCAGCAGCACCCGCAGGGGGCGCGTCCCATCGAGCGGCAACAGGTGCGCTTGGTCGCGCAACAACGTCACTCCTCGGTCGGCGATGGCCTGCGCCTGCGCTTCGTATTCCGGAAGAGCGAATCGCTCGTTGAGGTGACTGACATCGATGAAACGATTTCGATCGAGGCCAAGCCTGGCCTTGGCGGCAAGAATCCTTCGCACAGAAGCATCGATTCTCTTTTCAGTGATCCGGCCCGAGCGGACCGCGTCGTTGAGAGCAGCGAGCGCGGCATCCGGGGCAGGCGACATCAGCAGTACATCGGCCCCGGCTTCCACGGAGCGGACCGCGGCTTCACCCGGCGTGTACAGCGACGTGACGCCCCCCATGTCGAGGGCATCGGTGATGACCAGACCTTGAAAATGCATCTGGTCGCGCAACAGATCGGTGAGAATGTTCTCAGAGAGGGTGGCAGGGACCTGGGGATTCGGCTCCAAAGCGGGCACGGAAAGATGGCCCGGCATGACCGAACTGGTCCGAGCGTCGATGGCAGCGCGGAACGGAACGAGCTCGGTGGCCTCGAGCTCCTTCCGGTTGCCGGGTACCACGCTGAGCGATAGATGCGAATCGACGCTGACGTCGCCGTGACCAGGAAAGTGCTTGGCCGTGGCGAGTGCCCCGTTCTCTTCGACGCCGCGCACGAACTCGCGGACGTACGCCGCGACGTCTTCGGGATCTTCACCGAAGGAACGAACATTGATGATCGGGTTCTCGGGATTGTTGTTCACGTCGGCGTCCGGCGCGAAGATCCATCGAACCCCAGCGGCCCGCGCTTCGAGCGCCGTGTATTTGCCGGCGAGGTAGGCCAGTTTCGGATCACCCGTGGCGCCGATAGCCATAGCGGAAGGGAACGATGTACCTTCGTCCAGCCGCATTCCCGTGCCGGATTCAAAGTCCGCGCCGACCAGGAGCGGAATCTTGGCGCGCCGCTGTAGCTCGTTTATTTGGACCGCCGTCGGATACACCTGGCTGCGTTCGATTCCGAGCGGTCCGCGATCAGTGACGAGGATGAGCCCGCCGACGTGGTTTTGCTCCACCTCGTGCAGGGCTTCTTTGTACTCGGGGCTGTCGGCGGCTTCGAAGACGCCGAAATACGGCACCATCAGCATCTGCCCGAGCTTTTCGCGCAGGGTCATTCTCTTGAGGGTTTGCTCAACCCACGAAGACGAAGCATCCGGCGGTACCACAGAGCGAGAATTTTTTTGGGCGCGAATTAAACGAGTCATGGGAGAGAATGTTACTGGAAGGATGAGCGCCAGCGCGAAAAGCCCGTACCTACGCACAATTTCCGCCTCCGGTCTTTGTCGTTGACGTCTGAATCCTGCAGCTGTATATAGCACGCGGTTTCATGGGGCACAATCAAGCGTCGTTGCACATGTTTCGTTATCGTTCTCAGCTGGCCCTCTCGCTCCTGGCTGGGTGCATGGCCTTCGCACACCAATCAATGGCTCGAAGCCTGGAGCGGCCTCGGTCATTTCCCGCGCCCCCCTCGGGCAGGGTCTCCGTAGGTGTGGATGTGCTCGAAGAGCAGGACTTTCGTCTCCTGCGCGGCAAGCGGGTCGGATTGATCACGAACCAGACGGGGGTCGACGCCGATGGGAGGCGTACCATCGATGTCCTGGCCAGCGCTCCGGGCGTCAAACTCGTCGCCCTTTTCAGCCCCGAACACGGCATCGCAGGAAAGTCTCAGGACGCCACGATCTTAGACGCAACCGACAAAGCTACGGCTCTGCCGATTTACAGCCTCTACGGCAATACGCGCCGTCCGACGAGCGAAATGTTGCAGGGCATCGACCTGCTTTTGTTCGATATACAAGACGCGGGCGTTCGCTTCTACACTTATGTTACGACGATGGCGTATTCGATGGAGGCCGCCGCGAGCCACCACATTCCGTTCGTCATTCTGGATCGCCCCGATCCGTTGGGGGGAGAAATCATCGAGGGCCCGATGCTTGACCCTGGCCGTACCTCCTTCACCGCGTATTTCCCTTTGCCGGTCCGCTACGGGATGACCATCGGGGAGCTAGCGAAACTGTTTAATACAGAAAACCACATCGGGGCCGATCTGGAGATCTTGCGGATGAGGAATTGGAGACGAGGCGAGGTCTACGACCAAACCGGCCTCGCTTGGATCTCGCCGTCACCCAATCTCGGAACTTTCAACGAGAACCTTCTTTATCCCGGAATCGAGATCCTGCAGGCGGGGGGAGTTTCCGTCGGGCGTGGCACCGACGCACCCTTTGAAATTCTCGGTGCGCCTTGGATTCAAGCGGAAGCATTTGCCGCCGAGCTGAACCGTCGAAGCATTCCAGGAGTTCTCCTCGAGAGCGTTTCGTTCACTCCCCGCGAAGGTCCCTACCAAGCAGAGAGGTGCGGGGGAGTAAGGATCCGCATTACCGATCGCGATTCGTTTCGGTCTATTCGCACGGGACTGGAGATCGCCGACGCACTTTACCGAATGTATCCTCAGCAATTCCAACTGCAAAAGGCGGTTGCTCTGCTCGGATCGCAATCGACGATCGATCGCCTGATAAAGGGGGAGGCCCCAGCTGACATTATCGCCAGCTGGTTTGCCGATCTCGACAATTTTCGTAAGATGCGTGAGAAATATCTCCTCTATCCTTGACCCGGTATGCGCATCTGCTCATTGCTGCCCTCGGCCACCGAAATCGCTTACGCCATCGGTCTCGGCGATTCCGTTCTGGGCGTGAGTCATGAATGCGATTTTCCCGCCGACGCGGCGACCAAGCCCTCCTTGCTCCGCCCCCGAGTAGATCCGCGGGCAGCGCCGGCGGAAATCGACCGACAGGTGAAGGAAATTATCGCTCGCGGTGAGAGTATTTACGCCGTCGACGCTGAACTTCTCCGCTCGCTCGCACCGGATCTGATCCTGACACAGGACTTGTGCCACGTTTGTGCGGCGTCCCCGGACGATTTGGCAACGGCGCTCACGCGCTTTCCCACCCCACCTGAGGTTCTCTCTTTAACGCCACGATCGCTGACAGAGGTGTGGGACGATATCCGCCGCGTCGGGGAGGCGACCGGACGCCGCCGTGAGGCCGAAAAGGTGGCTACGTCGCTTGAGCACCGACTTGCGGGTATCCAAGAAACGGTTGCCCGCGCGGCTTCCCGTCCCGGCGTGCTATGCCTTGAGTGGCTTGATCCGTACTATGTGGGCGGCCATTGGATCCCGGAGATGGTCTCGATCGCTGGTGGCCAGGACCTGCTCGGACGGCCACGCCAGCCGTCTTTTCAGGCGACGCCAGAGCAGATACTGCAGTCTCGCCCGGAAGTGATCGTGATCATGCCGTGCGGGTACGATGTCGATCGCGCCGCCGGAGAGTATGCGCTCGACCGCTTGCCGCCGGGTGCAGAAACATTTCCGGCCGTCCGCGGACATCAGGTCTTCGCCGTAAACGCAAACGCCTACTTCTCGCGTCCCGGTCCCCGTCTGGCAGACGGCGTCGCACTCCTGGCTCATCTGCTTCACCCAGAACTGTTTCCCTCGACAAGCTCAGAAACACTCGTCCGGCGTTTTTAACTCTTTTAGCCACTCAGGAATAGGCTGGCCAGCGAGCCAATGCTGAAAGCGATCAGAGTACCCACAAGGACATACCAAGTGAAGGCGAGCGGGGTGAAGCGCCACACCGCGATCATCGAGGCAATAGCAACAACGAGACCTAGCAAGGCGCCTGTTTGATTGGCGCGACGGTTCCAGCTGCCGAGCAGAAAAACGCCCAGAAGTCCGCCATAGGTAATCGACGCAACCGTCAAGCCGGCTTCAAGCACGTGGCCCCAGCGAGCAAGCCCCAAAGCACCGAGAACGAAACCCCAGGTCAGAGTCGCAGAGCGCGAGCGCCGAAGCTGCTGCGCGGATGTGCGTGCAGCCTTGTGATCGCTCAGATCGATCGTGCTCGACGACGCGAGTGAGTTGAGCGAGCCACTCGCGTTCGACATGGCCGCGGCAAAGATGGAGGCCAGAACGAGCCCCGTCACTCCCACGGGCATTTCCCGAACGATGAATTCGGGAAAGATGCGGTCGCTATCCCCGCCCGCCACGGGCAACCAGACATGCTGCGCGTAAACAAAGAGCATTACGCCAAGGACCAGGAACAGCGCGAACTGCACGAAAATCACGATGCCGCTCGCGAGCAAAGCCTTCTTCCCGTCGCTCTCGCTCCGGGCAGCCAGCAGCCGCTGCACCATCGTCTGGTCGGTGCCGTGGCTCGCCATCGTCAGAAACGTGCCACCCAGAATCCCGGACCAAAACGTGTAACTGCGGGTCAGGCTACAGGTGAAGTCAAAGATGCGGAGCTTGTTTCCTCCGACGGCCGCAACCCGTACGACGGTCGGCCAGCCGCCGGGAATTTTGTGCAGCAAGAGAAAAAATGCGACCAGCGAGCCAGTAAGATAGAGGACCAGCTGCACGACATCGGTCCAGATCACCGCGCGCATGCCTCCCTCAAACGTGTAGAGAATGGTCAGCGCCGCCACGATGGCGATAGACGAACGTTCTCCAGTGCCGAACGCAACGCTCACCACTTTGCCGATCGCTGCAATGCGCACCCCTTCGGCAAGGGCCCGCGTGATCATGAAGACGACGGCGGCGCTACGCCTTATCCGTCGACCAAAGCGCTTTTCGAGGAGCTGGTAAGCCGTGTAGAATTCACCCTGGAAATACTGAGGGACGAGAACCACACATAGAATCACCCGCGCGACCAGATAACCCAATACGAGTTGGAGAAAGCCCAGATTACCGTCGTATGCAATCGCGGGCGTGCCGATAATTGTGAGTGTTGAAGTTTCCGTGGCGACGAGGGACGACGCGATCGCCCACCAAGGCGCCGAGCGTCCCCCGAGAAAGTAATCCCGCAGGCTGTGCTGGCTGCGGCGAAATCGAACGCCGAACAGAGTGATTCCGGTCAGGTACACCAGGATGATGGCGAAATCGATCGCGCTGATTCGCATGGCGAGAGCTTGGCGGGACGGGCGATGCTAACCGCCTGCTTTGAAAACTGTCAAGGGTAGTGAAGGATATCCATGCCAGAACAGATAGCCGCGTCGGAAGCCTCCTACCTTCTCGGACTCGATGGCGGCGGAACGAAGACAGAGGCTGTCCTTGCCGATCGAAGCGGGCAGGTGATCGCGCGCGCCTTTGCCGGGCCGTCCAATCCACTCCGTACGGGCTATGCCCGGGCATGGTTTGCGCTGAGCGAAGCCGGTGATCGAGTTTTGGCAAAAGCGAAAATCCATGCCGAGCATCTGCGGGCCGTTTGCGCGGGCCTCGGTGGAGCAGGCCGTCACGGAGTGGTGCAACGCGTGGGTACATTTCTGGAAGGTAGCTACCCCAATGCCACGATTCGCGTGACGACCGATCTCGAGGTCGCGCTCGAGGCCGCGTTCGGTACAGCAGCAGGAATGATTCTGCTGGCTGGCACCGGCTCGGCTGCATTCGGCCGGGACGCCGCAGGGCGTACGGCGCGAGCCGGCGGCCTGGGCCCCTGGATAGGCGATGAGGGCGGCGCGTTTGATATCGGGCGACGCGCCGTGAGGGCTGTGGCCCTCAGCAACGAGCACCGAGGACCGGCGACAGCACTTTCCGACAGACTGCTTGAGGTGCACCGATGCAGGCATTGGGACTCGCTCGCGGACCAGATTTTGAAGAACCCCGACGATGTTTTCCCGAAGACTTTCCCTCTGGTTGCCGAGCTGGCCGATACGGGGGACGCGGTCAGTTGTGAGATCATGATGGGCGCCGCTGCCGCCCTTGCGGATCTTGCCGTGGCCGTGGCACATGAGCTGGGTTGGCGAGGATGCGACTTCCTCCTTGCGAAGATGGGAGGCGTTCATGGTCGCTCCAAGTTCCTGGACAAAGCCATCGAGGGGGAGCTCGACCGACGCGTGCCGCGTGCGTGTGTGGTGAGGGCAGAGATATCTCCTGCGGAAGCCGCGGTTCGCATGGCGGAGCGGCTCGTCGACGCCGAAGGAAATGCCGCCTGAGTCAAACGAGGGGCTTGCTCACGCCCGAACCGCGCCGCGCGAGGAGTTAGAATCTCTGGTGCATGAGGCGAGTGAGGAACGACTGCTCGCCCTGCTCGAGAACCCGAATCTCGAGGAACCGGATGTGACACGACTACTCGACCGACTTGACTTACCGGTCACTGTGCTCAGTGCCGTTGCCGGAGCGGGGAAGTGGGCCTCAAGCGAGGCCGTCCGTCTGCGGCTGGCAAGACACCCCCGCACCCCGAAGCGCTTTGCGCTGGCGGCCGTGCGGCAACTTTACCTCTTCGACCTGGTG
>Ga0187783_10001535_pt1 | contig 17068 bp, 12 predicted proteins | sample 1015_SJ02_MP02_2_FD_132471 | JGI IMG/M metagenome (GOLD analysis project Ga0187783, IMG submission 132471) | Tropical peat soil microbial communities from peatlands in Department of Meta, Colombia - 1015_SJ02_MP02_20_MG | ecosystem: Environmental > Terrestrial > Soil > Wetlands > Peat | place... | reverse complement strand
GTTTCCGGGAATGGCACATTGCCGCGAAGGCCTTGCCAGAGGACGTGGTTGAAGCGATCCGTGTCAATTTCGTCGGCGTCGGAGAAATTCATGCCCCGGGTCCTCTCGGCCCAATAAGCCGCATCATGGCGGGGACGGGCGTAGGCCGCCTCGCGCGGCGTGAGGCGCGCGCCCGCCGCGGGAGCAGGCAGTGGGAGAGCTGTCGTGCGCAAGACCTGCGGCACTACAGCTTGGTAAGTCCAAGATCTCAATGTGCGCTCGAATGCCGCACTCATGGGCTCGACCGCGGCATCGTTCAAACCCAAAGGCGAGATTCCGAGCACATCTTCAATCGTGCGCAGCATATTGACAGTGGAATAGTGCGAGTCAACCACAGCTCCTTGCCGAACGTACGCACCGGCAACTAGCGCGACGGTCCGATGAGCGTCCACGTGGTCCGGTCCATTTTGTGCGTCGTCCTCAACGACAAAAATGAGGGTGTCGTCCCGGTAAGGGCTGTTCGCAACGGACTCCAGAACCAAACCGACCGCATAGTCGTTGTCCGCCATTTCCGTCTCGACCGTATTCACTCCGTCGATTGCGTCAGCAAAATCACCAAAGTGATCATGCGGGAGCCGCAGCAGTTCCAGTGCCGGTAAGTTTCTGTGTGTGACGTAATCGGAGAATTCCCGCTTCCACTCCCGCACCCGCCAATAATCGGGCAATTTGAGATCGAAGCCCCGGAAGTAGGGATCCGTCACAGCCATTAGCTCGGGCTTTGTGGGAAACGCAACAATTTCGCCGAGAGCATGCGGATCGTGTTCGGGAGGGATGTAACCGGGCGCGTCTTTGTGTTTTTCATAGCGATCCATGTCAACGAAAAAGCCGTAGTTCCTGATGGCAAGGCCTGCGCGCATCGCTTCATCCCAGAGATACCCAGCGCCCGCGTCCCCTTCCGAATCGTCCGGAGCCATCGCGTCTGCGGCGCCGGGGAGTAGATCAGGGTCGTCTGGGGTACGCGGATTGGCGGCTTGTCTTTCCGCCACGCTTGGATAAGCCGGATTGATTCCGCGGTTGGCACCTTCATACTCGTAAACGGGCCCGTGATCAGCGTAGTTGACCGGCAGGGTTTTCTCCAGTGCATCTGTTGCGCGCGCGGCTGTGCTCCAATTCCATCCGTCGCCGCTGACTTCTCCACTCGCATAAAAATTATCGAGCGTGACAAACGTGCGGGCGACTTTATGATGATTTGGAGTGAGTGGCTCCGGCAGGAGCGTCAGTTTCGGATCACCATTCCCCCGGCCGAGATCGCCAAGCACCTGATCGTAGCTGCGGTTCTCCTTGATGATGTAGATGATGTGATGGATCCGGCTGCGCAGAAATTCGCTGCAGATCGTGCTCTGGTTCAAGGTAGCGACATGGAAGTGATCGTTTTCCGCAACAATGCTTGATAGACGGGCTAACTCCTGCCCATTCGGCACCGGGAGCGTCAGGAAGCCGGCGCGGGTCAGTTGCAGGATGTACTGGTTCGTCGATCGGCACGCACTGCTCGCAGCCCCCTTTGTTGCGAAGGAAATGCGGCAGGCCTTTGGATTCGGCCCGGGCGAGCTCTTTCCGTTGACGACATAGAGGCGCGTGCCGGACCGGCTCACGCTGACTGAATTCGGATACCAGCCAGTCGGGATGAGACCGACGACGACTCCTTTGGTTCCATCCAGGCGAACGACTGCGACGGCGTTTGTACCACCGTCCGTTGCATACAGAGTCTTCTCATCCGGGGACAGCACCAAGCTGTTCGGGTTGCTCCCCCTGAAATTCTCAGCATTTGCGAAGACGGCCGGCGGCGAAGTCACACCGAATTGAACAACAACGACGTTCGCTTGCGTATCGATAACCGCCACGGAGTCGCTGTTGTCCAATGCAACATACAGACGGCTCGCATCACGGTTCAGCAAGATCCTGTTAGGAGATCCTTGCACGGGAATACGAGCCGCAACGCGGGGCGAATCCCCGAGCGTGATGACATCAATTTCGCGATCGCGCAGGCTCGACACATATGCAACTTTTTCGCCCGCGAGGGCCACCCAGTAAGGATATTCGCCTCCGGGAACGCCGGACTTCGTCGGATCGCTTTTTCCTGGCCGCAAATCGAGCTCTGCGATTTTGCGCCGAGCGACCAAGTCCACGACGCTGATGGAATCGTTTTCGTAATTGGCAGCGACGAGTGTTTTGCCGGAGGCTGTCACCGCGAGGCCCGCTACCAGCGGTTTATTGCCCAGCCCTAGGCCGGCAGTGTGCCCCAGCAAAATGGGATCGCCCACCTCACTCCATTTGTCTTCGGCTTTTTGAAAAACGTGAACGCAGTCCTCTTCTCCACCCGAGACGTAAAAGACGTCACCCGATGGATTCCACGCGAGTCCGTCGAACGCGCGGGCAACAGTGAGTACTTGAAGTTTTCGCGGAACTGCGCTCGATACGTCGTAGATAAAAATATATTCTCCAGATTCGCCGGGGATCTGCTCGCCGCGTTCATCGTAAACGCGGTTGTAGCCGCTGGTCAGGATCAGCAGTGTCTTACCGTCCGGGCTGAGGGCCGTCGTAACTGCGTCGCTGGCCGCGAATTCAGGGTGATCCGCTAATCCAGGACGCAGGAGCGTAAATTGAGACCCTCTGGCGGCGGTCGGCGTCAGGGCCATGCCGGTGGGAAGCAGTTGAGGGGCCTTGTGAGCCGGTACGGATTGTCCCGCGTGCAGAGAGGCACTGATGACAAGAACAGGCAGCGCTAGCATGGCGCACTTTCCAAGAAAGTCAGTCAAATTGATCATGCAGTCCCCATTTTCAGACGACTTTAATTCGCAGCAAAACTGGAAATTCTGGCAAATGCTCTGCGCCGTGTCAAAAATCATCAGGTGTCGCTTTACTCCGGGCCTAGCCCCTTCACGCGATCTTCAAGCGTCCGTGCAACCTGTTGAGGGTCTGCGACTGAAGGAAACTCCACCGGCGTCCCGACGTAGACGCGAACACGTCCCGGCCGATTGAATAGCGTCTCCGCTTCGTGGATCTCGTGAGCGCCCTCGATTCGCATCGGTAGAACCGGCAATCGCAAATTGTTCACAAGAAGACCGATGCCCGCACGAAATGAATGCACCGCTCCGTCCGGCGTGACTTCTCCCTCTGGAAAAATCAGGATGCTGTAACCGCGATCCACAAGCTCTCCCGCGAAGCGGAAGCTTTCGCGGAATCCGGACTGCTTTGGAAGCGGAAAGACGTTGAAAAAGGCAAGAAGCAGCGGGTAGCCCAGTTCGTAGGCCCAACGTCTCAGGAAAAACCATTCCCTCGGCGGGCGTCGTTGTAGCGCCAGCCGCTCGCCGCCCATCGCAATCGCCAAGCCTCGTCGTAGCCGTGCGGTCAGCGCCGCCATAACAAATACCGCATCGTATTCCAATTGGTGATTCGCCACGACGAGCAAGGGCCCGCGGACGCCCTTCAGCTTCTTCTTCCCAATCACGTGTGGACAGGCCATGACGCTCGTGACGGGAATGACAAGCACGTAATAGATTGCTGCGCGAATCCATGTCACGGGCCAACGTTGCGGCCATCGCGGAAATGCAAACGCGGGCTCTCTTCGCTCGGCTCTTTCTAGGAGTCTCTCGATCTCCGTGGCGGATCGCGCCTCCGTAAACCGTTTCTCGTCAAGATCGACCTGAAAGCGGTCCTCGATTGCGCCCAGCAATTCAACGCGATCAAGGGAGCTCAACCCCAGATCGGTGTCTGGCCCTGCCATTGAGGAGGGCGCAGCACTCTCACCTTGCACCTTACGTATAAGCTCGTCGAGGCGATTGCTCGTGTGTGGAGCCTCGGATGGCTGCGCTTTGCGATGAAGTTCTTTCTCCGCGGCCTCGCGAATTACACCGGCGCGCGGCTTGCCCGTGGAAGTCCGCGGAAAGTCATCTTCGGGCCAGACCCACCAATGCCGAATTCTCTGGTACTCCGCCAGTCCTTGATTCGCACGGTCGAGGATTTCGGGAACACTCTTCCCCGTGGCGTCCGGATCGCGCATCAGCAGAACTGCGAAAGGTTCGGCATTCCCGCCTTCTTCCATCCCAAACACCAGACAGTCGCGCACTTCCGGTTGTCGCCGCAGTGCTGCTTCAAGGTCGGCGGGGTACACGTTCATTCCCGCGGGCGTGACAATGACGTCTTTCTTTCTTCCGCGAAAGTAGAGATTGCCGTCGGCGTCCATTTCTCCGACGTCGCCGGTGTGGTACCAATCCTCGGCTTGACCGCCGAGCGGCCGCTGGCCTGCCGAATCCCAATATCCCGCAGCTACGTTTGCCCCGCGCACTAAAATTTCGCCGTCTTCGCTCAGGCGAACTTCTCGGCCTTCGAGCACTTTCCCGATCGAACCTCGCCCGATCCGGAACGGGTGGTTGACGCTCACCAGTGAAGTTGTTTCCGTGAGGCCGTAGCCTTGGACGACGGCAAAGCCGAGACGCGCCCAAAATTCCTCGGTCTCCCGCCGTAGCGCCGCACCGCCCGAAATGACCGCCCAAAATTTCCAGCCCAACTGCAGATGAAGCCGCCGGAAGCGCCACATCCTGCGGAAGAATGGCTTGCCTTCCGCTGCCGCATAAATCCGGCGAAATCTCTCCATCCTTCCCGAGGCTTCGATGTCGCGCTCGAGTTTGTTCTGCAAACTCTCGAGAACTCGAGGCACGGCCACCAAGACGGAGACATGCTCCTCGCGGATCAGCCGGAATATCTCGGCAGGATTTAGTGAATCAGTGAAAACCACAACCCCGGCAAGCAGAGGAGGCGCGAAGATACCCATGAACTGGCCGAAGACGTGACTCAGAGGGACAACGCTGAGAAAGCGGATTGGATGGAAATACTTCTCGTATTTCAAGTACGGCTGGATCTGCTCTTCCAGTGGCTCCAAATTGGCGAGAATATTTCCATGGGAAATGACCACCCCTTTCGGATCGGATGTGGTCCCCGAGGTGAAAAGTATTTCGGCTATAGAATCGCGGTTAAGCGGCGGCGGCGCATACGCATCCGGTGCGTGCTGCCGCACGGTTTCGTCGAGATTTTCAAGAGGGACGCTCGGCAGGACCGGTCCCGGTACCTGATGCTTCCGCGATACTACTGCAAATTTGGCCTGAACTTGGGCAGCGACCTTTGCCGCAAAGTCCGGGGCTGCAACATCGTCAACCGGAACGGCCACTGCGCCTCTGAGGAGGCATCCGTGGAAAGCGGCCACCCACTCGGCGGAATTCGGACCCCAGAGTAGGACCCGGTCGCCCGGTCCGACCGCAGATGCTTCTAGATGGCGGGCAAACTGTCCTGCGGTTTCCGCCACATGAGAATAGGTCCATCGGCTGCGGCGGTACCCAAAGGACTCACTGTAGGCAGTTTGCGTGCCCAGAGCCAAGAGTCCTGATACGAATTCGGCGAGAGAGCTGCGTGGCATGTTACACCGGGGCGTAGTTTCCCACGGTTGTCACTGGCCTAGACGGAAAAGTGGAGGTTCAAGTCAGACCTTTCCGGAACGGCCCCCTCGCCAGAGAAGCAGATAGTTGACAAGCTGTTTATATTCAGCCTCTTGGCGGCATTTGCGGCGGAAAGCCGATCTATGCGGACTGGACATATTCCCGTACCTGTGGTACTATGCTTTTGCGTTTGTTGCTCTTGTGATTCCTTTTGACTCGTTCAACGGGGCTGCAGGGCTTAACAACCCTGCAGCTTTTTTGCTTTAGACGGGCTAGAGGTAACCGGCGCGGCCCGATGCTTCGGGATCGTTCGGCAGCGAGAGGCACCAAATAGCTTTATCATGAAAGAAGAGGAAAAGAAGTGAAAGAGCAAGGAACTGTAAAGTGGTTCAACGCCAGCAAGGGCTACGGGTTCATCCAGCGCCAATCGGGTGAGGACGTCTTCGTCCATTTCTCTGCGATCCAGATGGATGGCTATAAGACCCTCAACGAGGGCCAAGCGGTTGAGTTCGAGGTTCGGAAGGGCCCGAAGGGCTTGCAGGCCGAGAACGTCACTAGCCTCTAGCCAGTTGTCTTTGTGAGTCCGGCCTGCGATGCAGGCCGGACTCACAACCAGAATTAGATCTTCCAGTTGTTCGGATCTGTGATCAAAAGGAGGGCGGATGCAAGTTCTTCCTGCAGGGCAGTATATCAAGCATGAAACCTACGGGCTTGGAGTCGTTACCGAGTCCGATTCCGAACGCACGACGATTGATTTCGACGCGTATGGCACAAAGAAGTTCGTCACGAGCATCATGACCGCCGAGCTCGTGGGAGAAGCTCCTGCAAAAGCTTCTCGTCCCAAGCGCCGTTCTCGACGCACCTTGGCAGCTGCCGCTCGCGCCTGAGCACTCCCTTCCAAGTTTTTCACACCCGGTTGCTCCGCAAGGGGGACGGGTGTGTCTGCACTTCAAGCCACAGGTTTTAGCGCCACGCCCGCGCTAAGTACGAAATCATCGCGTATGAGGTTCTTTCAGTCTTGGAACTTCCCCACAACGAATAGTACCTTTTTTCTTGACACCACTAGGCCGTAGCCCCACAATCCGCACGACTTTTCCGCAACTCTGCCTCTGCGGAATCGTCTCGGAGGCGCCGTGCAGTATCTTCCGGGCTGGACCGTTCAGTGCATCAATCCGGAATGCCTTGCGCGCGGCCACTGGCTCCGCGCAACTTCCGGCGGACCCGAGACCTGTAGTAACTGCGGCTCGCCGCTGCACAACGTGCCGCCGCCGCTTGGACCGCGGCTTCGGCTGCGCCCGCGTTCGTTGGGCACGTATCGCCCGCCACGGCGGCCACGCTGATCTAATTTTGGAGCGCTAGCTCGCCGTGCGATTCGCGCGGCGAATGGGTCGCTCGCCGTCCCGGTAGTCTGCAATCGGTGGACTACCGGGACCGTCCCTCTGAGCAAAGACCTGCTTCAAACGACCCATCTGCGCGGACAGCGGTTGAACGCCCGTAAGCCCCGTGCTAGCCTCTGCCACGAATCCAGGACACATCCCCACGCTCCTGGAGCGGCTGCGCGCAGATGGCCAGCTCCTCCCCACAACTCGATCCAAACGCGCTAGGTGATCAGGTTTTGGAGATCGTGCGTGTTCTCCTAAATGAGCTAGGCAACATACGCGCGGAACAAACGGTCCGCAGCTCATCCCATCGCGAGCGGGATCTGGGTCTCGGTAGTCTCGAGCGTGTGGAGCTTCTGGTGCGCCTTGAGCGCGCGTTTGGGGTTCGCGTGGCCGACGAGGCTATCTCGCATGCGGACACTGTCGGCGACTTGGCCATCGCGGTTGCAGGTGGGGAGTCGGCAGCCGAGATTGAGGTGAGTAGCGGCTCTCCCACGGTGAGCACCCACGACAGCGATTCCGGCACCGGACCGGAGGTTGGCGGCTTCCCTTCGTTCGAGACGCTGCAGGAGGCTCTCGACTTTCGCGCTCACGCGACGCCTTCGCGGCCGCACTTGATCCTGCGCGACGATTCAGGAAGCCGGACAATTACGTTCTCGGAGCTTTATGAGGGCGCGCGCCGCGTGGCGTTCGAGCTCGCGCATCGTGGCATCTCACCCGGTGATGTCATCGCACTGATGCTTCCTACCTCCGCCGAATTCTTCTACACGTTCGCTGGGATTTTGCTGGCAGGCGCAACTCCGGTCCCGATTTATCCGCCTTATCGCGCGGACCGCGTTCAAGAATACGCCGAAAGGCAGGCCGCAATCTTGTCTAACGCGGGGGCAAAGCTACTGGTCACGTTTCGCCAAGCGGAAGGCGTTGCTCGACTCCTCAGTCCTAGCGTTCCTTCACTTGAGGGGGTCATGACCGGAGAACATCTGTTGACGGCCCGCTCAATCGAATTGCCCCTGCCGGGGCTGGGCCATCCTGACGATCTCGCGCTATTGCAATACACGTCGGGCTCGACCGGTGATCCCAAAGGTGTGACGCTCACGCAGGCGAACCTCCAAGCGAACATCAGAGGAATGGCAGAAGCGATCCAGGTGGCGCCGGAGGATGTTTGCGTGAGCTGGCTGCCGCTCTACCATGACATGGGCCTCATCGGAGCGTGGCTTTCGCCTCTTTGCTTTGGAATTCCGACGGTCATCATGTCGCCGCTCGACTTTCTCACTCGACCCGAGCGGTGGCTCTGGGCCTTTCATCATCATCGAGGAACTCTTGCAGCGGCGCCGAACTTTGCTTACGAACTGTGCGTGCGCAAAGTGAGCGACTCGGCGATCGAAGGCCTTGATCTCAGCCGCTGGCGGGCAGCCCTGAACGGCGCGGAACCCGTGATCGCCGAAACGCTAGAAAGGTTTGCAGAACGCTTTGCTGCCTATGGTTTTCGCCGTAAGGCTCTTCTTCCCGTGTACGGTCTCGCGGAGGCGTCTCTTGCGGTCACTTTTCCGCCTCTTGGACGCGATCCGCTCATCGACCGAATCGATCGCTCAATTTTCATGAGCGAAGGCCGCGCGGTACCCACACCGGTGGCGACCAGGCAAAACGAAGCGCGAGTCGAGTCTTTTGTCTCAGTCGGCAGTCCGATCGCCGGAAACGAAGTTCGCATCGTCGACGCAGAGGGGCTCGACGTTGAGGATCGCCGTGAAGGCCAACTTTGGTTTCGCGGTCCGTCCGCGACGCAGGGCTACTATCGAAATCCTGCGGCGACGGAAGCCTTATTTCCGTTGGGCACCGATGCTGGCTGGATCAATTCCGGGGATCGTGCCTATCGCGCGGATGGAGAATTCTATATCACCGGCCGGTCAAAGGACATCATCCTTAAAGCCGGACGAAATCTCTATCCGCAGGAGATTGAAGAAGTAGTCGGCGGTGTGCCGGGCGTGCGCCGTGGGTGTGTTGTTGCTTTCGGCGTGCGTGACGCGCAAAACGCGACAGAACGTCTCGTCGTAGTGGCGGAAACTCGCGAGCGATCCGCTTCGGCCCAAGCGGTCATTTCAGCGGCGATTACGGAAGCCGTCACCAGGTCCATTGGAATACCGCCCGATCTTGTTGTGCCGGCTCCTCCGCACAGCGTCCCCAAAACATCCAGCGGTAAGTTGCGCCGCGAAAAGACCAAGCAGCTTTATCTTGCCGGCGCGTTGGGCGCCGACTCTTCGCCAGCGTGGCTTCAGGTTGTGCGCCTTTCAGTGTCCGCGATTTTGCGCTCCGCGAACCGCTTGCTGTTGATTGGTTTGGAAAAGCTTTATGGGATCTATGCAGACCTCCTTGGCGGCTTGCTGCTCGTGGCGACGTGGTCGGTCGTTCTCGCTATCCCCAGCCGCGCATTTGTGGCTTGGCTTGCCTGCGCAGCGTGCCGTCTCTACTTCACAATGGTGGGCTCGCCGGTTCGGGTCACAGGGCGAGAGAATATCGCAAGTCGGCAAGCCCGCGTGTTTGTGAGCAATCACGCCAGTTATTTCGACGTGTTGATCCTTATGGCCGCGCTGGGCGTGGACTTTCATTTTGTCGCCAAGGGTGAAGTGCGCAAGATGCCGTTCATTCGCACTTTCCTGCGGAAGCTCGGTCATTTCGCCTTCGATCGTAGCGATCCAGAGGCCCGACTGCGGCAGGCCAAGCAAATGGAAGAAGCCTTGGCGCGAGGCGAGTCCGTATTCGTTTTCGCCGAAGGAACTTTTACCCCGCAGGCAGGTGTTCGGCCCTTCCGTCTGGGTGCTTTTCAATCCGCGGTTCGCGCCGGTTGTCCTGTCGTACCGGTCGCGATCGAGGGATCTCGCCTGTTTCTGCGGGACGATACCTTCCTGCCGCGGCCTTCTCGTTTGCATGTTCAGGTCGGTGAGCCACTATCCCCAAAGCCCGGAGACAAAGAATCGTGGCAGGAAATCGTCCGACTGCGGGATGCTTCGCGAGAATGGATTGCGAAGGCCGTGGGCGAGCCTTTGCTCTGAAGTCTCCTTGTTTCAGGCCTTGCTTTTCTTAGGTTTACAGGCTCCTTAATTTTGCGTTTCTTCCCAGTATCGCTGTGGCTCCCTAGCGCATCTCATACTTTGCAGGATTCCCTTTCAGGGATCGAAGAGGTCATAAGTTCATGAGTCGCAATTCATTGGAAGCTGTGGGCATTCGTTATACAGGTTGGGCTGCACTCGACCGCGATCCGCAGGCGGACATGGTCGAATTCGTGTGTCCCCATTGTGGGCAGCGCGGCGAGAAATCCGCTCGGCGCGCGCGGGCCCAATACCATTTCACGGACGGGTTCTTACAGGACTTGCAGGGGGAGTTGACCTCTTGCCGGAACTGCAAGCAGCCTTTGCATCTTGCTCCCGTTGTCCTACTTCACGATCGAGACGAAAAGCGCCGCTTTGAAGCGATCTTCGCGGACGAGTTGGCGGTTAATTCCAACTAATCCTCGAAGATTTTCCACGCAAACGGAAATGGCCGGCCAAGTCGGTCGGCCATTTGTTTTTGTGCGCTCACCAGTAATTTCCTTTCCTGGCGTCACGCGATTGAGTTTCTTTTCTAAAAATCCGTTATTAGCGGCGATAATGGTCGCTGCAGCGCCCGCGTAATTCTGCCAAGTCTCGCCGATCGCGGTCCGCCTGGCGGCTGTAGAAACCATGGCGATCGATGTCGCGTTGCAGCTTGTATTCCTGCTTGTCGATTTTCCTGTAGCAATCATCATCGGCGCGTGCCGTCGTGGCGAAACCTCCTAGAACCACGATCCCTCCCGTCAAAACGGTTAGCACCGTGGCCTTTTTCATGAGGTTCTTAAGCGTGGTGAACATGGAGTCCCTCCTCACAACCGCTGCGTCCCTCGGCTGGGGGAGCGGGCGCTTACATAAATGGATGGTGTTAAGAATCGCGAGGTTGCGTCACGCGAACGACCGAGCCGTGGTCCTCTTGGTTACTCACTCAAGAGTGAATCCGGGGTCATATGATGTGTTTCGAGACCCTGGCGAATTCGGTCGAAGGCTTGGTCCACAGTGTCCGCGAACTCGAGCAGCCCGTACTCCTCTTCGTTGATCGTGCCGCATCGGACCATATGGCGCCAGTTGAGGACTTTGTCCCAATACTCGCGCCCATAAATAAGAACTAGGTTGCGCCGCTGCAGCTTTCCTGTTTGCAACAGTGTGAGCATCTCCCAAAGCTCATCCATCGTTCCGAATCCACCCGGAAATACGATCAGTGCTTTAGCAAGCTGCGAGAACCAGAGCTTCCGCATAAAAAAGTAGTGAAACATGAAGCTCAGCTCCGGACTGATGTAGCTGTTCGGCCATTGCTCGTGCGGCAACTCGATGCTGAGCCCGATCGACTTGCCCCCGGCCTCGGCCGCACCGCGGTTTGCCGCCTCCATGATTCCCGGGCCCCCTCCTGAGCAAATGACAAACCGTCGCGGTTTGTTGCCGAGCGTCATTGCCCAGGTCGTTAGTCGCCGCGCCAGCTCGCGGGCATCCTCGTAGTAGCGCGACATCTGCAGCGCCGAGCGCGCTTCGTGAAGGGCGATACGGTGCTTGGAGGAATCGCGCTTCCTGTGCGTCCGCTCGAGCCGGCGCAATTTCTCCTGCACGCGATCCCGCGGTTCAATCCGCGCAGATCCAAAGATCACAATCGTGTCGCCGACTCCCTCGCGCCGTAGCCGGACCAGTGGATCGGTGTACTCCGAAAGTATGCGGATGGGACGCGCCGCGACGCTCTCCATGAACACTGCATCGCGGAACGCAGCTTTCGGAACTTGGCCTCGACGCGATGCTCGCATGCACCCTCCGTTGAACGGCTTCTCTTGCTGACAATCTTCGTATTCTACCTACGGGAACCTTCAGCGGCCAACGCGCTCGCGCCATTTGGCGTCAAATCCGGTAGACTAGACGCCGTGGACATGCGCCTTTTGCCGAAACCTGTCTTCTCTACGCTTGCGCTGGCTGCTGTGGCAGCCTTCGCACAGAACACGCAGGGCCCCGTGCAGCCTCCGCCCCGCACACCCACGCAGCAGCCGCCTCCTACGATCAAGATCACTTCGATTTATGTCGTCACGCCTGTAACCGTACAGGACTCGTCTGGCGAGTTCGTTCTGAGCCTTTCGCAGCGGGATTTCCACGTGTTCGATAACGGCGCGGAACAATCCATCGACGGCTTCGACGTGGCCGGCGTGCCCCTTTCGGCGGCGCTAATTTTCGAGACGAGTTCCAAGATCACGCCCTATTTCCCGGAAATTCAGAAGACTGGAATTTTGTTCACGCAAAATGTGCTGGGCACATCCGGTGAGGCCGCGATTCTCGGATACAACGATACCGTGGACCATTTGCAGGATTTCACCCAGGATCACGATCAAATCGAAAAGGTCATCAAGCGCCTGCAGCCGAGCACCTCGGGAACTCGGTTGTTCGATGCGCTCTCTCAAGCTGTCGGTATGTTGAGGAATCAGTCCACTTCGCGCCGCAGAGTCATCATCATAATCTCCGACGGGACAGACACCGGAAGTGAGCTGCCTCTCGGCCAAGTTCTGCGCGAGGCGCAGGTGGCGAACATCACGATTTACACCGTAGGCCTATCGCCGACGGCTGCGGCCGTCCGAGGCGAGCCAAAGTCCGGCGAGCCTCCTCCCGCAACGCCGCCCGGAATCGAAGGAGAACCACAAATTCCGGGCACCTCCACGGCAGAAGACGAAGGGCAATATCAAACTGGAAATGTAAATCTGCTGAACCTTGCTGTCTGGGCGGTGAAGAACGCTACCAAACCGATTCGGCAAAAACCGCTCGAGGTCGCCGCCGTCGCCACGGGAGGTTCTTACCAAGGCGCGATGCGGGACCGCTCGATCGAAAGTTCCATTGACGAGATCGGGGCGGAACTCAACGCGCAATACATTTTGACCTACCACCCAGCCGGACAAGATGCCTATGGGTACCACACGATCAAGGTCACGATTGATGTGCCTGACTTAAGGATCCGCACTCGTCCGGGCTACTTCCTGCAGAAGCCGGGCAGCTGAGACTCCGCTCTGCCGCTCCCCAGAAAATTAGCCTTGTGCATCCCGCGCGGAGAGAGATTAGGTCTTCCCGGCTGGCTTCTCGCTGTTCCCTGCTTCCTCTTCCAGGATAACGGCGGCGGCCGCGATCTTGTCGCCCTCATCCAATCGCAGCAGGCGAACTCCTTGCGTTGACCGCCCCGCCTCTCGTATCTCGTTCGCGTGAACCCGAATCACTTTTCCGGCGGACGTGATAATCATCACGTCCGCATCCTCGCTCACTTGCAGCGCCGCGACCACGGATCCGTTGCGGTCCGTGGTCTTCAGGTTGATGACTCCTTTGCCTCCTCGCGACGTCACCCGGTACTCCGCGAGTGGGGTGCGCTTGCCGAAGCCTTTCTCGGAAACCGTCAGCATCAGAGAGGTGAGTGAATCCTTGATGACCTCCGCGTCGAGTTCGTCGAGATTTTCCGAGGATTTCTTAGCTTCCTTGCGTACGATCTCAAAGTCGGGCTGCACCGCGTCCATACTGACAAGAAAATCGCCCTTCGCGAGGTCCATGCCCTTGACCCCTCCGGCCTGCCGCCCCATCGAACGCACTTCGGTTTCGCGGAAAAGAATCGCCTGCCCTTCGTGGCTCGCGAGGAAAATCATCTGCTTCCCGTCGGTCAGTTTTACGCCGATCAACTCGTCTTTCGGCTCTAGGTTGATCGCGATGATACCCGTGGAACGGGGGTTGCTGAACTCGGGCAGCGCCGTCTTCTTCACCGTGCCGTCACGAGTCGCGAAGAATACATAGCGCCCTTCCTCCTCCAAGTTTCGCGCCGGGACCACCGCAGTCAGGTGCTCATCCTCTTGAAACTTGACGAGGCTCGTGAGCGCTTTCCCTCGAGTCGCAGCGGCCGCCTCAGGAATTTCATACACCTTCAGCCAGTACACGCGCCCTTTCGAAGTGAACAGCAGGATGTGGCTGTGCGCTGAAGCGATGAAGAGATGCTCGACAAAATCCTCTTCTTTCGTCCGCGCTCCAATCCGGCCCTTGCCGCCGCGTGACTGGTGGCGATAGACGTCCACGGGCGTGCGCTTGCAATACCCGGCGTGGCTTACCGTAATGGCCATATCCACGTCGGCGATCAAATCTTCTAGCTTGATCTCTTCGACCTTGTCGACAATCTGAGTGCGCCGTTCGTCCCCGAACGCCTTTTGAACTTCGCGCAGCTCTACGACGATGACCTGTCTTAATTTCTTGTCGCTCGAAAGAATCTCTTTAAGTTCCGCGATTCGTTCTTGGACTTCTTTTAACTCCTCCAAAATCTTTTCACGCTCGAGTTGCGTCAGCCGGTGCAACTGCAAGTCGAGAATGGCCTGGGCCTGACGATCGCTGAACTTCCACGTGGCGATTAATCCTTCTTTCGCCTCCTTGGGCGACTTGCTTCGACGAATCAGTTTGATCACATCGTCGAGATGTTCGAGGGCCTTCTTGAAGCCAAGGAGGATGTGCTCGCGCTCTTCGGCTTTGCGCAGCTCGTATTGAGATCTCCGGCGGACGACGTCAACGCGGTGCTCGATGAAAAGCTTGAGCAGCGCCACTAAGCCCAGCTCGCGCGGCTGCCCACCCACGATCGCCAGCAGGATCATTCCGAACGATTCCTGCATCTGCGTGTGTTTGAAGAGATGGTTGAGGACGAGCTGAGATTCCTCGCCGCGCTTCACCTCAACGACGATCCGCATTCCTTCGCGGTCTGACTCATCGCGCACATCGGCGATTCCTTCGATCTTTTTGGTCTGTGCAAGCTCGGCGATCCGCTCGATCAGCCTGGCTTTGTTAACTTGGTACGGGATTTCCGTGACGACAATATTTTCGCGGTCTTTGCCGACCTGTTCGATGGCCGCCTTCGCGCGCATCTGGAATGTGCCGCGGCCGTTCTTGTACGCTTCGAGAATGCCCTCGCGGCCGGCGATGTAAGCGGCTGTCGGAAAATCCGGCCCCGGGACGAGTTTCATGACTTCCTTCAAGGATGCATCCGGCTTCTCGATAAGCAGAATCGTGGCGTCGATGACTTCTGTGAGGTTGTGTGGCGGGATGTTCGTCGCCATTCCTACGGCGATGCCCGAGGCACCGTTCACGAGCAAATTAGGGATTTTTGTCGGCAGGACTGTGGGCTCTTGCGTGGTTTCATCGAAGTTCGGTACGAAGGCAACCGTTTCCTTGTCAATGTCCGCGAGCACTTCCTCGGCAATCTTTGCCAGCCGTGCTTCCGTGTAACGCATCGCCGCCGGCATGTCGCCGTCCACCGAACCGAAGTTGCCCTGGCCGTCGATGAGCGGATAGCGCATGTTGAAGTCCTGCGCCAATCGCACCAGGGCGTCGTACACGGGCGCGTCGCCGTGCGGGTGGAACTTGCCGAGCACTTCGCCGACGATCTTCGCGCACTTGCGGTAAGGCTTCGTTGAAGTGAGCCCGAGCTCATACATACCAAAAAGAATCCGGCGATGAACCGGCTTCAATCCATCGCGTACATCGGGTAACGCGCGCCCGATAATCACGCTCATCGCGTAGTCGAGATACGACTTCCGCATCTCGGCTTCGATATCCACTGGCACTAGCAGACCTTGCTTCGGTTCGTCGGCCATTTATCCGTCCCTGGTGGCAATCTAAGGCTGCCTCGCCGCCTCTTAGTTTCTGTCTTGGTTTCTCGCGACCCGCATCTGCACGTAGTCCCGCACAGAATCAAACGCTGCGGCCGTGTTCATGAATCTCTGTGCGGCGAAGTGCGTTTCGAGCTCGCGGAGGAACGCGTCCCGTGCCGTATCGCTGAGCAATTCCACCGCAACCCCTCGCTCATTGTCCGGCTCTGACGTTGGTACGGCCCGAAAACTGCTGCAGCTCAGCCCTCGCAATCCCGGCTCCGTCTTCCAGCTAACTTGGTAGTGCATCTCAAATATCGAGGTTCACGACTTCGAGGGCGTTTTCTTCGATGAACTTGCGCCGATCCTCGACGTTTTCGCCCATCAGCGTCGTAAAGATCTCTTCGGCGGCGACTGCGTCCTCGAGCTTCACCTTCAGCAATGTACGAGTCTCGGCGTTCATGGTTGTCTCCCAAAGCTGCTCGGGGTTCATCTCGCCCAGGCCTTTGAAGCGCGTGATGGTGAAATCCTTTTTCGCGTCCTCCATCACATAGGCCAGCACCTCCGTGGCTTTTTCCTTGGTCACTTTGTCGCCGTTCCGAGTGACGACGAAGGGAGGCCGATCGAGCTCCGCGATCCGCTTGCCCAGATCGCGCAACCTCTTGTACTCGGGGGTTGAAGCCAACGCCCAATTAACCCGCTTTTCGGCCTGCCGGTTCGTTGTTCCGGGCAAGACCAGCTCGTACAGGCTGTGCTCCTCGTCGTAAGCAATTTTTGTGTCGATCTCGAGCTTTGCTTTTTCAATCGCCCTGACGAGTTTCTCAAGCGCCTTCTTGTCCTCGAAGTCGGATTTCTTTTCAAGGTCGCTGTGTGCCAGCAATTCGACCAACTGCGGCTCTCTGAGCCGCCGGCTCAATTTTTCCTCCACCTGCCCGTACTCCTGCACGTTGAGTAGAAAGCGAGTCAGCGCCGCGCCTTCGAGAGATGGGCCATCCTTGATTTTCACGGCGTGGTCCTCGGTGGCGCGACTCATCAGCTCGCTGGCAAACTCGCCTTCGTCGCGGATATAGCGGTCCATCTTGCCGCGCTTGACGCGATAGAGTGGCGGTTGCGCAATATAAATGTGGTCGCGGTCGATCAAAGCCTGCATGTGGCGGAAGAAAAAAGTCAGTAGCAGCGTGCGGATATGGCTGCCGTCCACGTCGGCATCGGTCATGAGGATGATCTTGTGGTAGCGCAGCTTCGCGGCGTCGAAATCGTCCTTGCCGATTCCCGTGCCGAGCGCCGTAATTAAAACGCGCAGCTCCTCGTGGCCGAGCATCTTGTCGTAGCGTGCCTTCTCGACATTCAGGATCTTGCCTTTGAGCGGTAAAATTGCCTGATACCGCCGATCGCGCCCCATTTTGGCCGAACCGCCCGCGGATTGTCCCTCGACGATGAAGAGCTCGCAGCGCGCCGGATCACGCTCCTGGCAATCGGCCAGCTTTCCCGGCAATCCGCCCGAATCCATGGCGGACTTCCGCCGTGTCAATTCG